>Ga0209542_10006175_pt1 | contig 23418 bp, 20 predicted proteins | sample RifCSPhighO2_01_FD_184028 | JGI IMG/M metagenome (GOLD analysis project Ga0209542, IMG submission 184028) | Soil microbial communities from Rifle, Colorado - Rifle CSP2_plank highO2_0.1 (SPAdes) (version 2) | ecosystem: Environmental > Terrestrial > Deep subsurface > Rock core/Sediment ... | reverse complement strand
CATCGCGTCAAAATGCTGAATATTCTGATACGCGAGTTCTTCGGACACTCGGCTGTACCTGTTAAAATTTCATCTCTGGAATTAGACCGCCCAGGCTTCACGACGACTTACGATACAAAAATAGCATTGGAAAAGAGATATCCAAAAAATCAATTCTATTTTCTGATAGGCTCGGAACTTTTGTGGGATATCAGATATGACTGGGTCAAAGGCGATGATCTTTGGAACAACGCGAATTTTCTGGCGATACGAAAACCCGAAACAAAAGTGCCGGACAAACTTCCACCGAATATAAAATTGGTGGACAAAGATATCGTTTGGGTGCATGTTTCAAGCACGTTCGTACGAACATTCATAAAAAAAGGATTTAGCGGAGTTCCCTATATCCACCCGAAAGTCGCCTCCTACATAAAGAAAAACGGCCTATATCAATAGGCCCGCTGATCCGGCCTTGCAAAAATAGCATAGTTGTGCTATTTTTAGACAAGCAAATTCTTTGAAAAAAGAAGGCAAAAAGATGAAAAAAATCCTGATTACGGCGGGGCCGGTGCACGCGCACTTGGACGCGGTTAAGATAATTACTAATAAATTCAAGGGCGGACTTATTTCGCAGCTCGCAGACGATCTGCATTATAACTATTACTGTTATGACGCCGAGTTGCATTATGTTTCCGCTTCAGCCCTGGGAGCTAAACAGCCATCTTATAAAACAAATGCGGCTTTTTACGAGCATAAAGGATTCCAAGACTACGAGCGGCTTGTGCTGGAGCTGGCGCCTAAAATGGACGCGATAATCCTCGGCGCCGCGGTAGCCAATCTTATCCCTGCTAAGCCGTATGCGGGCAAATTCCCAAGTCATAATTATAAAGAGGGAGAAATCATTCCCATTGATTTTATGATTGCTCCAAGGGTAATCAATAAAGTTAAAAAAGTCGCTATACCGCTGCTCACGAAAGTGAGCAGCGTTTTTTATTTGCCACAAAAAAGCAGCCTACTCGGGCAGGCTGCCGTACTTTTTTTTATACATTTCTTCCATCAGCTCTTTGAGATTTGGGGAAACACACTCAGAATCCTTTGCCTTAAGCGCCTCATCGACAGAAAAGCGATCGTCGTATTGATAAGGATAACCCGACCAAAAACCGACCTTGGTGTTTTTGCGGGAATTATCAAAATAACCGAACTTTAAGTAATGGTGCCACCAAGTTTTTTTGCCGAACGCGCTCCAAAATCTGGGCCAAAATTTTTTCACCTCTTCCTCCGCTATCAGCCGGAGGCGCTGTTGCGAGATTTCAAATTCCTCGAGCGTAATTGATCTGAAAGGCATCTTGAGTCCGCGCCTTAAAAAAAAGTATACCGACGATATGGTTTTTAAAATTTCCCTTTGTCTTACCACAACAAGCTCGGAATTTCTGGCGGTTTCCCGCTCCACCGCTATTTTCCCTAGCAGTTTTTCAAATTCAGTCTGATTAGTAATAGCTGTTTCGTCCGTAATGGCAACCTCGTCCATATCGGTATCCCCCTCTTATTTTCTGATGCGATAATAACAGATACCCAACAGAAAGTCAATGTTTTAGATTTTATCCGTTTTATAAACTTTGAATACCACATCTCCCCTTGGATTTTTGATAAGTGCCGGCTCTGCGTTTTGAACCAACACTGAAAATTCCGCTGTTGGCACAATATTGGTTGTTGTGATAAAATAATAATATTTAAAACCCATTTTCGCGTAGTAATCCGCGCCGTTTTCCTGAAGATACTGTTGATATGTTGAAAAGCTGATTATAGGCCAGCCGTGGTAAACATTTAACCGCTCAAGCACCCAGAGTTTTCCTCCTTCATCATAATTCCCGTAAAGAGTGATAAGCGCCGGATACGGCTCCAGGCCCTCTTGCCGAGCGCTTTCCAGATATTTATCTTGCGTATCCTCCAAAAATTGATAGCGGCTTTGAAAAGCGAGAGCGGGCATTTTGCCCGCGAGCTCTCTTTCCAAATAATCATCAAGCTCATTATAACCCCAGTTATAATTATCAAGCCTTACGCGTGAAGCAATCCATGGCTCGGGGCCCATAGGATAATAAGCGATTTGGTTATTGTATGAATAGAAAACTTCAAAAAGGAGAATCGGGGCCAAAAAAAATACAATGAGTCGGCTCTTGGACAGTACCTTCGCGCTTTCCTCGGTTCGCCCGGCGTGCGAACCTCGGGGTGGCGCAGTCTCGCTCGCCCCGCCGGAGCGGGGCACCTTGCCCGCTCGCCGCGCCAAACCCGCTTGAAGGTACTGTCCAACGCCTCCTCCTACCGCAACGGCCATCCAGGGCGTAAGCATGGCGAGAAACCGGTGCGCGGGGCCGATAAGAAAAATGATATAAAAAGTGAGATAAAGAATAGTGATAAATAAAATCGCCGGAATCCCGGCTGAAATCAATAAGTATAAAAATGAAACCGCAAATAATCCCAAAAACAGCCACGAGTTCGTGTGAATCAGTCTCGGAATAAACAATTGAAACCGCTCGGCAAGGGTCCCTATTTCTTTGCCGGGAGCGTCCCGCCACTCCTGCGGGTTTTGTTTGAAAATATAAGAAAGCTGAAAATCAAAGTGTCCCACCGAACTGTAAAGCATCGCGTTATAAATTATCACGGGGCTGAAAATAATAATTGCCAAAAGAGCGCCGAGCCGGAGCCTTTTGTTTTTGAAGTAATCGCGCTTATAGAGCAATAGATAAGTAAAAAATATAGGGGCCAAAACAATTGAGTTGTATTTTGTGAGCATGGCAAGGCCCGCGGTAACGCCGAGCCAAATCAAATATTTGTCGTTTTTTAAGGATTGTAGGAACAAATATGCCGCGAGCAAAATGAAAAATATAACATAAGGTTCCTGAAGGCCTGTGCGGGTCAGAAAAACGTTATTTACCGTAACGGCGAGGAACGAAGCGGAAATCAATCCGGCTTCCGCGGAAAAAATCAGCGCCCCTATCATATAAACCAGATAAATGGACAAGACTCCCAAGATTACAGACGGGAGCCTGAAAGCCCACGCTGACTCTCCGAAAATTGAAATAAAAATATGCTGGACCCAGAAAACAAGCGGAGAGTGGTCGTGGAAAGAAAGATTCGTCCACCAGGGAATGCCTTTGCTTTCCGTGTTCGCCCGCGGGTCAAACCATTCAAGCGGAGTTTTTTGCACCGCCGCTTTATCAAAATCCAAAGGGCCTATGGCGCGAAACGCGTAAAATACTTCGTCGTTTATCGTGTCTCCCCTGCTTAATCCCCAGACGCGGAGGAGGAAAGCAAAAATAAGCACCATGATAATCCACCGCTTGGAATTCATTTTTTTATCCTTAACATCAAAACTTTCCAGAAAGATTCCAGCATTATTGATAAATTAAACTTTGACACGCCGAATTTACGTTCGGTAAAAATTATGGGAATTTCACATATTTTGGCGCCATTTTTATGCACGAAGTAAGTAGTCTCAATTTGAAAATTATATCCGGTGGAGCTTAGCTTATCTAAATCCAGCCCTACCAAAACAGGACGCTTCCAACACTTAAATCCGCCGGTTAAATCGCGGTAAGGAAGCCCGAGAACAGTTCTTGCGTAAAAATTACCAAATTTGCTTACCATGCGGCGGGTATAATCCCAATTCTCAATCCCCCCGCCGGACACATAGCGCGAGCCTAAAACAAGATCGTAGTCTTTTATACGCTCCAAAAACACGGGAATTATTTCAGGATTATGCGAAAAATCAGCGTCCATTTGGATAATTACATCAGGTGCCACATCGGTGGAGTCAGCCGACAAGCTATTTTGCGGGTTTGGCGCGTTGCGCACCACCTCGAGTCCGCGAGAAAAGCAAAATGGCTTGGCGGATGACGTGATCCCCAAAATCTCCATGAACGCGTCAACATACGCCGTTCCCAACCCCATTTTTCGCGGGCGTCTGATGACACGGACTGGATATTTTTTGGCAAACTCCTCCGCCAATTCCGCCGTCCCATCCGGAGAATTATCGTCTATGACAACGGCTAAAAGCTCCGGAATTTTGAGCGAGAAAATTTTCTCAAGCAATTTGCCTAAGTTTTCTTTCTCGTTATAAGTAGGTATTAAAATTGCGACTGACACATTTAAATACCGCTAAGTTCGGCTTCAATCGCTGATCTATTCGGAGGGTTTAATTTTAAGGCCTCCTCCAAATATTTGCGCGCGCTTACCTTGTCTCCCTGCTCCTTATAGTGCATCGCCAAAACAACCATCAGTTCGTAAGCTTTAGGATTCTTGCTGATACCATCAAGCAAAACATCATCTGCCAAGCTTACCTTTTCTTTATAAGAAAAGGTGTAAAGCTCAAAAAGATTTCTGTAGGCGGGGATATAATCCGGCTTCAGCTCAATAACTTTTTTGATTGCCGACTCGGATTTCGGAAAATTCTTTAAGTAAAAATGATAAATGTCTCCCAAATTATTGAAAGTAACATATTCATATGGCCGGATTTTTGCGCCGTACTCCCAGACCAAAGCCGCGCCTTCGTAATCTCCGATATATTTCCTCAAAATGCCCAATTGAAGCCAGCCCTGAAAGTAGTCCGGATTATCTTCCAAAGTTTCGGAAACCGCCTTGATCTCCGCTTCTAATTTGGATTTATCCTCCTCTCTCACCAAAGCCTTATACATTACCGGCCTGGCCAAGTCCGGAAGTGCAGACGATGACTTGGCTGTTTCTCCGGCTCGGTTGCCGAGTGGCGGTGAAACCGCCTCTTCTACGCTCGCCTTTGGACTATTATCGCCCTCATTCTTTCCGCTCGTTTCTTCCGTAAATTTTGCCTCTTCTGAAGGCACGCTTGACCGCAAATCCCTCACAATGAAAAAGCCGAGCAAAGATGCGCCTAAAACCGCGATTACTATTAAAATAATGATATTTAGCTTAAACATAACTCTATAAAAGCTATAATACCTGAATTTTGGCATAAAAACAACCCCGCCCGCGACTATTGTCGGGACGGGGTTGTAAACTTCAACTAGTTCACAAGCCTAATTTAGTTTGATGTAAAGCTTTCCTCACTCATACCTGTCGCCGGAAGACCAACTACTTGGTAACCATTGGTAAAGTCTAAGTCACGAGGAGTACTGCTGGTTGTGGTAGATACTGGCGACCAAATAAAGTCATCGTTCGTGTCGGACTCTACACCAGTTGTACCTGGCAACCCAGCCATACCCATTTCCTGGTCAGCGCTAGATCCACCGGTTTGGTGAACCAATGGCCATGCAGAATCTCCGGATAGTTTTACAGTAAATGATTCTGTAATACCGGAAAGTGCTTCAACACCGGTTACAGTTGCTCTGAAGTCAAAGTATCGGGTTACGCCGGAAGGAACAATGTAAGTGGTCGTAGCTCCGCAAGAGCTTCTGGTCGGGTAGATTTCAACAGGAGAATTAGCTCCGCCAAGACCAACTGTGTTGTTTACACCAAGAGTACCGTTTGAGTAACACTGTCCTTCGTTAATCAGACCATCGGAGTTAAACACAGTGTCCAATGTGCTGAATCCTGAATCAGTGTAAGCGTACAAACTGTAGAGGGATGATGTCGCTCCCGCGCCTGCGCCACCGGTTGAAGTGCTTACTTCAAAAGTTGTCTTGTAAAGCGCGATATCTCCTCCAACGGCTTTTACGGAGAATCTGTAGAGAGTCTTATCGTTGTTGGTTCCACCCTGCAAAGCTCTTTGCGTAGAGGTAAGCAGGATGTGAGCCAATTCCGGATAAGCTTTCATAACTCTCACTCCCGCGGCGGCAGTGTCGCCACCGGTCGGAATTATGTTGGAACCTGACGCAACACCTACTCCGTAGTCTCCGTCGGTTGCGTTTCCAACTCCGTCATTTCCAGGGTTATCTCCGTCGTATTCAACGATAAGCAAGTCTCCTGAATTTGTAAGAGGTCCTGACGCGGTAACAGCCGCAATGTCACCTTTTATGGTAATCACCTTAGCTCCGTCTCTTGGGACGGTTACTCCGGTAATCGCGCTGGAAGTTGCAAAGTCACCAACCGAAAAGATTGCTTCACCAATTTGAGTCGCTCCATCCCACAAAGTGACTTTTCTGCCTACCAAATCAGTAGGCGTATTGGAAGCCAAGCCGCGAAGTTGAAGAGCCAGCTGACGAAGATCAATGTCTTCGTTAGTAGCGCTGAACTTGATACGGTTTAGCTCAACTCCTGTAGCACCGGCCAGAACCATCTTGTAAGCAGGCGCGCTTGAGTCAATAGTGACGGTGAGCGTACCTCCTGTAGCAAATGTCATTCTCTGGCCACCAGCGGTATCTCCGCTTGAAACATTTCCACTTTCAACCTCTCCGATAGTCTGTCCGGAAGTTACGCCGGTAGGACTCGGGTCGGAAGCAGTGTTATAACCGACTCTCGCATTCCCGGAAGCGGAAGTGCTGATATCGCACTTCAAACCAATGGTCTTCGCGGTTCCCTTAGGAATCGTAAGACCGTTTCCGCTGAAAGTCATGCTAGTAGAAGAAGCCGCGCCTGTCGGGTTCGTAGCACTGGAAGAAATTACAGTCGCGCCATCATACAATTCACAGTTACTAAGAGCGGAAGAACTGGAAGGAAGGTTATACTCAACCGGCAAAGCAACCAATCTTACATCTTCTCCGGAAGAACCCGCATCCAAGACAAAGTTAGCAAAATGAAACTTCTTAGACCCGGAAATAGCAGTTTGCGCGATTGGCACGCTGGAAACGCTGATCGTAAGAGATCCTGACTTCACAGTCATCTGCGAAAGAGTAATCGCAGAAGTAGGATCAGGCGTAACCGCGGTTCCGCTAACCGTGCCCCTAACCGTTCCGGCAAAATCTGTGCTCGGAGTAGTAGAAGCCTGTACTTGCGTGTTGTTGGCGTCTATTTGAGTACCGATTTTGCCCTTCAAGTAATAAACCCCGGTACCGACTGGGAATGTAATTGTGTCGTTAAATAATACATAACCATCACCGGAACCAGTTGTGTATACTGTGCTGTCAGCGGCGACTCCATCAGAAGGACCGGCAACCACAGAGCCGCTTTCATTTGTGAGGACGATGTTGGTAATGTCATCAACATCGGAATCTCCGTCTTCGCTAGTCAAAGTTATGTTGAACGCGATCCTTGAAACGGTGATCGGTTCACCCTTAACAGTAACCTCAAATGCTCCCAAAGGCTGGTTAGCCAAGTTAATAGCAATATTTTGCGCCGGAGCTTTATTGGAAGCGGTTACCAAAAGCGTACCTACTCCAACAGTCACAGTAGCGCCATCATACCACGGATCTTCGGAGCTTGTAAATGCTGCGACTTGAGGTGCAGCCACCAGACCTGTCTGCGGAGCAACAACTCCGTAGCCGTAAGTTTCGCCTACTACGTTAATATCTGTTCGTTTTGCCAAGTCAAAAGCAACAGTTCTGGAAGTCCCTCCAACGATATCTCCTTTAACAGAGACTTCCTTAGAGAAGCCTTTATCAATAAGGATGCCCTTTCCGCCATTGTCGCTGAATATCGCTGTGTAGTATTTTCCGTCTGAACTTACAACAGTGTCATAACCGGTACCTTCAACATAAGTCTTGACATTTGCCAAGTCTGAAGCTCCGGCTGAACCGATTTGGTTCCACCTGATTGACTTCATGTACATTTTTTCGGCAGATCCGGCGGTAACTCTTACCGCTGAAAATGTGTAATCCGTAGTGTCCAATCTCTTAGTCGCGGCAGCTCCGGGGTCGGTAGCTCCTCTAGCCATTGCGCTTATAGTACCGATAGTAAGAGATGCGTTGACTGTGTGCCCGGCTCCGGTGATCGGCAAAACTCCGGCAACCGGCAAGCTCGCGCTTACCGAAACTACCGATAAGTAAGCAACCTGTCCGGCCTTGGCATCCAAATCCGCAGGAGCGTTGGCTCCTACAGTCAAAGTCCTGGTCATGCCGGCTTTTACGATAACCGGATCGTTGAGATTCGCCTGGTGAGAGGAATTCAAAGTCTTTGAAAGACCAAGTTGAGTTCCATTTTCATCCAAGAGAACTACTCCGTCAAGTGCTGCGTCCTGCGCAAGACCTGTGCGCTCTACCACGATTGAATTGATTGTGACATCTCCGTTTGAAGGAGCTGTGAATCTAACAACCGTGAAAGGAACGCGGGCTGCGTTCTCCGGAAACAAACTTGCGGAAGGATGTACGCCTGCGCTAACAGTTAACGCGCCTGACGTTGCGATTGGGCCCGGTACTACCGTTCCAGGAGTCGGAACAACTACTGTTCCACTCGCTACCATGCTGTACTTGGCTCGTGAAATCGGGCCAAAGTATCCTGCGGCCGGAGCAACTCCGTTAGCAGCCTGCCAAGCGGCCAAAGCCAACTTGGTAATACTGCCATAATATCCGGTCGATCCACCTGCGTAAGTAAAGTGTCCTGTGGATGTTAGATAATTCTGCAAGCAAATCACATCATCTCCTCTGGATCCCAATGTTATATCGCGAGTGAATGAACACTGCGCACTGCTACCTCCGCTGGTTGCGCCAGCAAGAGCGAGCAATTGGGCCTGAAGAGTTGCGATTTGCGCTTGCAATAATGCGATAGTGTCGGCAGTTGTGTCAGCCGCCGCAATCATCGGCACAAATGCCGAAGTTCCGGCTATCCAACCAATCGTGCTCACACTCATCAATACTGAAGCTAATTTTTTAGTTTTCTTTCCCATATAGTTAATTGCCTAATAATTTAATTCACCGGCCTGAACGCTTTTCGACAAAACATTTTAAGCCGATTTTTAAACTAACTTATAATCTGCTAATAATTCTATTCGACCGATTTCTATAATTTCGATAATTTTGAATTTGAACATTTGCATCAATTTAATATTTGCATCACACAATATTTTGTTTTCAAGGTTCTCTATTTTTCATGAGCGCTTGGCTCATGACATCTAGCTATTAGCTGTTTGCGGTCTCCTGCCGCTATTTAGCCAGATGCCATAATCCAAGAATTCTAACCAGAATTCCGGCCTTAAATTACCTTAAAATCTCTTCTCCGCACACATCCATTCGCTTATTTTCAGTATAACACAGGCCCCCATAGTAAATAGATAATGCTGTGGATAACCTCAAATGAAGTACCTCCTCCATCTTTTCTCCCCCTCCTGCTTAACAGCGCCTGAAGCGACCAAGCTATTTAACTCCCTTTGGACGGTCTTCTCGCTTACACCGAAACCGGCACCCGCCAAGGCCCTTGCCAAATCCCCGATGCCAACCTGCCCTTTCTGCTTGAGCGACGACAAAATGAATTCTTGGCGGTGGCCGTTGCCTATAGCTACCGCTAGGGGTTCGGCCGGTTTATCAGACTTAGCAGGCGCATCATCCGCATTGTCCGATATCGCACTGTTCGCCGGCGCTACAACTTTCACGGGTTTTTTGTCCAATACACGCCCAGACTCGGTAGTCTCATCAAGGCTGGCAATGCTGTCCAATAGCTTCTGATAGCTGTCCTTTATGGACACGGTGTTGTCCAAAAGGATGCCGTACTCTCTCCGCAGGACCTCAAAATTCATTTTAGATATGAAAGTCCCGCTAGCGGCTAGCTCCAGTTTAAGAAATATGTTCTTGATAAAAACTTCAAGCTTTGACACCTCGTGCGCCTTGTCATAGCCGGAAGACTCCAGCAAAGACACTGAAGTTAAAATATCCAGAGCTCCCTGGCGCAGCGACCATTTCAAGGGCTCTACATCGGAAAAAAGATCAGTCGTCCGGTATAACGCTTCAGTAATCCTTAGCGCCCGTTGTTTTAATTCTTCAAACATATGAATGAGAGTTTAGCGCAGATATTTTTAAGTTCAATATTGACAAATGCAAATAATTCCGCTAATCTACCGACGGATTACCCTCGCGCAGTTTCAACCTCCCGTGGCTTACTTTAAAATAAGTATCAATCTGTCGGTCAACGCCCAAAAAGAGAGCGTTTGCCGTATTTAAAATATTTCTGATTTTATTCTGATCTTCGCATTTGGCTTTGATTTCCACATTCAAATGCATTGGCGTTCTCGCCTCCCCAAAACAGATTCTGACATATAGAATAGCCTGTCTTTGACTTCTTTTCAACTTGTCAAAGTGAGAAAGAAGAACCGCGGACTAGTCTGCGGTTTGTTTCTTTTTCACTTTTCTTGGTTTTACGGCCTTCTCTTCAACTTTACACGCGCCCCATAATCCGAGCTTGCGGGTCTTGGCTTCATCTTGCGCCTTCAAAAATTTATCCGCGTATTTCAGCTTGCCGTAATTAATATCAGCCCTACCATAGCCGCCGTTCACCAGAAGCTCATTCACGAAAATACCGTTCTCCAGCCAGACATATCTTAACGGACGATTATTGCGGTCGCGGTCAAGCCTATCCCCTTCCAGATAAACTTTTTTGCCCAAAACCAGCTTTTTATTTTTCTCCGTTGCTTCAGGCCCGAAACATTCAATAGGCTTCTGCGGATGCTTTGTTTCCGGAGTATCCACTCCGATATATCTTATTGATTGCCCGTTGACTTTGACGGTATCTCCGTCAACAACAGCTTCAACCGTATACCAGCCGGTAAAATTTTCAGGCTTGGGCGCGGCCTGCCCGCCGGTCAGGCGGGTCTCGCGCCCGATAACAAACGCAACAACAGCAACGCCCGCGAGAAGAGATATCCGCACCAATACCCGCAAAGCGTATTTAAATCCTTCGCTTTCTCTCATTCCCAGCCTCCTTTCTTGCCGCTTGGTCAATCATCAGCATTTCTGCTAATATAGCCGTATTCCGGGATCGTCTAATGGTAGGACGCGTGGCTCTGAACCACGTAATCTACGTTCGAATCGTAGTCCCGGAGCAAAATTAGAAAAAATGCTATTTGGCTTTTAGCGCGGCCTCAACGCGCTCCAAAGCAATTACAAATGCTGCCCGGCGGAGGTCAGTCGAAAGGTTCTTCGCACGCTTCCACACCGCCGCCGCTTCGCGCTCAAGAATTATTTTGAGTTTTTCACACACATCTTTTTCGCTCCAATGCTCCCTTTTTAAATTTTGTTCCCATTCAAAAAAAGATACGATAACTCCTCCGGAGTTCGCGAGAATATCGGGAATGACCGTTATTTCCCTTTCAAGTAAAATATCATCCGCTTCCGGAGTTGTCGGGCCGTTCGCGAGCTCCAATATTACTTTTGCTTTAATATTTTTTGCGTTCGCGGAAGTTATCTGATTTTCCAGCGCCGCCGGGATAAGCACATCGGTCTCAAGTTCCAAAAGCTCGGCGTTGCTTACCGCCTTCGCACCGGAAAAACCCGCGAGAGACCCGTGCGCACGTTTATATTCTTCAATTGCTTTCGGATCAAGGCCTTTTTCATTAAATATTCCACCCCGGGAATCCGACATCGCGATTATCTTATACCCGTGCTCCGCGAAAATCCGCGCCGCGTGCCCGCCGACGTTCCCCATGCCTTGAATTGCGACACGGGCGTTTTTAGGCAAATTAAGCTTTTTAGAAAGAGCGTTAAATACAATAAATCCGCCGAGCCCGGTCGCCGAGCCCCGGCCCTCGGAGCCGCCTTTTCCAAGGGGTTTCCCGGTAAAAGTTGCGCCGGTTTTATCTCCGGTAAGTTTTTCAAATTCATCCGACATCCATGCCATAATTTCCGGAGTCGTATTTACATCAGGCGCGGGAACATCTATTTTGGGCCCGAGGTCGCGGTAAAGTGTGCGCACCCATCCGCGGGAAAGCCTTTCAAGCTCCGCGCGGCTTAATGTTTTCGGATCAACGGTTATTCCGCCTTTTCCGCCTCCCATCGGAATTCCGGCAACGGCGGTTTTCATAGTCATCCACAAAGCAAGCGCTTTCACTTCATTTACATCCGCTTGCGGATGAAGGCGGATGCCTCCTTTATAGGGCCCGCGAGCGCTTGAATGCTGAATGCGGTATCCATTAAAAATTTTTATTGAACCGTCATCCATTAGAATAGGTATGGCAACGCGTATCTCCCGCTCCGGCGTCTCCATGCGCGCAAGAACATCATTGCTTAATCCGCCGGCTTCGCGGGCTCTCTTCAATTGCGTTAACGCGTTTTGGAACGGATTTGGCATAAGATTTGTATTTTAGATTATAGCGCATTTTTGATAAGATGTAAGAATAACAAAATGACCAAATTCATATTGATTGTTTTAGCAATTTTTTCGTTTAGCGTTCCGCTGAAAAGCTTCGGTCAAGACGCGGCTCGGAGCACTGGAGAAGCGGTAATTGCAGCGCCTGCAGATGTTGCTACAAGTACAGGCATCGCCCCGCGAAATAATCCGGCAACACCCGCCCCCACCCCGCCTAAAGTGATAGAGAGCGCGGTGCCCGTCTTGCCAACCGCAACTACCGGCGAAGGAGAGCCCGCAAACACGGATCCGCAGGAAAAAAATAACATCCTTTTTTACATAATACTGGGACTGGCCGCCTCGGCGGTTCTCGCGTACGCCGCCTCCCGATTTATCCGTAAAACAAAAAACGAGACCGATAACGAAAAAGATAATCAAAAATGCGATAGCATTAAAAAAATGCTGGAGCAAAAAATAAAAGAACTGGAGGAAGAAACTAAAAAATGGCCCGAAGAAAAAATAAAGCAAATATTAAAAGAGGCGGCGATGAATAAATTTCTGAGCGAGCAAGAAAAAGAATTGTTAAAAAAAGCCGAGGCCGCGAAAGAAAAATACGAAAAATTAAAAGAGACCGCCGAAATACTCCGCGGAAAATATGATCTTTGTAAGTTAGAACTTAAAAATGGAGGCGCAAAAACTCTCAAATTCAGAAATTTTAAAACCGAGATGATTTTAAGAGGCGAAAAAACCGCTTCGCTGCGGCTTTTTGACGATAAGAATCTAACAGTTGGAGACGAGCTTGAACTTATTAATTGGGATACGAGAAAATCTTTCGCCAAAGCAAAAATTACAGGAATCGTTGAGAAAAAACTTGGGGAAATCATCGACAGCGACCTCGCTGGCCATGAACCATTTCCAAAAGGCATTATCAACGATCTTAAAAAATATTACGGTGATAAAATCAACCAAAAAACTTTGTCTAAAATAGTAAGATTTAAATTAATCAGAAAAATAAAATAATATGCCGGAAAAACAAATTCCGCTGATATGGACGCTGGCGCAAATCGCATCTATTTGGGTAGCCGCCGAAGTAGGATACCATATCGTGCTCCCCGGATTCGGTTTCCCCACCAGCTACTCCAATAACCCCATCGGCATCGCCGTTTATTATTCTTTTTGGATCATCGTTTCGGTGATGACTTTTTGGCATGCTTTCAAAGGATGGCGGCCGGTAAGAAACAGGCTAAACGCTTACATGTTTTTAACCGCGGCGTTTTCGGGGCTTGCGGCTTTTACAATTTACTTTCTTCCGCAGCAAAACGCCTGGTATTTCCTCCCAAAATCCATTGATATTCTTCTCCAGCAAATTTTAATCGCCGCAATGGTGCGCGCTTTTTCTGCGCAGAATTTCGGCTTGCGCGCGATAACTCTTTGGTGCGTTTTTTTATTCGGAGGAGCGCATCTTTTTCTCGTCTTTTGGGGCTTGCCCGTAAATTACGTCATACAATTTACCGCTTCGGCAATGATGTTCGCGTTAATATTTCCGCATCTGATGCTCAACGTTCCGAACGGCCTGGCCTATTCATATATTCTGCAATGGGTTTATTATATAGTGATGACGGTAATGATGCGCTCTGCGTCCCCCTTTTCGGCTTAGGCGGTCAGACTTTCAAATATTTGCGGACGGCGAGCGCCGCGGAAAATGTTCCCAAAGTAATACCGATAAGAAACAATATCGCGCTAATCTGGAAAATATTTGAAAGAAAATATTCAAAAATATTAAGACCTCCGAAAAGCGCCTTGGTCTTCGTTCCCGTAAACCAAAAAACAGGATAAAAAACTGCGAGAGTAAAAATCGCCGAAAGAATTCCGTGAATTACCCCTTCCACAAGAAACGGCCCGCGAATAAAAGCCCGCGAAGCTCCGACCAGCTGCATTACTGAAATTTCGTCTTTTGCGTTATAAATCGCAAGCCGTACGGTACTGTAAGCCACCATTAAAGCGGTTGCCGCAAGCCAAAGACTTAAAACAAGACCGACTCTCCTAGCCATAGCAATTAACGATATAAGCCCGTCAATTGTTTTTTGGTTCTCCCGATAAGTAATTTTTTTCTTGCCATCGTCATTCACGCCCAAAATATTATCATACGAACCACCTTCTAAAAACTGGCTGATTTCTTCATACTTTGAAGGATCTTTCGCACCAATCTCCAAGCTTGCAGAAAATGGATTTTCTCCGACGACTTCCAGAGACCCTAAAATCACGGCGTCGTCTTTATGGCGTTCTTTAAAACCCGCAAGCGCCTCGTCCCGTGAAATATATTTTACGTTTTTTACTTCCGGCAGCTTTTCCAATTCGCCTTTTAAATCCAATATCGCGGTTTCCGGAGCATCCGTTTTAAAATCCGCGCTTATATCCACTTTTTCTTCCAGCTTGGTAATCAGAGACGAGGCAAAAGAACTTGTCACAATGACGGAACCTATCATTAAAATTGAAAGCGACATAACAAGCACCGTCGCCACGCTTACAACGCCGTTCCTGAAAAAATTGATAAACCCCCACTTTAAAATCCTCCTAAAAGTAATTCCTTCCATGTAGATATTATACTACCTATCTGATTAATTTGGCAGATGTTGACAAACTGTAAAGATTTTGCTACTTTTGAATGTAGAATCAGGGTCATATAAGTCTTGACCGATGTGTTTTGGCGGAGACTTTACACTAATCGCGCAGTTCTTGACCGGATTGAAGGTAAAACAAAGTTTTACAAAATCGTTCCTCCGTCTGTTAGCGGGGAAGATAGAACATGGGTCGGTGCTTTTCTTTTCGTGGGCTACCTACTTGCGATGATATGGACAATCGCCGGCGTGATTCTATAAATTCATCTTTAGTCCCATTTTTATGCCGCTGTGGCTATACTACAGCGGTTTTCATTTTTACAACTCTTTAAATTTTTTTGGCTACAGAACATATTTCCCTCTCTGTTCGTCTCTGACGACTTTCCCTTTGTCCAGCGTTACAACGCGGCGTTTAAGCGCGTTGATGATTTCTTTGTCGTGCGTGGCCAAAAGCACGATAGTGCTCAAATCATTTATTTTTTCCAAAAGCTTTATAATATCCATGGTATTCGCCGGATCTAGATTTCCGGTCGGTTCGTCGGCGATTATAACATCCGGACGCGTCACGATAGCCCGGGCGATGGCCACCCTTTGCTTTTCCCCACCCGAAAGCTCTCCGGGAAAATGCCAGGCTTTATCCTGCAAACCGACAAGCTCCAAAACCTGAACGGTGTCGTTTTGAATTTCTTCGTCCGGCCGGCCCGCCGCCTCCAGCGCGAAAGCCACGTTCTCATAAGCGGTCATATGCGAAAGCAGGCGGTAATCCTGGAAAACCATGCCTATCCTCCTCCGGAGCGCCGGAAGCTCCCTGCGCGTCAGCGCGTGAATATCGCTTGATTCAAAAAAAACTTTCCCGGCGGTCGGACGCTCCTCGGCAAGCAGCAATTTTAACAAAGTTGTTTTCCCGGCGCCGGAAGGGCCGACCAACGAAACGAATTCTTTCGGAATTATATTAAAAGAAACATCTTCAAGGGCAATTGAAGTCTGCGAATATATTTTTGAAACGTTATCGAAATAAATCATTAAATTGCGAGCTCGGACTCAATAAATTTGTCCAATTCTCCGTTAAGCACCCCTTCAACATCCGCTGTTTCCTCCTCCGTGCGGTGGTCTTTGACCATGTGATAAGGATGGAAAACGTAAGAGCGTATCTGATGGCCCCACTCGGCCTGCGGAATTTGCCCTCCCCTGGCTTCTTTCTTCTCTTTTACCGCTTTACTTAATTCTAACTCATAAAGCTTCGCGCGTAAAATAGCCATCGCGTGCTTTCTGTTTGCCTGCTGTGTGCGCTCGGAAGAAGCGTGTACGGAGATTCCTGTCGGTTTATGGAGAATTCTCACGGCCGTCTCTCGCTTATTCACATTTTGCCCTCCGGGTCCTCCAGCGCGGGCAAAAGTGAGCTCCAAATCGTCATCTTTCACCGGCACTTCCTCCGTGTCGGTAATTTCCGGCAAAATCTCAATAAGCGCGAAGGAGGTGTGCCTGCGCTTATTCGCGTCGTATGGAGAAATCCGCACCAATCGGTGTACCCCGTATTCTTTCTTCAGATAACCGTACGCAAACTTACCTTCTATCCTCGCGGAAGCGTTGCGTATCCCCCCTAATTCATTTGGGTGGGTATGTAAAATTTTAAAACGCCAACCGCGCTTCAGCGCGAATTTCTCATACATTTCAAACAAAATTTTCGCCCATTCCTCGGCGTCGTCCCCTCCCGCGCCTGAATAAATCGCAAGCATGGCGTTTCCGGCGTCATATTTGCCAGTAAAAAGCTCTACTTTGATAAGCTTACTAAAATCTCTCTCGATTCTGGCGGATTCTCTCAAAATCTCAGCCACTGCGTTTTCTTCTCCCCCGCTCATTTGTGAAAGCTCCGACAAACTCGCCGCGTCGGCCGAAATATTTTCCCACGCCGAAATTTTTTCTTTCAAAAAAGAAATTTCCGATGAAATTTTTTGCGCTTTTTGATTATCGTTCCAAAAACCGGAAGCGGCGGATTCCTGCTCAAGTCTCAAAAGATTTTCTTTTAGCTGGCGCAGGTCAAAGACGGTCCGCCTCTCTGCGGACCTTGAGAGCCAGCTCTTCTATATACTTTTTATCTTTCGTTTCCATTAAAATCACAATAGCATAAAAATCTCAAAAAGAAAAAGCCTCAAAAACTTGAGGCCGAGAAAGATTATATTAAGTTAACGAACCGATCTAATACTATTTGTTGCAATGCTGAGTTTTGGCACATAGCGAACTTAAAAGCTCTAAGCATTACCGAATACATTGAGTTTTTTGAACTTATTTTTTCACCGTTCCAAATTTTCAAGTACTTATAGAAGTTGGAATAATGACAAGTTCCGCGGCAACCGTCCATTGGATCGCCGCATTCGCATCTTAATGCTTTCAGCATAGCTTCTCTACAAAATGATTTTTCGCCTATTGTCATTGAGTCGTAGAGCAAAACTACAGCTCCAGATAGTTTTGGATTTGGCTCATTAATAATTGGCTTTAAAATCTCAGCTACCATTGCAGGATCTCGTTTATCCTGCTTAATATATTGGCCAACCTCTAACCAAATCCCAATGCACTCCAATTTCTCTCTATCGCTACTCACAATAGTATCCTCCCGCTTCGCTGCTTCTAACAGACGAAGCCGCTCCAGCCTGCGTTGGCAGTCCGTCAGGGCTTAAACTAAAAAGCTTAAGCTGGATTGACCATTCGGTCTTACAAAGAGCGCTGAAGAAAGTTAAGCATCCGCCAAGAATCTTGTCAAGATTTACTCTAGCAACTCGACGGCCGTCAAGATATTAGTATAAGCTCTGATTTAAATAATATAAAATCAGTGGGACGCGCTTCGCGCGTCCCACGCTCTTGGGTCTTCTGTATCTTTTTCTACAAAATTTATGCCATTAATACGAACCAGAAAAATATGGCGCCGTTGGAAAGCAAATGAACGAGAATCGGCAGAGACAGGCTTCCGGACCAAAGCATCAAAAAAAGATAAAATGAACCGGCAAACATCATGTTTAGCATATACGCGTGGGAAAAGCTGTGGGACAAAGCGAAGAAAAGCATGGCGAGCAGAAAACCTCCGCTCCTTCCGAAAAACGAGATGGCAATATAATAAAAAATCAGTCTGTCGGTAAATTCCTCTTTGAAAGATTTGCATATCCAGTCCACAATCTGCGCGCTTTGGGATAAATTTTCCATTTTGCCGAGAATTTCCGGATGGCTTTTAATCAGATACAGGGAGTATACCCCTCCGAGAAGAAGCGCGCCCGTCACCAGCCAAATCCATTTTTCGGTTTTAAACAATCCGAAATCGCATTTCGGAGAAGCCATGGCGGTTTTGACGACATCCGCGCGGCAAACAAAAAGAATTACGGCAAACAAAAAAAGAGCGGCATATAAAGATTCGAACGTAATACCGAATATCTGCAAAATACTTGAAAATTTAATATAGGCATTCGCCAATGTATTGCTGCCGATTTTGGACCACATAAACGGGAGGAACGCCCAGGCAAACAAAACAAATTTTTCAAATCGCGAAAGAGAACTAAATTTATCGCGGAGCTTCTGATCCCTGACCCAATTCCACATTTTTATGTTCTCAAATCTCATTCAAAACTAGCATAAAAAGAAAAAAGGGCAACTTAGAGTTGCCCTTTTAATTCATCTATCAATTTCCAAAGGTACATTTGTTTTTTCAGGTAATACGGCGTCTCCGTGTTCACAACCTTTTTTACCGACCTTACCGCAATTTTCAGGGTTTTTTTGCCGCGCTTCACATATCGATATTGAACGGATGTTCTGACATAAGTGAATGCCGCTGCCGGCGGGCTAAAATTGTCCAAAATTATTTCATAATTATTCTTTTTAATCCAGCTGTAGAGCGTTATTGCAGTCCCGTAACCGCCGTTATAAGCAGCTGAAGGATAAATTGCCGCCTTGCGATAATCTTTCGCATAGAGAGCGCGCACATCCGAAGGAAATTTCGCGAGCTCCATATCCAGAAGACATATCGCGGACTTAATCATGTTTTGCAAATCGCGCGTCCCATTCGCAAAATCCGGATCTAATCCGACCTCTTCGTACGCGTTAACGACCGTTGAATATGTTCCCAAAGCCTTGCTATTCCCACGATCGGTAAATTGATACGGTCCGCGGGCACTGGCCGACGAGATTGCTAACTTAAAAGATTGTTCTCCGTTAAAAGCGTATTCTATCAAAACTTCTTCGGCTGTGCGCCGGCGGTCATTGTCGAATTTTTGATGGTCCATCTGTTCATTAACACCGAGATTGAAAAGATATTCCCAAGGCGCGAAATCCGCCAGAAGCTTCCCGGGCAAAGCCCGCGACACGATTTTTTTGGCCCGCAGATCTTCCAGCGCCAGGATCACTTCCGACCGCAAAAATTTTGCTCCGTCCAAAACCGCATCCTTGTCATAAAGATCGTCCGCGAAAGGAGTGTAGATGACTTCTTCGGCATGCTCATTGAGAAATTCATATTTTAAATTATCGCGGAATTCCGGCGCCACCCATAAATGCTTTCCCGCCAGCACAAGAAGCTTCTTCTCTCCAAAAAAAACGTTGAAATTGAATTTCCCGACATAGCGCCCGTAAACATGCTCAACAGTAAAACCCTTTGTCAAAGTTGAAAAAATAAAATTGCCGTCGGGAAGGGGGTACGGTATACGGATGCTGACATCATAGAATTTATCTTCGTCCGGGTCCCATGCTTTAAGCACGCTTTGCTTGGCCACCACTTTCTCTTCGGTCTTGTAAGTAAAGCCGCTTTTGCATTTGCTGCAGCGAATCCGCGTTCTTATTTCCTGGGCTTCGAAAGAAACTTCAGAATCCTGAAGAAGCGCTTGAGCTTCCGCGACCTTTTTTACTATCAATGATTCTGCGGTACTTATAGTTTCAAACACCAAAAAAGAAACAAACAGTGCAAAAATAAATAATGCTTTTTTCACTTCGCGCCTCCGCTCAAAAACTCAAATGGATTTACGGGAACCCCGAACAATCTTACCTCAAAATGGAGATGCGGGCCTTTCGCGTTCCCGCTCATTCCCGCGAGACCTATCCTTTCCTCTCTATATATCTCATACCCTTCCTTTACATAAATCTTGGAAAGATGAAAATAAAGGGAAACGAGGCCGTATCCATGGTCGATGATAACTGTGTTTCCGGAACCCAATAAATTTCTTGCAGCAATGATTTTACCGCTCTCCGCTACGAAAACCGGCGTACCGACGAAAGCAAGAAAATCTATGCCGTTGTGGTAGTCTTTCCAGCGGCCCAAGGCTTTGTGTGTTTTCCGGCTGATCAGTACTTTCTTTCTGACCTGCCCAAAATCGGCGTTTGATACCATTTCCATTTTTTCTAGCGGATTCTGGAACCGCAAATTTCCGGAAAAATATCTCTTCGGAGTGATTCGCGCGTAAATCTCATCCAGAAACGCGCGCTGTTCTTTAGATTTTTTTAATATCTCCGGAGTCGGCTCCGGAACGTAGAACGTTTTTTTAGACTCCGGAAAATCAACTTTTTGGATCTCTATCGGCAAAGAATGCGCTTCGCTTAAAGAGAAAATAGAAACAAGCCCCATCCCCGATTCCTCGGACACACCAACCGGAATCAGCGCGATTTGCTTTCCGCCGCCGATATCAATCGTATCAACTGCAATACAGTTTTTTTTGGTGCCATTCCTATCTGTTGGCCATCCGACAGGACAAAAATGTACTTCGTGAGGCCCTCCGCCGGGATCTTGGATTACAACTTTTATCACGCTCCCCTGTTTTACTGATTTCGGCGTCTCCGTCCGGATTACCGCGGACGCGCTTTGAGAAAAAAACAGCGCGCCGGCAAAAATAAAGGCGTTCAGAACCTTCGGCATTTTAAGTCCTTTTCAATCTCCCCACACTCTAGCATAAAAAATAACCCCGCAATGCTATTGCGGGGCTTCAACATCTGGGTCAGTATTTTCCATACTTTCCATTTCTTTTCCGAAATCAGGAGGATTAACCAAAGATTTCATGTATTCTTCCGACTCTTCAAGGAACGGCACAGGCTCCGTATTCTGATACCAGTTGTCCAGCCCATACCGTATCATGGGACCTACGGTTCCGGCGCCGGTCGCGCGGTCTCCAAGAGTTTTTGAATAATCTTCAGGTCCGCCTATCCATCCGCCCAAAGTGATGTGCGGGGTAAAACAGATGAGCCATGCGTCAATGTATCTTTCGGTTGTTCCTGTTTTGCAAGCTGTCGGCTGCGCGAAACCCGCCAGCGTTCCGCGGGCCGTTCCGAATTTTACGACGCCTCTTAAAGCCTCAACCATTACTCCCGCCGTCACCTCGCTCATACCGCAGGATATCGTTACGGTCTCGTTTTTCTTCGTCTGCCGATTCCTGAAAATCAGAGACCCGCATTCTTTCTGCGTATCCCACGAAGTTTTCTCGAAATATTTCACGCCGGATGAATTGGTTATTTTGGAAATAATATAAGTCGGACGCAAAACACCTTTATTAGGAAAAACAGAATATGCTCTCACCATTTCCATGAGCGAAACGCCTGAAGCGCCTAAAGCGCTCGGCAAATGCGGGTCAATGGCGCTTTCAATGCCTAATTTTTTTGCCATAACAAGCACTCTTGGGTCTAAGACGCAATTTCCTATTTGCGCGGTCCAAACCGCCGGGCGGTTGATGGATTGCGCTATCGCAAAGCGCCTTGTGTAAGAAGCTCCGCCGAATTTTTTCTCGTCAAAATTCCTCGGCGACCAATATGTCCATGTCTTGGTAGCAGGGTCAAACTGGTCTTTGCAGGAAAGATGCGCGTTGGCAACATTTCGGTCCAGAAGCGTGCTATAGGATATGCCTTCGGATATCTCCTGCTCAAATTTTGATGCGTAAACAACCGGCTTAAAAGATGAACCGGTCTGACGCTTAGCATTTACGGCATGGTTGAATTTCCTTTTTTGGAAATCGCTCCCGCCGATCATCGCAAGTATAGCGCCGGACCCGTTCTCAACGGCAAGAAAAGCTCCTTCCGCATCAATGGCTTCCGCGCCGTATTTTTCCTTGTAAGTTTTAAGAGCCGATTCCACGCCTTCTTTGCCATATCTCTGCAGATTGGCATCAATAGTCGTTTCAACTCTCAAGCCGAACCAGGCGTCGTTATTGCCCGGCCTTACTTCATTGCCGACGCTCACGGTATTAAAAAATAAATCTTGTTCTTTTTTTAATATCCCGCGGATATAATCCATGGTATGCTCCGCCTGCCTGCATGACTTTGAGAAACTATCAGTGACCGCAATATTTTCTTTGACTGATTTCTGGTAATCTTGCTCGGAAATAACGCCTTCCTGATAAGCCTTGACCAGCGCATCATCTCTTTTGACTTTTGCAGTTTCAGGATGATTCTTGGGTGAATTAATCGCGGGCGACTTGATAATGCCCGACAAAATCGCGGCTTCTGAATCCGAAAGTTCCTGCGATGTTTTTCCGAAATAAAAACGCGACGCGGCTTCCACGCCGTAGCGCTTATGCCCCAGATACACTTCGTTCAGATACAGAGATAAAATTACATCTTTGGAAAAAGTCCCCACAAGCCTGCTTGCAAGTATTAATTCTTTGAATTTCCGCAAAAAACTTTTCTTTGAACGTTCGTCGGGAGACAAAAGCTGTTTAACAAGCTGCTGCGGTATTGTGGAGCCTCCTTCAACGATTTTGCCTTCCCGTATATCTTCAACTATCGCCCGGGCAATGGCCCTCACGTCTATCGCAAAGTCCCGTTCATAGAACCGCCTGTCCTCAACCGCAATGATAAAGCGGGCAACTTTCAGATTCCTGACATCAACATTTTTCGGTGAAATCACATCGCGCCACTCTTCGGCAACGCAGCCTATAATTTCCCCTTCGCGGCTCAAAAAATAAGCCGTCTGATAAGGCCTGTACTCGGAGAAAGTGCCAAAATCGGGCAAATTAAGCATCTTTGTCCAGATGCCCCAGCTGAATATCTGCATCCAGAAAAAATAGAATGAAACAAATAAAACGCCGGCGGGCCCAAGCACAAAGAGCCACACATACTTCAATCGCGTAAAAAAGCTCCCAATCCCCTCATCAGCTTTTTCATCGTATCCTCCTTAAATTTCAAAAAGACAAAATCTGCCTATATGCTACGTCTAAAACATCTCTTTGGCAACCAAATAAGCGAAATTTCCCCAAACCGCGAAAATTAGCAAAAAATATATTCAATTTGTCAATAGTGCTTGCTTGGGCGCTTTATTCTATACTCCAAAACAGAATGTGGTAAAAAAATTGAAAAGGAAAACAGTTAATCTGCTGATAGTTCTTTTTAATATTTTGTTTTTATTAATCTGGGGTGTGCTGGCATGGGGAGAATCTGAACTTTGGAGTTTCCTGTGGACATTTGACGCGGTTGGACATTTCGCGTTTTGTTTTGTTTGGGGATTCATATTCCTTTATTGGATAAAAACATATTGGCGAGGCGCATATGTCGTCGTACCTAAATGGGCGTGGGCTCTTACCATCATTGCATTCGTAACTACGGTAATTGAAGTTATAGTTTGGGAAATACTCATAGAATGGCTTTTGTGGGATTCTTGGCTCCAGCCGGCATATTTCCATTGGCTCGCGAAAGCTCAAAAAGGATCCGAAGATACAATACTCGATATCGTGGTGTCGCTACTTGGCGCGGTTTTTGC
>Ga0209542_10006173_pt1 | contig 23419 bp, 25 predicted proteins | sample RifCSPhighO2_01_FD_184028 | JGI IMG/M metagenome (GOLD analysis project Ga0209542, IMG submission 184028) | Soil microbial communities from Rifle, Colorado - Rifle CSP2_plank highO2_0.1 (SPAdes) (version 2) | ecosystem: Environmental > Terrestrial > Deep subsurface > Rock core/Sediment ... | reverse complement strand
GAGCGAGGTTTTGGACTACATCGTCTCCAAATTCGGCCGTTTTGTTACCAATAAAATGATGAGAAACATCATCGGCCAAAGCGAAAGCGCGTTTAATTTTAGGCAAGTGATGGATGAGGGCAAGATTTTACTGATTAACTTGGCCAAAGGCCGTATCGGCGAGGAAAACTCCAACTTTTTGGGCTTGATTTTAGTGCCCAAGATTTTAATGAGCGCTATGAGCCGGCAGGATATTCCTGAAGAACAGCGTAAACCTTTCTATTTATACGTCGACGAATTTCAAAACTTTGCCACGCCCGATTTTGCTCAGATTTTGTCGGAAGCGAGAAAGTTCCGTTTGTCCCTAACCGTGGCCAACCAGTTCATCGGTCAGGTCGAAGAAGACGTCAAAAACGCCATTTTCGGCAACGTCGGCACGATTATGTCTTTCCGGGTCGGCGTCTCCGACGCCAACTATTTACAGCACGAGTTTCAGCCGACTTTTACCGAGACGGATCTGATCAACATCGAGCGCTTTAACGTTTACATCAAGACCCTGGTCAACAACGAAACCGTGCCGCCGTTTTCCATGGATTTGACCAAAGACATGGGTAAGCTCAAAGAAATGCGTAGCCCCAAAGTGGCGGAAATGATCAAGCAGTTGTCCCGCTTAAAATACGGCCGGGACAAAAACGTCGTTGAAGCCGAAGTCGCCCAAAGATCGAAATTGTAACTATTGACAAAGTTTAAACTTTGTAATATATTTTACTTATATGGACTATACCAGTGTTTCGATTAAGGACACGAGAGACAATTTAGCGGATATCATTGACCGGGTAGCGGTAGCCGGCGAATCGTTTTTGGTGACCAAATTCGGCAAAGTGAAAGCTTTAATTTCTCCTTTTAATTTAAATTTAGCCGTTAATAAAAAGGCAAAAATTCTCAAAGACAGTTTCGGAATCTGGAAAAACAGGCGGGATATGATTGATAGTAATGCGTGGGTAAACAAATTAAGACAATCGTCCAGCAGGCGCTATGGCAAAATATTTGATTGACACCACGGCTTTAATCAATCATTTGCGGGGGAAAACAGCCGCCTTGGACTTTATTAATAAAAAAGAACAATTGAAAATTTCCTGTGTTAGCCTAGCCGAATTAATTCAGGGAGCCAGGAATAAAAAAGAGTTAGAGCAGATCAAAAAACTGGTGAGTTTATTTGCGGTTGATTGGGGTTCTGCCAGGATTAATCAGAAAGCGGTGGAAATATTAGAAAAAAGATATTTAAAATTCGGAATAACGTATTTTGACTGTTTGATTGCCGCCGCGGCGATGGAAAATAATTTGGAGCTAATTACCGATAATCTGAAGCATTTTCGGCCAATTGACGGATTAACGGTGAGACGGCCTGCGGAATTGGTATAATACTTTTGTTCAGGCCCGTAGCTCAGCGGTAGAGCACCAAGCTTATACCTTGGGAGTCGCAGGTTCGATCCCTGCCGGGCCTACAAATGATTTTTCCTGACAAACAACATCCACAATGGATAGAAGAACTAATAAGAGAATAAATTGACAAGATAACATTATTAATGTACATTATTATTATGGATACAACAATAACGATTACACAACAATGGCAAATATACATTCCCGAGAAAATTCGGGAATTGCTTGATTTAGTTAATCCGGTTCAGGCGAAATTGGAAGTTAAAAATAAAAGTTTAGTAATAACGCCGCAGCCAAGTACGGTGTTGCGGCTGGCAGGGAAATATAAAGCCCTGGCGGCTAAAAAACGGATTAATTTAGATAAAATCCGGGAGAGAATCGACTATTCTCAGTTATGAAGAAGCTTTTTCTGGATACCAATATCTGGTTAAGGTTTATTCTGGAAGATAATGAACAAGCCAAAGATTGTCGTGAATTAATTGCTCAAGTTGAGGCGGGTAAATGGCGCGTTTATACTTCGACAATAGTCATGCTGGAGATTAATTACGTTTTGAGCTCGGTTTACAAGATTAAAAGAAGTGAAGTTTTAAGAGACCTAGAAGCAATTTTAAAAACCCGGAATTTGACTTTGATCGAAAAAACCGATTTTAACCAAGCCTTAAAATTTTACCGGCAATTTGGGGTAAAGCTAAGCGATTGTTTGATTGCGGCTCAGCTACCCAAGAAAATGATTTTAGTCAGCTACGATCAGGATTTTAAAAAACTACCGATAACGGTAAAAACCCCGGCGAATTTGCTATAGATATTTTACAGTTCTTCCAGTTTGGCCGGAGCGGCTTCGGATTTTTTGACAAAGGCTAAATATTTTTCCGTGGTACTTAAGCGTTTGTGACCGACCAAGCGGCTGACTAAAGTTAGCGGCGTGCCGGCTTCCAGCTGGTGGGCGATAAAGGTGTGCCTTAAATCATTGACTCGGGCATTTTTGACTTCGGCGATCTTAAAGTAGCGGTCGATAGCGGTGCGGATATTGCGGATCAAAAACGCCCGGCCGGTTTTGGTAACAAATACGGCTTTGGCTTTGGTTTTGGGCCGGGCTTTGAGATAACCGGCCAGGGCAGCTCCGGCGGCTTGATTGAGGGGAACCTGCCGCTGGGGGTGGGATTCATAGGCGCGGACCACAATTTTATCCGTGTCGATATCATCGAGACTCAAGTTGGCCAGCTCGCCGATGCGGACGCCGGTTTGTAAAAGCAGCTCGACGATAGCATAAATGCGCGAATCACCGTGGCAGGCGTCCCGCAAACTTCGGTATTCCATTTTGGATAAAATCCGTGGCGGTTTGGTTTCGTACTTGGGATGTTCTATCTTGGAAGCCGGATTTTCGGTGATAATTTTTTGGCTCAAAAGATAGCGGCAAAAAGTTTTAATCGAGTTTAACTTTCGGGAAATCGATTTGGCCGTATATTTATTCGTCGAGAGGAATTTCTTAAATGCCTCAATGTGTTCCGGCTGAATGTGTTTTGGCTCAGTGGCTTTGGCTAAAAACTCAAATAGTTGGTCAACGTCTTTGCCGTAAGCGAGAATAGTGGCGCTGGAGCGGCCCCGCTGTTTGAGGTTACTAAGAAAATCAGTTAGAATTTTATCCATAAATCCCAATCAGGCAGAAGTAGCTTATAATAGCAATCAGGAGGATTAATGTCAATTACCAGACGACGGCTGTTGGTTTACGCGGTGATGTTGGCCAGTCTGCTGGTAGTTATCAACCTGGTTAAAGACATTATCCGGCTAAGTAAAGCCGACGAGCGTTTGTCCGCCTCCCAAGCCGAATTAACCGAAGCTAAAAAACAACAAGAGGAATTAAAACGCAACTTGGCCGTTGCCGGTGACGGTTTTTGGCTGGAAAAGCAGATCAGAAACGTCTTGAAAATGGCCAAACCCGAGGAAGTGGTCGTGGTTGTACCCGAAGAGATCGTCCGGGCATCAGAAATAGCGGCAGTCGGCGAAGCGCAACGGCAAGAAGAGAGCAATTTAAGCCAGTGGTTGAAAGCGTTTGGATTTTGACCGGTTAGTGTATAATTACAGCCGATGGGATTATTTGACGACCTGATTGCCAGACATATTAAGCGCAAAGAATTATTGTTGAGCGAACCGGTGGAATCCCGGGAAAAGCGGACGGTTCGGCCATTTATTACCATTTCCCGGGAGTCCGGCAGCGGCGGCGGGCCGATTGCCAAACTGGTGGCCAAAAAGTTAGGGTTTAAGCTCTACAACAAAAAATTGATTGAATTAACGGCTAAAAAAAGCAAACACCGGAAAAACCTGATTGAGTCTTTGGATGAAAAAGACCGGGGTTTTGTGGAAGACTTGGTTAACTCGATGCTCAACCCGGATTACGTCGGCGAAGAAACTTACATCAAGCATTTGTGCCAAGTGGTTTTGAGTGCCGCCCACAAAGGCAACTGCGTTATCTTGGGGCGGGGGAGCAATTTTATTACCAGCCAATACGGCGGTTTACACGTTCGGATTGTCTCTCCGTTTTTGGTCCGCGCCGGTTACACTGCCCAATACGAGGGTTGGTCGATTTACGAAGCCCGGGAGCGGGTAAAAGAGTTTGACCGGGAAAGAAAAGAGTTTATTAAAAAGAATTTCGGCAAGGACCCGTCCAGTGCCAATTATTATGATATCGTAGTCAACACGACTTATTATGATTTGGAGCAGGCGGCCAGCATTATTGTGGCGGCGTTTAAACAGAAGTTTCCCGGCTGGAAAAAAAGCTAAATCTCTGTTAAAATTAGCCCTGTTCTTTGATATAGCGGGTGGGAGGTAAGTATCTCGTGAGGCTCATAATCTCACTTAATCTGGGAGCGTTACCCAGAACCCGCTACCAAGTTATAATTAAGGTAATGGCCAAATCTGCCCAACGGTTGGAAGCAAGGAGACTTAGAACAAAAGGAATAAGCGTTAATGTTATTGCGAAAAAATTGAAAGTAAGTAAAAGCTCTGTTTGTCTATGGTGCGACGACATAGATTTAACCGAAGAACAAAGGGAGATTTTGATTAAACATTCAAGAGACGCAGGTGAAAAAGGAAGATTATTGGGTGCAAAAGCCAACAAAGAAGAAAGAGTTAAAAGGCAGAAATATTTCGAAGACGAAGGTATAAAAGAGGTGGGGATTTTATCAAAAAGAGAATTGTTTTTGGTTGGTGTAGCCCTGTATTGGTCTGAAGGCTCAAAGAAAAATAGGCGCGTGGTGTTAGCTAATTCTGATCCGGCGATGGTATGTCTTTTCATTCGATGGTTGAAAGAATATCTTTGTGTTGATATGGCAGATATTTACTGCACTGTAAGTATTAATCAAGATCATCAAATTAGAATTAAAACAGTAGAAGGTTATTGGTCTAAAATTACCGGTATTCATTTATCAAGTTTTACAAAACCAAGTTACAAGCAAGTGAAAAATAAAAAAGTTTACGAGAATTTTAATGATCACTATGGTACTTTATTTTTGAAGTTAAGAAAAAGCACCAATTCGTGCTATAGAATTCTTGGCTACATAGAGGGTTTAAAGAAAAATTGTCATGAATCTGATAAAATAGCTTAGCGGCAGGGTAGCTCAGTCGGTAGTAGCACCTGATTCATAAACAGGAGGTCGTGGGTTCGACCCCCACCCCTGCTACTTAGTTTTAACGGGTTTACTTGACAGCTCGATTAATTTTTCTTGATTGTCTTTTTTCCCGGCTTTATTTCTGGTCATTTTGTTGCATTTGGTACAGCGGTGGAAAATGATAAACCGGCCGGACTTGATCTGGGTGGCGATCGGTTTCATTAAGCCGCTGCAGCCAGCGGCCCGGTCGCCGGGAGTCAAATGATCAACATGCTTGGAGATTAAGCATTCGGGGCAATGGTTGGTGTAGCCGTCGCCTTTGACCACTTGATAGCAAAACTCGCAGATAAAATCTTCAGTGACTTTGGTAAAATGGGTGGGCATATTTATTTGAATTGAAAATCAAATTCTCGGCCAGTAGCTTCGGCAATGCGATACATTGTTTCCAGGGTAATATTTTGCTGGCCACTTTCTGCACGGCTGATATACTCTCTTTTAACATTCATTTTTCTGGCCAATTTAGCCTGAGAGATTTTCAATTGACTCCTTAATTTTTTCATTGCCATCGCCATCCGTAAATAGCGGGCACGCCTCAAAATATCTTTTTGGTCCTTCTTAGAAAAACTGGCGAAAATTTTCTCATAAGGAATTAAATCTCCTCGTTTGATAGCGGCTTTAATTTTGTTATTCATATTGTTTTAGCCTCCTTTTGGCAGTTTTTAGATTTTTTGGCGGAGTTTTCGGTGTCTTTTTGTGGAAAAAATGAAGAATTACAATAAAATCTTTTCCAACATAAGCATAGAAACTCCGGAATTCTCCTTGGAATTTAACTCTGATTTCATAAAGATTTTTATCTAGCTTTTTGGCATCCGGTAATGCCAATCGGCCAGTTAATTTTAAGTTTTCAATTAACGACACGAAAGCTTTTTGGACAGGTAAGGGCATTTCTTTTAGCTCTGCCTTAGCTTTAGCGTCGTAATAAATACTTTTCATGCAGGCCTTAGTATTAAGGTAACTTAAAAGTTACCTATTGTCAAGCATGGATTTAGTGCTAAAATACAAGAATTGACAATTTAATTAAACGCGATGAACCGGAGGGTTGGAACCGGGGAGCGGACTCTAATTAAGTACGGAGGCAAAACCGTAAAAAGATAGCAGCGTATGTTGCCATAACCGGAAAAAGTACGTGTTACGACGAGAACCCTCGTTTGATCACTTATTGTTGTGGTTGAACGAGGGTTTTTTATTTAGGCGCGTAGCTTAGTTGGTAAAGCACTTGTCTCCAAAACAAGTGACCGCAGGTTCGATCCCTGCCGCGCCTGCCGAAAAAATGTAAAATGAAAAAAGGAGAAAATATGACAGGTGGTTTAGGAACGTTAATGAACATAGTTACGGTGCTGATCGGTGGATCGGTAGGTTTAATATTGGGTTCGAGGTTAAAAAAATCTCTCAATGAGGCAGTAATCAACGCTATGGCTTTGGTGGTGATAGTGATTGGTGTGCAGATGGCCTTTGAGTCAAAAAATATCTTAATAGTTTTGGCCAGTTTAGTGATAGGCACGATTATCGGCGAACTGATTAATATTGATAGTTACGTTTCCCAAATCGGGAATTTTATGGAGCAAAAATTTTCCAAAGACAAAGACGGCAAATTTGCCCGGGCGTTTGTCACAGCCAGTTTAATTTTTTGCGTTGGGCCACTAACGATTTTAGGATCGATTCAGGATGGTTTGACTGGTGACTATAAATTGCTGGCAACAAAATCAATGCTTGATGGATTTACGGCGGTCATGTTTGCCTCGGCAATGGGCGTCGGGGTAATTTTTAGCGCATTGAGTATTTTTATCATTCAAGGTGGATTAACTTTGTTTGCAGGAACATTAATTGGAGTGATGACTGAAGCGGTAATTGCCGAAATTACCGGAGTAGGAGGAGTTATGGTTTTTTCAATAGGCTTGGGAATATTAGGAATCAAGAAATTAAAAACCGTCAATATGTTGCCGGCTTTAATCATTGCCCCTATGATTGTGTTATTCATTAGTAATTTGGGGAAATAATATGAAAAAGCGAGTGCTACAGGGAATGCGCCCGACGGGAACGCTGCATCTAGGTAACTACTTGGGGACAGCCAAGGGGATGTTGGCGCTGCAGGCAGACCCTGATTACGAAACCTATTATATGGTAGCTGATTTACATGGGATCACGACTCCTTTTGACCCTAGAAAAATTAGGGCAAACGCACGTAGTGTCATTGTTGATTATTTGTCGGTCGGACTTGACCCTCATAAATCGGCGATTTTTATTCAATCGGACTTGGCCGATCTTCATGCCCAGTTGGCATTTTATTTTTCGGCCGTGGTCACTGTTGCCAGAATGCAGCACCTGCCGACGTTCAAAGAAAAGGTAAAACAATATCCGGAACACGTCACGATGGCGCTTTTAAACTATCCGGTCCTGATGGCAGCAGACATATTACTTTATAAAGCCTCAATGGTACCGGTGGGGTTAGACCAGGAACCGCACATGGAGATTACCCGGGAAATTGCCAGGAAGATGAATGAAGAATACGGGACTGATTTTCCGGAACCGCAAAGCCTAAAATCCAAAGGAAGATATATTCCGTCGCTGCTAGGCGAGGGAAAGATGAGCAAAAGCGTTGAGGGTAGTTATATTAATTTGACCGATGATTTAGAGACCATCAAGAAAAAGTTGGCGCAAACGCCGACGGATTCGGGCCAAGGAAAAGCCGTGCCAACCAACGGCGGGGTGGCCAATTTATTGACGTTTGTGGAATTGTTTCAGGGTCAGGATAAACGGGCCGTGTATGAGAAAAAATATTTGGGCGAGGGGATTAGATACAAAGAGCTGAAAGACAGTTTGGCCGAGGCCATCTATAAAGAGCTAGCGCCGATCAGGGAAAAACGCAAAGAGTTGGAAGCCAAGCCGGAATACGTCAGCCAGGTGATTAAAGACGGCGCCGAAAGAGCCAGAAAAATCGCCCAAAAAACAATTGACGAAGTCAAGGAGAAAATGGGGTTAAAGGGTGGACTATGACTACTACAATTATACGATCGATCATAGTGAGATGGTGGCAGGACCGGTTCTGGAAATAAAGGTTGATAAAGTTATCGAGGCTGAGGATGTCGAAAAAGGCCCGATCTTTGTTTCGGGTAAGGGCATGCCGGTCGGGGCAAAAGTGAGATAAATGGAAAAAGCGGCTTTAATTTTAGTTTACCTGTTTTTGCAGTGGCTGTATTTGCCTTTAAACTGCCGGCCGGTGAAGTATTACTGGAAATTGCCCCTGGATGATTATTTGCCGCTGCTGCCGGGAATGATTGTTTTCTACTTTAGTTATTTTTTAATGTTTTTTCCCGGCAGTTTAACCTTGATTTTTTCCGGGCAGTTCCGGCTGTTTATTATCGCCATGATTATAGCCCAAGCGCTCGGCGATTTATTCTGGTACTTTTTTCCCAATGGGGTTAGACGGCCGGAAGTGAGGGGGAACGGTTTAATGAAGCAATGGTTAAGGCGGTTGTACCGGTTCGATAAATATGACGGTAATGCGGTGCCGAGCGCCCACGTTTTCCATATGCTTATCATCGGCCATTTTTTAACTCAACTGTGGCCGCAGTGGAGTTGGGTGATCTATATTTGGGTGGGTTTAATCATTATTTCGACGGTTTTGATTAAACAGCATTACGTTTTGGACGTTCTCGGCGGGATGCTGGTGGCGGCAATCAGCCTGCGGGTGTGATAAAATCTTTGAATATGAAGCAAGAGGGAAAAAAGCCGGTGGGCGAACTGGATAAAATTAAGCAGGCGATTGAGAAACAGACCGGCGGCAAGGTGAAAATGGTGCGGATGGGATTTAACCCCAAGCGAATGGTGATTTGGCTGATAGTTCTATTTTTGGTGCTGCCGTTTTTTGTCTCGTTAATGTCTGGACCGTTGCCATTGGGAAAAGTGGGAATCAGCCAGCTGTTTGCCGATATTAAAGATAATCAGGTGGACAAAATCGAAGTGGAAGAAGAGAAACTATTGATCCATTACAAAAATAAAGACGGAGTGTATGAGTCGAGAAAAGAACCGGGTGAAAGTTTTGTGGAAATTCTTGACCGGGCGGGAATTGATCCGTCCACCGTTAATTTTACCAACAAGGATACTTCGGCCGCCAACGCTTGGCGCAATGTCATGGAGATTTTCCTGCCGGTAGTGTTAACAGGGGTAATATTCTTATTTATCATGCGCCAGGCGCGCGGCGCCCAGGACGGCATTTTTAACTTTGGCCGCTCAAGGGCGAAGATTTTTATGAAAGGCAAGCAGAACGTGACTTTTAAAGACGTGGCCGGTGTCAAAGAAGCCAAGCAGGAACTGGAAGAAGTGGTTGATTTTTTGAAGCACCCCAAGCGTTACCGGGCGATGGGGGCCAGGACCCCGAAGGGAGTAATTTTGGTCGGCCCATCTGGAGTTGGTAAAACTCTTTTGGCCCGGGCGATTGCCGGCGAAGCCGATGTGCCTTTCTTTTCCATGGCCGGATCGGAGTTTATGGAGATGTTGGTCGGGGTCGGGGCAAGTCGTGTTCGTGACCTCTTTGATACGGCCAAAAAGAAGGCACCGGCAATCATTTTTATCGACGAAATTGATGCCATCGGCCGGCAGAGAAGCCGGGCGTTGACTGGCGGCCACGACGAGCGGGAGCAGACCTTGAATCAAATTTTGGTGGAGATGGACGGGTTTACCCCGAACGAGCAATTACTGGTGATCGCGGCGACGAACCGGGGTGATTTATTGGACCCGGCGTTAATCCGCCCCGGCCGCTTTGACCGGCGGGTAATTATGGACATGCCGGACATTGACGACCGGCAGGCGATTATTAAACTGCACAGCCAGGGAAAACCGTTGGCGGCTAATGTCGATTGGCAAAAAATTGCCAAACGGACCATCGGCTTTTCCGGGGCGGACATTGAAAACATGTTGAACGAAGCGGCGATTGCCGCGGCCCGGCGCCAGAGAAAAACGATCGAGATGAAGGATTTGGAAGAAGCGGCTTTAAAAGTAAAACTCGGGCCGGAGAAAAAATTAAAGCAGTCGGCCGACGATTTGAAAATGACCGCCTATCATGAGGCCGGCCACGCGGTGGTGACTTATTATCTGCCGAAAATGGATCTGGTTCACCGGATCTCGATCGTTTCCCGCGGCAGCAGCCTGGGCCATACCTTGATCCCGCCGCAAGCCGACCGTTATACCGAAACCAGATCGTTTCTTTTAGCGCAAATTACTTCACTTTTGGGCGGCCGGAGCGCGGAGAAATTAGTTTTTAACGAATTAACCGGCGGCGCGGCCAACGACATCGGTCGGGCGACCGACGTTGCCCGGACCATGGTAGTCAGAATGGGTATGAGCGATTTGGGGCCGATCAATTTCGGGCCGCAGACGGACATTTCGGAAATGGGCCCTTCTTGGTATGAGCCGGAGCAGTTGTCTGAGTCGATGCGCGCCAAGGTCGACGGGGAAATCAAAAAAATCATGGATAAATGTTTGAACCAAGCCGAGAGGTTGTTATTAAAGCATAAAGACAAGCTCGATTTGGTCGCCGAAGCCTTGCTCAAAAAAGAAACCCTGGAAGCCGAAGACTTTAAGACAATCATGGAGAAGAAGTGATAGACAAACACCTGAAAAGATATTTACTGGCGCTGGTGGTTTTGGCCTTGCTTTTGGGTGTCTGGATCGTACCGGTGGAGTCCGGCCATAAGATTAATAACCTAAATGACGGTTTATGGTGGGCGATTACCACGGTGACCGGCGTTGGCTACGGCGACGTCGTGCCGGTGACCGGCCTGGGCCGGGTAATTGGGGCGGTGCTGATGACCGTCGGTTTGATTCTGTTTTCCTTTATCGTGGCGCTTTTATCCTCCCGGTTTATGCGCGCCGAAGACAAATACCACCGCTTGCGTCAGGAAAAAATTCTGGATTCGATTAACAACAAACTTTACCGCTTGGAACACAAGCTCGACTACTTGATCAAAGAAAAAAAATAAAAAAAGTGGTACTATTAGGAATTGACCTGCCGGATTTTTTCGGTAGGTTTTTTTATATGAACATCGATATTTGGCGGCCAACCGTTCCCGACCACAGCCCGGAAATTTCGTTAACCGAAAGCCAGGGAGGTATGGCTAGAAGATTATGGCTCGAGAGATTTCTGCCAGCGGCGGAATTAATCAGTCATCACTCGGAAGTGTTATTTACCGGAATCGGCGGCGGCGCGTCTTTAGAGGCGGGCAGAACTGATTTACCTTTACGCCACGGCGATGGGACACAGGTGCCTTATTATGTTGACCTGGAAGAAAAGTTTGGCCAGGTGCCCAAAGTTTTATTTTTAACTGCCAGCACAATGTTTGCCGATGATGTAGTCGGTTTATTATCCGTCGCCCAGGAATATAAGGATCAGGGCGTTGTCACCATTATTCCCATTTTGACCGCCTGTTCTCATGAGCGGCAGGACCACAAATGGAGAAACGCCGATGGGAGCAGAATCCTCCAACCAATTACGGTTGATACGGTGACAAAAATGTTGTTGGCGACGCCGGCCGATCAGCGTGGTCCCTTGTGCGACGGCGCTTTAGTGCTTGGTCTTCATTCGTTGCGGCCGGTAATAACGGCGGCCGAGTTTGGTTTTCCGTTAATACCGATCGACCCCTATAATTTTATGGTTGGCGGCGCCGGGTTGCGCTTTAAAGAACATTTGGTGGTTTTAAGCCCGGACAAGGGCAGAAAAAATGAAGGAATTCGCTTAGCCCATGAACTAAATGTTCCTTATGGAGCCTGTGAGAAAGTAAGGGCAAGAGAAACTAATGGTGATGCTGCCGTGGTATTGAAAGATTCGCGCTTATTGGAATATATCAGACAAATGAGATCGACGGTAGTTTACTTTGACGATGAAATTAGAGAAGCAACGACTATGGCCGGGGGTAGAATCGCCGTGGCCGGGGCGGCGCAAAATTTAATCATTGTTTCCTTTAAGGGAATTTTTGCCCGGCTTCGGGGTAGACAGACAACGGCTGCAGAATTGTTGGCAAAACCGCTGCCTGATAATAACAGATTTGAGCACGAAGAAATTATTATCAGCGATGCGGTTCAGCCAGTCGAGTCAATCGAACCGGTAAGAGATAAGTTGACAGTTTTGCCTTTGGCCGGGGCGATTGAAAAAATGGTGACCTATTTACAACAAAACCCTATTCCCTTGAATGAAAGGTGGTTAAGAGAAGCGACGGCCGGACTCTTGGAATTGAATTTAGTCAGAGAAGAATATGATTGATGGAGAAACGCTTGTGTTAGAATGACCCCATGAACCGGTTGGTATTAATTGATGGGCACGCGATGGTGTTTCGGGCGTATTACGCTTTTCCGACGAGTTTGACGACGCCAAAAGGGGAGTTGATCAACGCGGTTTATGGCTTTGCCTCGATTCTTTTAACGATTATTAAAGATCTCCACCCGGAGTATCTGGCGGTCACTTTTGATCTGGACAAACCCACGTTTCGGCACCAGGAGTTTGTCGGTTACAAGGCCCAGCGGCCGGAAGTCGACATCCAGCTAACCGACCAATTGGGCCGGGTGCGGGAAGTGGTCCGGTCCATGAATTTGCCGATTTTTGAAGTCGAGGGGTTTGAAGCCGACGACGTGATCGGGACGTTGGCGCGGCAAGCCGAAACCAAAGACAAGCTGGAAACGGTAATTGTTACCGGCGATAAAGACGCCTTACAATTAGTGGAGGACGAAAAAGTGTTGGTGTACGTGCCGGCACGGGGGAAAATTCCGGCTAAGATTTACGACGAGGCGGCGGTCGAGGAAAAAATGGGAGTAGAGCCGGAACAAGTGACGGATTTGAAAGCCTTGATGGGGGACAGCTCCGACAATATTAAAGGCGTGGCGGGGATTGGGCCGAAGACGGCGGCAGAGATGATTAAAAAATTCGGGGCAATCGAAGAAATATATAAGAATTTGGATCAGTTGAGCCCGGCGATTGCTAAAAAAATGACCGATGGCTACGAAGAAGCGGTTCGAAGCAAACACTTGGTGACGATTGTTTGTGACGTGCCGATTACTTTGAACTTGGAGGCTTGTAAAATCAGCGACTATGATCAAAAAGGCGCGATTGCCTTATTTGAAGAGTTGGGATTTAAATCGTTGATTAAAAAGTTGCCGACGGAAATGCGGCCGAGCCCGCAAATTGGGCTGTTTTGATATGCGAGTAGCCTTGGTCCACGACTATTTGAAAGAGTTCGGCGGCGCCGAGCGGGTGCTGTTGGCCCTGGCTGAAATCTGGCCTCAGGCGACGATTTATACCGCCTTTTATCAACTAGGCTCGCCGGCATGGCAGAGGTTTAAACATAGAAAAATTATCGCCTCGTGGGCGCAGAAGATTCCGTTTTTTTCCAGCTGGCTTTATTCGCCTTTGCGGTTTTTGGCGCCGAAAATTTGGGACTCATTTGACTTTTCTAAATATGATTTGGTGATTAGTTCTTCCAGTTGGTACATTACCAAAGGCTTTAACGAAATTTGCTACTGCCACACGCCGCCGCGCTGGCTTTACGGCTACCAGACGTCAATGAACTGGCAGAAATACTGGCCGGTCAAAGTCTACGGCATGATTATCGGTCACTTTATGCGCTTGTATGATTTTCGCCAGGCCCAGAAAGTAAAATATTTCATTGCCAACAGTGAGGAAGTAAAGCGAAGAATCTGGAAGTTTTATCGCCGGGAGAGCACCGTCATTTACCCGCCGGTGGATTTACCCGCCTCCGCTAAGGCTTCGGCGAGGCAAGCCAAAAAACTTAACTATTACTTAATTGTTTCCCGACCGGTTGGAGGTAAGGGAATAGAGCTGGGGTTGGCGGCGGCGAAAAAGTATGGCTTTAAGTTAAGAGTAGTTGGCGGCGGTACGGTTTCAGACGAAGAGTTGGTTAAACTTTATTCCCAGGCCAAAGCTTTTTTGGCGTTATCAAAAGACGAGGATTTTGGCATCACGCCGGTGGAAGCCATGGCTTGCGGTACGCCGGTGATTGCCTTTAATGGTGGCGGGTATAAGGAGACTGTGGTTGACGGTAAGACTGGTGTTTTGTTTAATAATTATTCGGTTCATGGTTTATGGCAGGCGATGAAGCAGTTGGAGAAAATCAAAATTAAGCCGCAGGATTGCTTAGCCCAAGCGCAAAAGTTTTCCAAAGAGCGGTTTAAGCGGGAAATATGGAATTTTTTGAGAAATTAAAAGCTCTATCTTACCGCGCGCGCCTGACGATTGTTTTGCACACGGTGTTTACCTTGGCGGAAACTATCGGCGGGGTGTTTTTTAATTTGTATTTGTGGCGGTTGACTAGTTCTTTGGCTTTGATTGCCCAGTACCAGTTTTTCTTTTGGCTGGCGATGATGCTGGGATTTATCCTAATTGGCTACGCTTTTAAAAATAAAGGCATGAGCCAGTTGTTTCGCATCGGTTTTTGGCTCAATTTTATATTTTTCTGTCTTATTGTTTGGTTGGGCGAACGCTCGATTAATTGGACGGTTTATTTGGGTTTATTGAGCGGTTTGGCCGCCGGGTTTTATTGGTCGGCCCACGAAGTGATGGTGCTTTCGGGCACCAGTGATAAAACCAGAGAAATGTTTTACGGCGTCTTAATGAGCGGCGAGTCGGTGGCCCGGATTGCCGGCCCGGCCTTATCTGCCGGGTTGATTTGGCTGGGGGCAAAGTGGCGGGGAGAAGCGTTATTTGGTTACTACCTATTGTTTGCTTTTGTGGCGTTATTGTTTTTAGTGACGGAACTGGCAATTAATCGAGTTAAAGACGTTAGTTTTGAAAGGTTTAGTTTGAGGGGCGTATTTGGCTTATATCAAAGAAAAGCCTGGCGCTGGAATTTATGGCGTTCATTTGTCGATGGTCTAATGATCAGCCGCTGGTTTGTGTGGGGCGTGTTGTCATATTTAATTTTAACCAGCGAGGTTTGGCTGGGAACAATGATGAGCCTGGTCGGGGTATTGGCAATTATCAGCAACATTCTGATTGGCCAGTGGTTTAAACCTAACTTGAGAGCCAGGTTGAATTCCTGGGGCGCCGCCTTATTAGTAATCGCCGGGATTGCTTACCCGCTATTACTCAACCCGCTGGGTTTGGTGTTTGACCAGATTTTGGGTGAGATCATCGGCATACCTTTGTTTACTTTTGCCTGGCTGGCCTGGTTTTACCTGGCGGTGGAGACGGATTATGACGGCAAGAAACGCCAGTTTGAGTATTATGCCGGGCACGAAATTTGGCAGGGAATCGGGCGGATTTTAAGCATTGGTTTATTTTGGCTGTTAGCCAGTAATTTAGAACAGGTAAATTTAGCCAGGTGGTGGTTTGGAGGCTTGAGCCTGTTGTTTATTGTCCAATGGTGGTTATTAAAAAAGGTGAGAACGGCTTTAGTTAAGGCCGGCTATAAAGAGGAATAATGCCGGAATTACCTGAAGTCGAGACGATTAGAAGGCAACTGGATAAAGTTTTGGCGGGCCAAAAGATCAAAAAGATTGTTAAGTTGCATCAAAAGAGCCTACAAGGAGACTCCTTGAAGGTCGCGGGTAAAAAGATCGTGGCGGTGAAACGCAAGGCCAAAATGATTTGGGTGGATTTACAGGGAGACTGTAGCTTGCTGGTCCATTTAAAAATGACCGGACAGCTGATTTATAACGGGAAACCAGGCAAACACACGCGGATAGTGTTTGAGCTTAGCCGCGGCCGGCTGATTTTCAATGATTTGAGGAAACTCGGTTGGATTAAGATTCTTCCAAAATCTAAGATCTATGATCTAATATCTAATTTGCCCCCTGACGTGGTGGATAAAGAGTTTACCCCAAACTACTTGAGGAGAATCCTCGCGAGTTCGGGGCGAGCGGTAAAATTGGTGTTGTTAGATCAGCAAAAAATGGGCGGCGTCGGCAATATCTATGCCAATGAAGCGTTATTTTTAGCCGGGATTAGACCAACTATGCCGTCTAATAAATTAACTGCGCTTCAGGTTCGGAACCTGAAGTTGTGTGTCCAGCGGGTGATTAATCAAGGAATTAAGCATGGCGGCACGACAGCCAGCGATGAAAGTTTTGTAAATCTTTTCGGCCGGCCGGGCCGTTATCAAAAACAGCTGCGGGTTTACGAAAATAAGGGAAAGTGTAACCGCTGCGGTACCAAAATTCAGAAAATTAAACTGGGCGGGCGCGGTACTTATTATTGCCCAACCTGCCAAAAATGATTCTAACCACTTTGTCTTTACAAAATTTTCGAAGCTATAAAAAGCAAAATTTTGAGTTTAGCCCTAACACCACTTTGATTATCGGCAACAACGGCGTCGGCAAGACCAACCTGCTGGAAGCGATTTTTTTGCTGGCTGCGGGCAGCAGCTTCCGGGCGGATAAAGACGAACAGATGGTGCTTTATGGCCAGGAGTTTGGCCGGGTTGAGGGACACCTCGGAGGTGGCCGAATGGATTCCTCCGAGGTGGATTTGACCGTGGTTTTAACCAAACCCAAAAGATTTTTGGTTAATGGCGTCGCCAAAAGGAAAATGGACTTTATCGGCCACCTGCGCTGCGTCCTCTTCCGACCCGAAGACATTGACCTGATTTTAGGCAGTCCCAGCACCCGGCGCGGCTATTTGGATTTTGTTTTAGAGCAAACTGACCGGGAATACCGCCGTTCGAGCCTGTCTTATAAGAAAGGTTTGCGCCAAAGAAACAAACTCCTGGAAAGAATCAGGGAGAACCAAGCCGAAAGAAAACAGCTCTTGTTTTGGGACAAACTACTGATCAGAAATGGCGAGGTAATTACCAACAAACGAACCGAGTATTTAGAATTTGTCAGCCGGAAAATAAAGAAGCGGGGGATGCCTTTAAGGCTCAATTACGACAACAGTATTATTTCCGAGTTGAGGCTGGAGCAGTACGAGAATAATGAAGTGGCGGCGGGGAAAACTTTGGTCGGGCCGCACCGCGACGATTTTAACTTTATTTACCAGCGTTCGGGCAAGCTGGAAAAAGACCTGAGCCTTTACGGTAGCCGGGGCGAGCAGCGGATGGCGGTATTGGGGGTGAAACTGGCGGAACTCGAGTTTATGGACCAATCAATTTCCGGTGAGGCAGACAGGCCGGTACTATTATTAGATGACATTTTTTCCGAACTGGACCACGAGCACCGCGAGGCGGTTTTGAACCTTTTAGAAAAACAACAAACGATTATTACCACCACTGATGAACACTTAATTCCTGACCGGTACAAAAAGAAAGTCGATAAAATAAATTTATGCTAGAATAAAATCCTCTTATGTTCTCTAAGGCGGCGGTCAGTTTAGTCCCCTCGGCAACGTTGGCAATCAACGCCCGCGCCAAGCAGTTAGTCGCGGCCGGCAGAAACATTATCAGTTTTGCCGCCGGCCAGCCGGATTTCGACACTCCCGAACCGATCAAAGCCGCGGCTAAACGCGCTTTGGATGAAGGTTTTACCAAGTATACGCCGACGACAGGAATTCCCGAACTGAAACAAGTTTTAACCGCAAAATTAAAAATTAAAAATCATTTAAGGTACACTCCGGAACAGGTTATTATTTCCAACGGTGCCAAACAGATTTTATTTGAAGCGATTATGTGCTTGGTGGATATTGGCGACGAAGTGATCATTAAAGCGCCGTACTGGGTGAGTTACCCGGACATGGTCAAAGTCGCCCGGGGCAAGTCGGTGATTATTAAGGATTGGGACGAGTTGGCAAAAAAATTAACTAAAAAAAGCAAGGTGCTGATTATCAACTCACCCAGCAATCCTACCGGGGAAATTATTGACAGAAAGGGTTTGGAAAAGATTGCCAAAGTGATAAAAAAATACCCCAAATTATGGGTGCTTTCCGACGAGTGCTACGACTGTTTTTATTACGGCGGGGCCAAACCAATTAGTTTTGCCAGTTTAAGCCAAGATGCCTACCAAAGAACTTTGACGATCAACGCTTTTTCTAAAACCTTTTCCATGACCGGCTGGCGTTTGGGTTACGGCGCCGGGCCAAAAGAGTTGGTGACTGCGATGAGCAATTTACAGGACCAGATTTCCAGTAACCCAAACAGTATTGCCCAGAAAGCCGGTTTGGTGGCTTGGAGCCAAGCGGGTGAGTTTCCGGAAACCATGCGCCGCGAGTTTAAGAAAAGGCGTCAGGTAATGGTAGAAAGACTCAATAAAATTAAGGGGTTTAGGGCCCTATTGCCCGACGGTGCCTTTTACGTTTGGACGGACATTGGTAAATTGACCAAAGACGACCAAAGGTTTTGCGAGCGGTTGTTGGAAGAAAGCGGAGTGGCCGTCATTCCCGGCACGCCGTTTGGCGGCACCGGCCATATTCGTTTAAGCTTTGCCACCTCGCTCCCGCAAATCGAGGCGGGAGTAGAACTCATCAAAAAATTTGTGGAGAAAAATTATTGACCAGCATAATCTAAACTACGAGCAGTTGTTTAAGGCGGAAAAGGGCGAAACAGTGACCAACTTCGGCGCCGTGGCCGTGGATACAGGTAGATTTACCGGCAGATCACCGGAAGATAAGTTCATTGTGGCCGGGGGTCCGGCAGGAGCCAAGGTCTGGTGGCGTGATGATAAGAATCCGCAATCGCCGAATAAACCATTATCAATTGAAGCTTGGGACTATTTATACGACTTAGCCCAGCAGCAGCTAAAGGGCAAAAAATTGTTTGTCATGGATGGCTGTTTGGGAGCCAGAAAGCAGTCGCAGATGAAGGTTCGTTTGGTTACCGAGATTGCCTGGCAGGCGCACTTTTTCAAGAATATGTTCTTGAGGAAAACGGAAGGGTCGGATCCTTCCACAATTGACTGGACGATTTACTCGGCTTCGAAAACCACGGCTAAAGACTGGGAAAAATACGGCCTCAATTCTGAGGTAGCTATTGCCATTAATTTGGAGAAACGCCAGGTGGTGATTGTTGGCACTTGGTACGGCGGTGAGATCAAAAAAGGCATGTTTAGTATTGCTAACTATGTTTTGCCTTTGCAAAACATCGGCTCGTTTCACTGCAGCGCTAACTTTGGTCGAGACGGAAAAACAGCGCTATTTTTTGGCTTATCCGGTACCGGCAAAACGACCCTGTCTCATGATCCGTACCGACGGTTGATCGGTGACGACGAGCATGGTTGGGACGATGAGGGCGTGTTTAATCTGGAGGGTGGCTGTTATGCCAAAGTGATTAATTTAAGTAAAGAAGGCGAGCCGGAGATTTACCGGGCGATCAAAAGAAACGCGCTTTTGGAGAACGTCGTCGTCGATAAACACGGCCGGGTGGATTTTGCTGACGCGAGCAAGACGGAAAACACCCGGGTATCTTACCCGATCGAGCACGTCGGTACCCGGGTCAGAGGTAATTTAATTGGACCCCACCCGAAAACCGTTATCTTTTTAACCTGCGACTCGTTCGGGATTTTGCCGCCGGTGGCCAAACTAAGTGAGAGTCAGGCCCGCTACTGGTTTTTATCCGGCTATACCGCCAAAATTGCCGGCACCGAGCGGGGAGTAAACGAACCCAAGGCCGCTTTTTCCAGCTGTTTTGGCCAGCCGTTTTTGACCTTGCATCCGACTAAGTACGCCAGGATTTTGGCAGAAAAAATTAAACAGCACCAAAGCCAGGTTTACTTGATCAATACCGGCTGGTCCGGCGGCGGCTACGGCGTGGGGCAGAGAATTGATTTATTGGTCACCCGGCAGATTGTGAGCGATATTTTAGAAGGTCGAATGGCCCGCGCCGATTATCAAAAGTTAGCGCCGTTTAACTTAATGGTTCCCAAAAAATTCAATCCCAGAAATACCTGGACCGACAAAGCCGTTTACGAGAGGGAAGCAAAAAAGCTAGCGGCATTATTTAAGGAAAACTTCAAGCGCTTTGAAAATTAGTGCTATGATTAATTCATGGCTAAGATTGAAAAGGTTGAGGCATTGGAGGTGCTGGACTCGCGGGGAAATCCGACGGTAGCGGTTTGGGTAGAAGCCGGCGGAAAAGTCGGCCAGGCAATTGTCCCGAGCGGCGCATCCACCGGCAGTCACGAAGCGGTCGAGCTTAGGGACGGAGACAATCGTCGGTTTTTCGGCAAAGGCGTATTAACCGCGGTCGAAAACGTGGAAAAGATTATTGCCCCGCAAATTGTGGGTAAAGACGTTAATGAGCAAGAACAGGTTGACGACATTATGGTGGAGTTGGACGGGACGGTCAATAAAGCCAGGCTGGGTGCCAACGCCATTTTAGGAGTGAGTTTGGCCTGTGCCCGGGCGGCAGCAGCGGTTAATAACCAACCGTTATACCGTTATTTGCGGGAAAAGTTTTTCAAAGACAGGGGAGACAATTGGTTAATGCCGGTGCCCCAGATGAATGTTTTAAACGGCGGTAAGCACGCGCCCGGCTCGGTTGATTTGCAGGAGTTTATGGTCGTGCCGGTCGGGGCGGTCGGTTTTTCCGAAGCTGTGCGCTGGTCGGCGGAAATTTACCAAGTCTTGAAAAAACTATTGCTGGAAAAGAACTTGCCGGTGGGGGTCGGCGATGAAGGCGGCTTTATGCCCAAAATGCCCACTAACCAGCAGATGCTGACTTTACTGGTCGAAGGAATTAATAAGGCAGGTTATAAACCGGGTAAGCAAGTGGCAATCGCCCTGGATCCGGCGGCGGCCGAGATTTTTGAAAACGGCGAGTATGTGTTAAAAAACGAGAACAAAAAACTGACAAGCCTTGGTCTAATCGGCGTTTACGAGGAATGGTTGAAGACCTATCCGATTGTCTCGATTGAGGATGGATTAGCCGAGGACGACTGGGTTAACTGGAAGTTAATGACCGAGCGTTTAGGCGGCAGTATCCAGATCGTCGGCGACGATCTGTATGTCACTAATCGGAAACGCTTGGAACAAGGGATTAAAGAGAAAGCCACCAACGCGATTTTGATCAAGTTAAATCAGATCGGGACGCTCTCCGAAACGGTCGAGGTAATGAATTTTTCCAGGAGCAACAACGTGGCGGCAGTTGTTTCCCACCGTTCGGGCGAGACCGAGGACGATTTTATTGCCGATTTGGTCGTGGCCGCCGGCAGCGGCCAGATCAAGACCGGCGCTCCTTGCCGCTCCGAGCGGGTAGTCAAGTACAACCGGCTGTTAAAAATCGAAAAGGAACTGGGTGAGCGGGCGATGTTTACCAATCCGTTTCGGAAGTGATACTTATTACCAATTAAACGTTGGTACGGTATTGTGGCGGATGGAGGGAATCCTTAAGTGTCTTGAGTATTCCACTCCCGGAGTGGAAATTTATTGTTCGTGTAAAATAGAGGGATGAAAAAGAGAGTCTGTTTGCTGATTTTGGATGGCTGGGGGTTGAGGGATCGGGAAGAGGGCAATGCCATTCGGCAGGCAAAGACGCCGAATTTTGAGCGGCTGTGGCACGAAAATCCGCACGCGGTTTTACAGGCTAGCGGCGAAGCGATGGGGTTACCGAAAGGCCAAATGGGGACGAGCGAGGTTGGCCATCTGACTATAGGCGCCGGTCGGATAATCTTTCAGGATCTGGTTAAGATCAATCAGGCGATCGAATCAGGTGAATTCTCTAAGAATAAAAGAATACAAGAATTAATGAATAGAGTTAAGAAGAAAAACTCAACTTTGCATTTACTGGGTTTGGTGTCTGACGGCGGGGTCCACTCGCACTATTCCCACCTTTATGCCCTACTCAAATTGGCCAAAGATAAAGGCTTAAATAAAGTTTTAGTCCATGCCTTTACCGACGGCCGGGATTGTTCGCCCCGGTCTGGTTTGGGGTTTATTGAAGATTTAGAAAGACAAATAAAAATTGCCTCGGTTTCCGGCAGATATTGGGCGATGGACAGGGATCATAACTGGGACCGGACGGATAAAACATACAAGGTGTTAAAGAATAAGAATACAGAGAATAAGAATATGACAGCAGCAGCAGTGATTAGAAAATCTTATGAGAAAAACATTACTGATGAGTTTATTCAACCAACAGCAATTGGTAAATTTAAGGGCATTAAACCCGGCGACGGAGCGATATTTTTTAACTTCAGGAACGATCGGCCGCGGCAGCTGCTGGAACGGTTTTTAGAGCGGGGGCCGAAACTCGACTGGCTGACAATGACGCGGTATAAGCCTGATTATTCAGTGAGTGTCGCTTATCTGCCGGAGAAGCTGGATAATTCTTTGGGGGAAGTACTGGCTAAAAATAAAATTAGACAGCTGCGGGTGACGGAAACGGAAAAGTTTGCCCACTTAACTTTTTTCTTAAACTGCAAACAAGAGGAAGCGTTTGAACGGGAAGACCGGATTATGATCGACAGCTGGTCGGATATTGCCACTCATAACGAGAAGCCGCAGATGCGGGCCAAAGAAATTACCCGGGAAATTTTGCAGGCGATGAAGGATAAAACACACCGGGTGATTTTTGCCAACTTGTGCAACGCGGACATGGTTGGCCACACCGGCAATTTTCCGGCGATTGTCACTGCTGTCGAAACCATTGATGAGTGTTTGGGTCGGTTGAGCCAGGTGGCTGATGAGAACGGCTTTGAGTTAATGATTACCGCTGATCACGGCAATGCCGAGGAGCTAAAAACCAGCCATACGACTAACCCGGTGCCGCTGATTTTGCAAAGCCGGCGGTTTAAGCAGTTAAACCGGGATCAGGCAGGGTTGGTAGACATTGCCCCGACAATGTTAAAACTTCTGGGGATCGTTCAACCCAAGGAGATGACCGGGAAGAGTTTGGTATAATCGAGTCGATGAAAACAAAAGGGACGTTTAGATTAAAATCCGGCTTGGCTCAAATGTTTAAGGGTGGAGTAATCATGGACGTGGTTAATAGCGAGCACGCCCGGATTGCCGAGAAAGCCGGGGCGGTCGCGGTGATGGCCCTGGAACGGGTGCCGGCGGATATCCGCGCGGCCGGCGGGGTGGCCCGGATGTCTGACCCGAAAATGATTAAGGCAATTCAGGCGGCGGTAACGATTCCGGTCATGGCCAAATGCCGGATTGGTCATTTTGTGGAAGCCCAGGTTTTGGAAGCCTTGAAAGTGGATTATATTGACGAGAGTGAAGTCTTAACCCCGGCCGACGAGCAGTTTCATATTGATAAAACCAAGTTTTCGGTGCCGTTTGTTTGCGGCTGTAGGGATTTGGGCGAAGCCCTGCGGCGGATCAGCGAAGGGGCGGCGATGATCCGGACCAAGGGTGAGGCCGGGTCCGGTAATATTGTTGAAGCGGTGAGGCATATCCGGGCGGTTAATAGCGGGATAGCGGCAATTAGAACCTTGTATTTAAAGAAAAAAACTAAAACTTT
>Ga0209542_10006172_pt1 | contig 23427 bp, 24 predicted proteins | sample RifCSPhighO2_01_FD_184028 | JGI IMG/M metagenome (GOLD analysis project Ga0209542, IMG submission 184028) | Soil microbial communities from Rifle, Colorado - Rifle CSP2_plank highO2_0.1 (SPAdes) (version 2) | ecosystem: Environmental > Terrestrial > Deep subsurface > Rock core/Sediment ... | reverse complement strand
ATTTATATATAGTTCGGTTGTATCGGAACCATTGTATGTACCGACGACATGATAATATGCACCGGAAGCAATGGCACCGGAACTTGTTCTGGAAGTCATGATGGTTGAAGCATTATGAACACGAAATCCAGCAATACCATTTCCCATATCAATGAGTGCATACTGGCTTCCAGATGACGTGAGCGACGAACCATTGACAACGATCCCCCTGTTTAGAGCGGACGAGTCCATCCGGATCCTGGCAGAGACCGTAAGCGGACCGGTTATGTTGAGGGACGCCGGAGCACTAATGCCGGAATAGTCCGTCGTTCCCGATGGAAAGGTGTATTCCGCAACTAGACCATCCGTAATCGATCCGCCCACCTGTGCGGACTGGCTACTAGGGTCAAAAACAGACAGAGGTAGTTCTGGTTCATTAAAACTTTTATACGAGAGTGTGACAAAAAGAATAGCAACCGCAAGTAATCCGCCTGTAGCAACTATCTTCTTCTTTGATGTCATCCGGTAATTATCCATTTAGCAATTACCTTCCATTATACACTGAATGAAATCATGACGTGCAGATGTTTATCCACATTTACAACCGAAAATCAATATTACAGACTAAAATGAAGTAGATTTTATCGTCCAAGAAGAAGGTGTGAGTCCGGCGTATGCATTACCAGATTGATCTTTTATATCACCAGATATTCCGATGACTGTGAAGACGGATATATCTTCGCCTTGATTTACTGAATACGAACAAGAAGTACTGGTGGCATTCAAGATAGATATACCGCATGTACTTCCGGTATTGAAGTTGAGCACACTCTGTCCTGTAGATGTGACCGGCTCGTTGAAAACTAGACCGATCTCGATCACTCCAGATGAAACCGTCCTATCATATGAGATTGATGATACAACTGGAGCTGTAATATAGTGGAGTTTAGCCTTATCCTACCCCCGTGACCTACTAAGTTTTAATGCTGAAAAACTTGGGTGAATTTGATTTTTCACTCTTAATCATTTAAGATAGCCGAATGGACGGAGTAAATAAAGTAACAATTTGGTCAGTGGTAATCATGGTGATTGTTGTGATTATTGGCGTAACCGCCGCCGCGGCTTTCTCAAAAGGTAAAATAAGCGGGCAAGCTGCCGCCGTAGCTTCGGCAATATCGGATACCGACTGGGTAAAAGGCAATAAAGACGCGACGGTTTCATTGATGGAGTACGGTGATTTTCAATGCCCCGCTTGCGCCGCTTATTATCCGATGATAGAAGAGCTGATGAAAGAATATGGCGATCGGATAAAATTCGTCTATCGCCACTTTCCGCTCTATTTAAGTCACCCTAATGCCGATATCACAGCTCGTGCAGCCGAAGCCGCCGGTATCCAGAATAAATTTTGGGAAATGTATGATCTCTTGTATCAAAAACAAAATGATTGGGCCAATGCCGATCCTAAAGATATCGTTGAAAAATACTTAAACGGCTACGCCGAATCGATCGGCCTAGATGTCAAAAAATTTACTGCCGACATCGATTCAGAACAAGTTAAAGAAAAAATAGAGGCTGATGTAAAAAGCGGCCGTAATGCCAATCTCAATCACACGCCGACGTTCTTTGTAAATCTAAAAGAAATTCCTAACCCAAAAAGTTATGCCGAACTTAAATCAATCATCGACCAGGCCCTTAAAAATTCTTAAAAAGCCGATAGTCATTATCGCCATTTTAAGCCTTATCGGCTTTGCCGACGCCGCCTATCTTACCGCTAGTGATTATTTTTCATTCGCCGTACCCTGTTCGGTGACTCTGGGTTGCGAGACTGTCCTAAAAAGCGTTTATGCGACCATAGGGCCGATTCCTGTCGCCCTCATAGGTGTCTTTTACTACCTCACTGCCTTAATAATTTCCATCTCAATAATCACTTCGACATCTTCAAGCTACAACAATAGAGCCGGAAAAATTATTCTGGGGATTTTTTCGTTGGGGTTTTTAGCTTCAGGATATTTTGTTTATCTCCAAATTTTTATAATTAAGTCACTTTGCCTATACTGCCTGATATCAGCCTTAATCTCTCTACTCCTTTTTATCTCGAGCGTGTTGCTCAATAAAAAAAGGGGTGTCGAGGCGCCGTTAACACAGTAGAATGTCTAAAATTCAAAAAACCGTCTTGGTCACTGGTGGCGCCGGCTTTGTCGGATCGCATTTGTGCGATTTTCTTTTGGCTAAACAATTCAAAGTGATATGCCTCGACAATCTTCTGACTGGTTCAAAAAATAATATCGCTCATATCTCTAAAAATAAAAATTTTAAATTCATCAAAGCTGATATTGTAAAATCAATTCCTGTAAAAGAAAAAATTGACTGGGTCTTCAATCTCGCCTGCCCCGCTTCCCCCGTCTGGTATCAAAAAGATCCAATCGGCACGATTAAAGCCAATACCATAGGCATTATCAACGTTTTGGAATTCGCCAAGAAGAATAAGGCTCGAATCCTCCAGGCCTCCACTTCGGAAATATATGGCGACCCGCTAGAGCATCCGCAAAAAGAAACCTATCGCGGCAATGTCAATACCTTGGGCCCTCGGGCTTGCTATGACGAAGGTAAAAGAGTGGCAGAATCGCTTTTCATGGATTATCACCGTCAGTACGGTTTGGATATAAAAATAATCAGGATTTTCAATACTTACGGTCCAAGAATGGATTCCGCCGACGGCCGGGTAGTTTCAAATTTTATCGTTCAAGCGCTTTCGGGAAAACCTATTACGATTTACGGTGAGGGCAGCCAAACCCGAAGCTTTCAATATGTTACCGATTTAATCGAAGGAATCTATAAAATGATGGAAAAAGAAAATTTAATCGGGCCGGTAAATCTCGGCAACCCGAAAGAATTTACAATAAAAGCCTTGGCGGAAATCGTCTTGGCTAAGACCAAGTCGAAAAGCCTCCTGGTGTATAAACCTCTACCAACCGACGATCCGATAAAAAGAAAGCCCGATATTTCCTTAGCAAAAGAAAAATTAATCTGGGAACCAAAAATCTCTCTAGATAGTGGTTTGAATGAAACGATAGAGTATTTCAAAAACATCAACCGGTAATTGCGGCCAAAATAATGGCCGCGATAATCGCGACTATTAAACCGAATTTTTGGTGTTTTTGGATTTTCTCGCGATTGATCAAAAGTCCGAGAATCACGGCGACGATTATGTAGCTTTCTGAAAGCGCTACCGCGACTGCGATAGGCGCCAGACTCATGGCAAAAGCAAACGCGATCCAAGCGGCATTATCTAAAATAGACATCGGCAAAAGGACTCCCCGAAACTTTACAGCATCGGTAAAAACCTTCTTTATCCTTCCTTTGGTAAATAAATAAATTCCCGAGCCGATCAAAATTAGCAGATCCACAAAAAAATTGGCCATGAGAGGATCTGTTTCGCGCGCACCCCAACCCATAAAAAAGTTGGCGGCACCCATAGTCAAGGCTGCGGCTAAAGAAATCAGAGCCCCTTTTTCAATCAAAAATTGCCTGATAGAATATTTTTCCCGGAAAGAGACCATGGCCAGACCGACAATCAAAAGGACGATTAGTAAAATCTGAACAAAATCTATCCTTTCACCCATAATCAAAAAAGCCAAGACCGCCGCTACAGGGACTTCAAACGACCAGAGGGGCTCGACTACCGACAATTTTCCCTCCTTTAAAGATTCGAATTCAAGAAGGGCAGCGGTAAAAAGAATCAGACCGCAAGCTAAAAGAATTAGGAAACTGCTGTTGCCTGGATTCAAAAAAACTTCTGGGATGTCCCGCCAGACAAAAGGCATTAGAATTACTGCCCCGAAAAGAGTGATGACGAAAAGCGTTTCCCAATCGCCTATCTTTCGTGTTGATTTTTGGATTAAAAAATCGCCGAAACCCCAGCAGAGCATCGCCATAAACGCCAGACCGATTCCAACAGAAATACTCATGGTTAATTATTTTACCCTATGACTTTTATCTATTCTCTTATTCGTGAGAATAAGAGAATATGTGAATTTTAAAAATTAGCTACATCAACTTACTCACTCTTTCTATTTTCTTTTTTTCTTGAAACCGCAGATTTTATAAAGGCCGTGAACAAAGGGTGCGGGGCAAGCGGTCGAGCTTTGAATTCAGGGTGAAATTGAGTGCCAAGAAAGAATGGGTGCGCTTCGCGAGGCAATTCGGCGATTTCCATTAGGACGCCGTTTGGCGACACTCCGGAGAATACCAATCCGGCTTTTTCCAATTTTTCAATATATTTTGGATTTACTTCATAGCGATGACGATGGCGTTCTTCAATTTTCAAATTTCCATAAGCCTCACTTGCGATTGTCCCCTTTTTCAGTTTCGCCGGATAGGAGCCAAGTCTCATTGAAGCGCCGTATTTTTTCTCGATTAAAAGTTTTCTTTGCTCGGGCATGATATCAATGACCGGATGCTGGGTTTTTTGATCAATTTCAGTGGTATTAGCCTCTTTAAGGCCTAAAACATTCCGAGCGTATTCCACAGTCATAAGCTGCATCCCGTAACAAAGGCCGAAATAAGGAATTTTATTCTCCCTGGCATATTGAATAGCTTTGAGTTTCCCTTCAATGCCGCTCTCGCCGAAGCCGCCCGGCACGATCACGCCGTCAAATTGGCTCAAAATCGAAACCTCACCCTTCCCGTTCTCAAAATCTTTTGAATTGACCCATGTCAGTTTGGGTTTTTTTCCAAGCCCGAAAGCCGAAAACTTTATAGCTTCAATAACCGAGAGATAGGAGTCCGCCAGTACAAAATCGCCGGTATCAAAATATTTTCCGATAACCGCAATATTTACTTCGTCCTTTGACGTTTTAATTTTTTGGACAAATCGCCGCCACGGAGCGATATTGTCGGCCCTGCTTTTCGGCGACAAATTCAAAGCTTTAAGCAAAATCGCGCTCAATCTCTCTTTTTCAAAATTCAAAGGCACATCATAAATACTTTCGATATCCGGCGCCGAGATAACATGGTCTTTGGGCACACTGCAGGAAATGGCGATTTTTTCTTTGCGTTTATCGTCTAAAGAATAGGCGCCGCGGGCGATGATGAAATGCGGTTGAACGCCGTAAGAATTAAGCATTCTAATGGAATTTTGAGTCGGCTTGGTCTTCATCTCGCCAAGATTCCCCGGCACTGGAAGATACGAAACGAGAATAAACAAAACATCGCCCGGATTTTTTATTGCCAAAACCCGCGCCGCTTCTATGAACATGATGTTTTGATAGTCGCCGACTGTACCGCCGATTTCGATGACCGAAATATCGGAACGGCTTCTCTTCCCCGCCTCCTCAATCCGGCGGCGAATTTCGCTCGTAATATGGGGAATGGCCTCAACGCATTTTCCGCCATAACCCAAGTTCCTCTCTTTTTCAATGACATATTTATAGATCATGCCGCTCGTCATATAATCGGCATCGCCTAAATTCAAATCCATAAATCGCTCGTAATTTCCCATATCTTGATCAGTTTCCAAACCGGAATTCAGCACAAAAACTTCGCCGTGCTCGGTCGGATTCATCGTGCCCGCATCGACATTAAGATATGGGTCAATCTTTATCGGATTGACCTTGAAACCCTTGGCTTGAAGAATTTTTCCTATTGAGGAGACGGCAATACCCTTTCCGACACCGGACATCACTCCCCCGATTACAAAAATGTATTTATGATGCTGACGCATAATACTAATATACGAATGATACTAATCTTAACGAACCCGTCCGAATGGATGAATTTTCCATTCATCCGGGCGGATGTCTACGAATAAATCCTTGCTACTTTTAACTCGAATCTTTCAACTGATTGTAGCAAATATATTTCCCACTTGTTAGAGTTGACATAGGACTTTAAATGTTTAGTATGTAATTTAGACTAAGTTGAATAATGTCTTATGAATTACCAAGATTGTCCTTTGGGAACCTTGCTTGACCAAGTCGGCCCAGCAAACACTCATGAGATCAAGGCCGAAATCCTCCGGCGGTTCGAGGAGTTGGAAAAACGGAATCAGGAACTTGAGCAAGTTCTCCGGCAAACCGCTAAAGACACGGAACATGAACTTATGCTCCTTAAGCATTTAAAAGAGCATTTGAAAGCGAATACTGGATAACCCCAGCCCCGCAGTAGACACTGCCGGGCTTTTTAATTGACAAATTATCATGAGCGAATATCATTAAAACTAGAAAAAATGCGGACAGAAACTAAAACAAACTTATGACGGACATTCCCGACCTATCGATTGAGGAACTCCTCAATCTTATTGAAACCTCGCCAATGCAGCTATACAAAAACGAGGCAAAAACCGAAGTCCTTCGCCGGTTCAAGGTGCTGGAAGCCGAAAACCAAGAACTCAGGAAAGAGCTGATAGACGCGATACGTGATGATTTCCAGGAAATAGGAGAAACACTTCGAAGCCTAGAGGCTCTTCCAAGTGAAACTCAAAGAAGTCATCCGCCTGCCTCATAGCGCTCACGCTTTGGGGCTTTTTTTAACTACTAACTACTTACCATTATCTACAAACTAAACTTTAAGATACCTTCGAACAGCTAAGTAACTTGAAATCGCTCCCACAACTATACCCGACCCGACAATCAGAAGGAAAAATTCGCCGAAATGTGAAGTGTAGTAAGTGAAGAAATTGAGGCCACTAAAAAAACTGGCGGTCGATAATCCGATTACACGAGTAATCGGATAGAAAACAGCCAAAGTAATCAAACCTGAAAGCAAACCGTATATTACTCCCGATATGACGAAAGGTCCCCGAACATATTTATTGCTCGCTCCAACAAGACGCATTACTGAAATTTCCTCGCGAGAAATAAAAATCGCCAGACGGATTGTATTAAAAGCGATAATGACCGAAACTATCACCAACAACATCGAAAAACCGAAACCGAGCCGTGCGGCCGCATCGATGATTTTTGACAACCTGTCAATCGCTATTTTGTTATCGAAATAATTTATCCTGTCGATTAGCGATGAAGATTCATTTGATAAAACGCTGTCCTCTTTTAGGAAAGTGGCGATAGTCTCGTAATGCGACGGATCCTTGGCCTGGATGTTCAAGACGGCGCCGAGCGGATTTTCGCCAAGCTCATCCAGGGCCTGAAGCGTCGATTCATCACCTTCATGTCTGGCTTTAAAGGCTTCCAAAGCTTCGTCTTTTGAAAGATAGACGACTTCGCCGACCGAAGGCAGAGCCTCGAGTGATTTTTTAACAGACATGATGTCGTCCTCGGATGCCGCGGGCATAAAATACACACTGATGTCGACTTTATTCCTGATTTCAGCAAGCGAGGTGTTTAAACCCGCCATGATAAATACAACAGAGCCAATCGTAAAAAGCGTGATTGTCATAATCAAAATAGCTGACAGAGAAACAAAAGCGTTCCGGGTAAAATTTATGAAACCGCCGCGAATTATTCTTTTGAATGAAAGCCAAAGCATAAATTAATTATCGATTTTAAATTTTCAAAATGATTAATTGAAACATTATAACATTGAAAAATTGATTGGAAATTGTAAATTGAATATTGAAAATTTATCATAAGACATATCTCCCCGTCGGATCATCCCGCACAATCCGACCCTCTTCCATCGTTATCACCCTCTTACCCAGATTATCTATTACTCCCTTATTATGAGTGGCTAATAATACGGTGGTGCCTAAATCGTTGATTTTCTTTAAAATCTGAACTATCTCGTTGGTATTCAAGGGATCTAGATTGCCAGTCGGCTCATCGGCTAAAATCACATCCGGTTGGTTTACTATCGCTCGAGCGATAGCCACTCTTTGGCGTTCTCCACCCGACAACTCTTTCGGAAAACTCTGTATCTTATGGGAAAGCCCGACTAAATCAAGAATATGGGGCACATCAGCATAAATTTCCTCATCTGTTCTTCCGGAAGCTTCCATCGCAAAAGCGATATTTTCGTAAGTATTTTTATCAGGTAACAGCCTAAAATCCTGAAAAACCGCCCCTATTCTCTGCCTGATATGGTTCATAGCCGAAGGTCTAAGAGAATGGATATCGACAGATTGAAAAAAAACCTGGCCCTCGGTCGGCCGTTCTTCGGCTAAAATCATCTTAATCAAAGTTGTTTTACCGGCGCCGGAATGGCCGACAATTGAAACAAACTCCCCAGGACTAATCTGAAAGCTGACATTATTTAAGGCCACCGAATCGTCCGAGTATATTTTTGAAACTTTATTGAAGTGTATCACAAAGCGAATATGAGAATTAACATGGATAAATCAAAATCACAACTGGTTAATTATATCACAAAAGGCTACTTGGGCTGATAGATTTCTATCGGAAGGCCGTCTGGGTCGCGCAAGAAGCAGAACCAAGCGCTTGAGACGCCTTCGGCGGGCTCATCGATATCGAGACCTTTGGCTTTCAATTGTTTATAGACTGCTCTGGCATCTTCTACGCCGATACCGATATGTTTTATGCCCATCACTTTAAGATTTGATAGATCATCTTGTCTTGGAGTAGAACTTTCAAACTGAAAAATTTCCAGCCTTAAACCCCCTAACATCAAAACTATGGCTCCTCCGTCCCATTCCGGTCTTTTATACCTCAATACCTCTTTAAAGCCAAAATTTTCTGCGTAAAACTTGGCTGACTTTTCTGAATCTTTAACAGTAATAGCGATATGATGGATGTTCATTTTTTTATAAAAATTTATAATTTATTCTCCGTCACAGCACCAGAGCAAAGCTCGAGGCTGGACTTCGCTCGCGCTTACAGCTCTCGCTCCGCTTCGATAAACTCGTCCAGTTCGCCGTTCAAAACATTGTCAACTTGGGCCGTTTCGATACTTGTCCGGTGGTCTTTAACCATTTTATAAGGATGGAGCACATAGGAACGGATCTGATTGCCCCACTCGACGCTTGTGGTCTTCGAGATCTGCATACCTTTTTCTTTTGCCACTCTCTCCTCTTCCCTCATTTTATAAAGCTTACCTTTCAAAATCGCGACGGCCTTTTCTTTGTTCTGGACTTGGGAGCGCTCAGTCTCGACATGGACGGCAAGTTTGGTCGGCAAATGAAGGACTCGAACAGCTGTTTCGCGTTTGTTGACGTTCTGACCGCCCGGACCGGAAGATTTGGCAAAAGTCACTTCAAGCTCGCTTTCGGGAATCTCGATTTCGGCTATTTTTTCGAATTTCGGAATAACTTCAACCATTGAAAAAGATGTATGGCGTTTTTTCTGTGCGTTGAAGGGCGAAATGCGGACAAGCCGATGAACACCGGACTCATTTTTCAAATCACCGTAGGACCCTTTGCCGCCGACTTCAAAAGTGAGATTGCGAAAACCGCCGTGATCGTTTTGATTTTGATGAATTATTGAAATTGTCCAGCCGCGTTTTTCAAAATATTTTCTATACATCGAAAAAAGCATCGCCGAAAAATCTTCGGAATCATCGCCACCAGCGCCGGAAAAAATCGTGATGACCGCATCACCTTTGTCATATTTGCCGGCCCCCGCCTCTTCGGCTTTTAAATCATTGATTTCTTTGATGACGGCCTGAGCTTTCGCTTTATCAGTCCAAAAATCAGGGGCCTGCATTGACGCTTCAAGTGCCCCGATTTTTTTTTGAATTTCTTCTTTGGTGGTCATAAAATTACTATAACACAAGAAAAAAGACCGACAAAACTATGCCGGCCGATCGAACATAACTATGGGTAAGCAATCCACCCGGAACCTCCCGGTTCAAAATGCCCAATGACTGGGGCGCCGCTAAGAGCGTTTTTACCCCTCACTTCCAACACTCCTCCAGGTTTTTGCTCTGATTTCCTGACCATGATTTTAACCCGAGAATGACGCTCGTTGCCTTGCGACATCAAGAGGCGAGCTATCAGAACATTTGGTTGAATTGGAGTAAACTTAGTAATAGTGAATTTTTCCATAAGGTGCAAGGTTTAGACTGAATTTAAGTATAAACATAAAAACCGATCCTGCAACCGGAAAACCCATGGGCGTGCCTAAGGCACGCCCATGCGATGATTGATATTTCTGACAAAATTCGAGTGTTGGAGCCGCCTCTCGGGATCGAACCGAGGACACCCGCTTTACGAAAGCGGTACTCTACCAACTGAGTTAAGGCGGCGATTAAATATTTTACGAGCTTCTTTTACTCGCTTACTTACAGCACGATTTTTTCTACCATGGCCCCTGTTCAGACCTGCAAAAGTTGGACTTAGAGAATCACAGTTTGGGCACAACAATCTTAAATTGCTTTCAATATTATTCTGCCAATTCCCATCTATATGGTCTGCAACTAATGGACTAATACCTGTCTTAGGGTTTACTTTGGACCAACCACAGACCGCGCACTTATTACCAAATTTTTTTCTTAGGTATCTCTTAATATATTGTGAAACAATTCCGATGTTTTTCAGACCAGTTACTTTTCCATCCTTCCAATCTTCAACATATTTCTTATATTCCCAATCTCTCTGGCATGTATTACTACAGTATTTGTAGAAAGAGCGAGCAGGTTCCTTTCCACACACCAAGCAAGGTTTCCTTGGTTTTTTCGGGTTGGACATATAAATAATTGTACAGCAACCTACGACCTGCGTCAAAGTTGCAAAGTGGACGAAAGTTGAAAAAACGACCAATTATTTATCAAAATACTTTTCGAGAGCCTTAAAATAAGCGCTGCCATCATCCAATTCTTTATAATTATTTTTGTTTATCCACCTGAACGAACTGTGTTCATCGCTTAATACGACTTCGCCCGAAACATATTTACACCTAAAACCAATAAGATAGACCTGCTTGCCGAAATTACGATGAGCGGACGAAAACTCAAAGTACCATCTCGTAAACGGCTCGCCAATTTCAATTTCTAACCCAGTCTCTTCTCGCACTTCCCGCCTCAGTGCTTCGTCGAAATCATTTTCACCAATTTGAATTTTACCGCCAGGAAAATCCAGACCAATCGATGGATCAGTTAAAATCAAAATATCCCCGTCTTTTTCGATAAAAGCCTTTTGGCCTACGTAAAATAACTTATCTTCTGCCATGAGCCGACGTCCGGGATTGAACCGGAGACCTCGTCATTACCAATGACGTGCTCTACCAACTGAGCTACATCGGCACTACTTCACTCCGAGTTTATATCGGAGCTTCGCGGTGCGAGAAGTGGTAAAAACTAAAAGTTCTCGCCCAGCGGAGCTCAAATGCAATATTGAGCGAAGTTGGGAGCTACATCGGCTTATGTTTAACTAACAACGTACAACTAACCACTAACAACAGCATCATAAGAGAAAAACCGGCTTTTTGCAAAAATCCGTCAGTACTTTCTCTCCATATAGACGATAATCGACCGCCTCTTCCCCGCCCTGCCATGAATGATAAATTTGCCCGATTTTTCAACTTTCTTAATTTCAAAATACGGCTCATAGATATTTCGAATTTCAGCTTCCATCGAAACATGCTCTAAAGAGCCTATAGTCGGGTGAATATAGGAATTTTTTTCGTTGGCCGGAAATTTTCGCAAGAGATTGCCGGCATTGATGTCTCCGTCCAAGAGGAACGTCTTATAAAAAAACCAACCGCCAGGTTTTAACACTCGGCCAATCTCACCTATCAAGAGAAGTCGCTCTTTCTCCGGCAAATAATGTGAACTCATCATATCAAAGACCATATCAACAGATGCGTCCGGTAAATCAATTGCCCCGGCAATGCTTCGGGAAACAAAATCCAAGTCTAAACCTGCTCCAAGGCGTTTAGCCTGTTTTATGGCCACATCAGAGAGATCGTAGCCCACGCCGCGCACACCGTAAGTCTGAGCAATGTGGATCAAATTCCGCCCATTACCACAGCCTAAATCCAACACTTTTATCGTCGGGTTTAAAAATTTCTTGCCAAATTCCCTCTCAAGCCACCGACAAAACTTTAAAAGGTCTTCAGCCGGTCGTTCCGAAAGTGAAAATTTATCGCCGCCTGCATATTCCTTATCCCAAAATGTTTTGCTGGACATTTCGTTTACCGTAAAAACTTTTTTACTAATATAAAATTAATCATAAAAATTTTACTTTATCTAAATACTCATCCCGCAATTGAATATATTTCTGTGAAAAAGTTACTAGAGTGAACCCAAAAAACTTTTTTAATAAATCTCGACATGTGATAATTTTTGTTAATCTACCACATATAGCCCTTTTAAAGAAGTCTGCTCAGTCAATGTGAAAAAGTTTACGGGGTAAGTTATACACCACTTAGTTCAGAAGAAAAAGCGAGAAATTTAAATATGAGGCGAATGAGACCCAGAGAAAATAGGGCCAAAGCAAAATCGAAGCGGGTTTAGAAATTTTCCAAAAATATATTACGGTCAAAAGGATAAAAAACCATAAGAAGGCGATATCAGCGAGTGCCCAAAATATCTCATGGAAACCAAAGAAAATGATTGACCAAAATGCGTTTAAAACCAACTGAACGATAAAAAACAAAATCGCTTTTTCGCGATTGGGGGCATCAATAGGGCTTTGCCAAATAAAGAAGAAAGCGATACCCATTAGAAAATATAGAGTTATCCAAACTGGAGCAAAAACCCAGCTTGGCGGATTGAGAGCGGGTTTTAAAAGACCGGCATACCAAGTCGGTATAGATTCAATTGTAAAAAAAGATCCGATAATGCCGGCAAACTCGCAAAGAGCGATGGCCCCAATAAGTTTCAGGGTTATTTTGGAAGTCATTCGGATATTTTACACCTTTCAAAGCTTTTATCCTACTTACAGCTTACCCAAAAGCGCCCCGCGCTTTCTAGCCGCGCAAGCAAAAAACCCCTCTCGGGGTTTTGTTTGGCGCGGCTCTTGGGTTTGCCCTCGCCTCTCATTCGCTCGTCAGCGAATTCGGGCTGGGCACCGCCTCGCGGCCTCACCTACTGGCTCGGCGTCGCTCCGGCGGTCAGCACCCACCGCAAGCCAAGCAGTTGGCTTGCTTCAGCCACACAGCGAAAAGCCCCTTTCGGGGCTATTCCTTGCGCGGCTGATGGGTGCTGACCCCACGGCCTCTCGCGTGCACTTATTCATTATTTTCATAATGGCGTGGACTATATCTTCACCATGTCCCGAATTAGATCGGGAGTTAGGCGCTCTGGTATCTAGTCTCTACGGCGCTCCCCCTTACGGGGGTTCCCACGGTATTCGCGTGTTCGCCAATTGGCGAATTTAGCCTCCACCGTTATCCCAAAGAGTTTCAATCCGCCTTTAGGCGGAAAGCTGCAATTTCTTACAGGCGAGTGCTCTACCGTTGAGCTACAGCCGCATCTTTACATATTTTTCAAATACATCTTTTTTCCTTTTCAGGAACAATTTAGACGTACGAAGACTATTATACATAAAATCATACAATTTCAAAGAGTCTAATACGCTAAATTGTAAACGAGAATAGTTTCTTTTTGATCTATATAATGAACCGCCTTTTAGGCCAAATTTAAGAAGTTTTTTACGCAGTTGGTCCAAAAACACAAACGAACAGGAAGTGAACATCACTATGATCGTAAATTTTGGTATTTTCCTAATTTTATTCACATTCCCCAGCCACACATTCCCATCACCATCAAAATAGCCTCGAACAAAATCGGAAAAGTATTTATCTGGAACATTTGGAACTGTCAAACTTTTTGTTTTATTTTCACACATACCAAGATGCCGTAAATCATCGCACATTTCAATACTGCCTATTTGTAAACGGTAAATAATATAAAACGAGACTTCGCCTCCGAAGATTTTTCTCCTTTTCATAGTACTTATTTTATGACCGGAGCCAACAGTCTTTTTTATATTTTCAAGTAACTTTTTATCCACAATCTGAATACTCCAAAATTGCCCGCCACGTTTATTAACTGTGATATACCCATCAGCAGCAAAAAATCCAAGGACGTAGGCCATTTCCGAACTCCACTTTTTGAAAAAATTCTTATTCACTTTCCTGAACATCGGCATGTAAACATTATACAGCGTGACAGGACAATATACTAACCAAAGTTTTTATGGCCTTAGTTTAAAGGGGTTTGAACTAAGATAAATTATGCCGGTGAATGGAATTGAACCATTTTTTGAGGCTTATGAGTCCCCCGTTCTACCATTGAACTACACCGGCGTTAGAGAATAACTTATCATAAAAACAGCTGAATATAAAGTTTTTTTGCAAAATCAAAAAATTAATGTATAATGACGTCGCGGGGTAGAGTAATAGTAATTCGCAAGGCTCAATAATGGGCTCGCCGCTCGGCAACGAGCGGATGATAGTTCGTCAAATTCGGTGAAACCTTACGTCGATAGCGTTGGCAATACCGAGCTAACTCCTCTTTTTTATAATTGAGGAAAATGTGTAGAGACTAGACGGCGAACCCACCAAAATTTTTACACGAGTAAAAACTTAGGCGGGAAGATATAGTCCAGACCACAAATTCAATTGAAGCAACGAAAGTTGTAGTGGTATGCATAACCTTGAGATGCCCGTGCAATTCGGGCCCCCGCAACAGTAAAGTTTAACCCTATTCTGTCCCCGAGAGCCGAACGGACGAGGCATTCTCCGTAATCACGGTAAAACAAAAACTCGCAGCACGAGTTTTTGTTTTAGTTGTAAGTTATCGGTTATAAGTTGTTAGTCCAATTTAAGAAGCCGGCCCATCTTTTTTACCTTGCCGAACATTGCTCTGAAAAACAAGAAGACCAGCCCTAAATAGAGGATATTCAATACAAAAGCCAAAACCAAATCCATCGGCGGAATGTTGCCGTTAGTGAGGACTGCCCTCATCCCTTCAAAAACATAGGTAGTCGGGATAGCATGAGCGATAACCTGCGCCCATTCCGGCAAGGCCGAAACCGGATAAAATACCGCCGTAAATGGCTGAATTATCGCAATCAAGCCGAAGGCCAGAACTTGGGCTGACGTGCCGTAGCGCAAAATAAGGCCGATAACAAAAATACCCAGCACCCAGCCGGAGATTAATAGATTGATTACAAAAGGAATTAAAAGAAAGCCGAAAATAAAAAAATTGAAGTGATACAAGAGAAACGCCAAAATGCTCATCAAGATTGAAACTAGTCCGATTCTAACCAGCCCAACTAAGGCTGTGGCTCCTAAAAATTCGTTCATCGAAATCGGCGTCACAAAAATATTCAAGAAATTACGCTCCCAAACTTCCTCCAAAAAAGTTATCGAAATCGCCCTTTGAGACTGACTCAAAAGTTCCCAGAAAATTATCGCCCCCAATAGGATCGTTACGATATTCAATCCAGACATATCGAATTCTTGGAGATAAAGGCTCAAGAATCCCCACAAAATCAAGTCTAGTGATGGCCAGAAGAAAACATCGAGGATGCGCGGGATGCTCCTTTTATAAAGATACAAATTCCTTATTAAGATTCCTTCAATTCTTCCCCACATATGTATCAACTTACAACCAACAACTGATAACTTATAACCACTGAATACCTACTGTAATTTAAATTCATAATATTTTTGTCGTTAGTGGTTAGTTGTTGGTATTTTCTCGAGCGATCGCCAAAAACACATCATTCAAATCCTTATGGCCATACTCCTTAACAAGTTCCGCCGGCGTGCCTTCGTTTTTTATATTGCCGTTCTGCAAAAATATCACTCTGTCACAGATCTCTTCGACCTCTTCCATGTTATGTGAAGTATAAAGAATCGTCACGCCTTTCTCTTTCTGAATCCTCTTTAAAATCACTCGGGTCTTATCGGCGATATCGGGATCAAGCGAAGCGGTCGGTTCGTCCAACAATAAAAGCTTCGGGTCATTCAAAAGGGCCTTGGTCAGATTCATTCTGGTCAATTGGCCGGTCGAAAGCTCCGAGGTCATTTTGGCAAGCATCGATTCAACACCGAAAAACGTCGCTACTTCATTGATCTTATTTTTATAATCTTTGACTCCGTAAAGTCTTGAGAAAGTATAGAGATTCTCCCACACCCGCAAATTGCTCGGCATGGCGACATAAGGAGATGAAAAATTCATTCTACTGAGAATTTTCGCCCTATCATGCTTCATATTCATACCGAAAATGTTGATATCGCCGGAAGTCGGAGTGATGATGTCTAAAATCATTTGGATGGTAGTGGTCTTGCCGGCGCCGTTCGGACCCAAAAGGCCGGTGATTGTCCCCTCCTCCACGCCAAAAGAAATGCCGTTTACAGCCGTAAAATCGCCGAATTTCTTCTTTAGATTTTTTATTTCAATTATCGCCGGCATGATATTTATATAACGCCAATCAGGCGCCAAGGGTTTATTTTAGCAAAAAATCTAATTATTCTAAATAAAGTGAAACTCCTTAAATACCTGCTCGTATAAGCTCACTACCCTCCTAGCTTCCCGATTGGTTATCCGAAAATCTCCGCCTTCGTGAGCAATCTGATTTCGAACCTTGTGACCCTCCCACGCCTGATCAAGGCTGTGAAAATCGCTTCGTTCGATACCTTTCAATTGTTCGGAAATCGAATCTCCATGATAACCCATACTGTGAAGCATCTCTTCTAAAATGAGATCGGCCTCTAGAATGGCAAGCCGCCAGTCACTTTCGTTCTCGGAATTCAAATGGTCAACGACCCTTACGAAGCGCCGATTCGCTACTTCAGCCGCCGAGACATCGTGGCCATAAATTTCGCCATGATGGCCACCTTCAATTGCATGAATCATGCCATGCTCAACTTCCCGCAAACGCATAAAGCAATAAATTATGCCAACTATAGCCAACAATGTAAAAACTATTGAAAACGGCATGAGGTTTACGGAAAGATTGACGAGTTTATCATAAAGACCTCCAGCCGAAACGCCTCCAGTAAAGAGTTTGTAAATCTGGTAAAAAATATATTCAATATTTATAAAAGGTATCGGTGCCATGAGATTAATTTAAAATTAAAAAATCAAAATGCAAAATTATAACTAAAACAAAAATTATTTTGATTCACCTAAAAAATCTTTACCGGCATCAAACAGTAGCCCGTCTTCACCGTAAGGAGCCATGAGTTGAAAGCCGAGCGGCAACTTCTTACCTTCAACTTCCGTGAATCCGGAAGGTAAAGAAACGGCTGGGATGCTGGCCATATTAGCCGTGACAGTAAAAATGTCGGCCAGATACATTTGTACCGGGTCAGCCATCTTTTCGCCAAGCTTGAAAGCCGGCGTTGGAGCGGTTGGAGTGGCGACCAAATCAACTTCTTTAAAAATCTCGCCGAAAGTTTTTCTGATTAAACCCCGAACCGCCGAAGCTTTGCCATAATAAGCATCGTAGTAACCCGCCGAAAGAACGTAGGTACCCAAAAGAATTCGTCTTCTGGTTTCTCGGCCAAAGCCTGCTCCTCTGGTTTCTTTATAATCAGATATCAAATTACCACCGTTGTCTTTATAGAGACCGTATCGGACTCCATCAAGACGTGCCAAGTTGGTCGAGACTTCCGCTGGCATAATTATATAATAAGTCGGCAAAGCGTATTTGAGTGCTGATAAATCTGTTTTTACCGTAACGATTTCATGACCTAATTTTTTTAGTCTCAAAAGCGATTCCTTATAATTTTCCATAACTTTCGGATCAACTCCCCCGGCGCCGACATCCCCTATAAAAGGCGTCATGTCTGCAATTTTTAATTTCTTTTTTCCTGAAGAACTTAGAGAAACATCAATAGAGGTACTATCCTGCGGATCTTTCCCTTTTATAACACTGAATAAAATTTCGGCATCGGCGATTGTACGAGAAACTGTGCCGATAACATCCAAAGAAGAACCCATCGCCATGAGACCATACCGCGACACTCCGCCATAAGAAGGTTTATAGCCGATTACGCCGCAAAAAGAGGAGGGTTGACGAACAGAACCGCCGGTATCGGAGCCTAGGGCCACAAGAGCCATATTGGCGGCTACCGCCGCCGCCGAGCCGCCGGATGTCCCGCCCGGAACGCGTGATAAATCATGAGGATTTTTAGTCGGACCAAACGCCGAATTTTCGGTCGAAGCGCCCATCGCAAATTCATCCATATTCACCCGTCCCAAAAATACCGCGCCGGCTGATTTTAATTTAAGAATTGCAGTGGCATCATAGGGGGCAATATAATTCTCAAGCATTTTGGATGCGGCACTGACCTTTCTACCCTTAATTAAAATATTATCCTTAATGGCAATCGGGATACCAAGTAAGTCGGGAGGTTTAGAAGTTTTTAAGTTTTTAAATTCTTTTATTTTTTTATCAGCCTCTTTTGCCTGTTCCTCGACATCGGAAAAAACTTCAAGATAAGCATGGATATCTTTATTCTTTTTCTTTATTTCATCAAGATAAGCCTTGGCCAAGTCCAATGCCGAAAAATCCCCATTATCGAGATGTTTTCGGGCTTTCGCGATTGTTAAATTTTCCAAATCTATTTTCATTATAGAATTTTTTTGACTTTGATTAGACCCCGCTCATGTTGAGGCGCAGCGTCAATCAGCGATTCTTTATATGAACCCGATTCGGTTGTAACCACATCCTCGCGCATAACATTACGCTCTGCCGGCTCCCAAACTTCACCTACTGGAACTTTCACCTGCTTGATTTGACCGACATATTCCAAAATGCCGTCGATATCCTTTCGGAGTGATTCTTTTTCATTATCAGAAAGCGAAATGCGCGCCAAATCGGCCAGCTTTTGGATTTCCTCTTTGGTAATCATGGATTCAATGATAGCATAAGCTTATCCACCTTAAAATTGACATAAATCATTAAATCAATAGAATTAATAACTGGTTGCTCTCTATGGAACGAGCACCGAAAAAATCAACACTTAAAGTGAACTCCCTATGGGAAGAAAAATACCGTCGGATCGAAGAGAGGAAAGACAGCCCGAACAGCCGCTCAATCGGCGCGACCGCCTCAGACTCTCGAGACAAGTGGACCAGCACGGCCAACCCGTTCTCCAAAAGGGAACAATGGACGCGCTCAACTTCGCTCGTCAACATAACCCCTTAGCCCTTACAGCCTGATTTTTTCGCCTCAACGGCCCCGCCTGACTTCACTGTCGGGCGGGGCCAAAATCTTAATTGATTATTTTATCAACTCAAAAAAATCTTTTTCGTTCAAGACCGCGACACCGAGTTCGTTGGCTTTAGCGAGTTTTGAACCGGCATTTTCACCGGCCACAATATAGCTGGTTTTTTTGGAAATCGATTCTGAAACCGACCCACCCAGTTCCCTGATTCTACTCTTCGCATCTTCCCTTTCCATTTTGGAAAGAGTGCCGGTAAACACAAAAGTTTTTCCGGATAACTTTCCGTTTGTTTTATTAGAATCTTCAACTTTTTCAATTTTTACCCTCTTAAGCAATTCCTCAACAAGTTTTTTATTATTTTTATCGTCGAACCACAAGGCAACCGCGCGCGCCACTTTGGGTCCAATGCCGGAAATCTTTTCCAACGCTTCTTCGCCCGCGGAAGCAATATTTCGGAGATTGCCGAAATGCCCGGCAAGATCACGGGCTGTCTCTTCCCCCACTTGAGGAATGGACAGCGATAAAATAAATCGCGCTAAAGTGACCTTTCGGGCTTTTTCTGCCGAAGCGATAAGATTGTCGGCAGATTTTTCGGCAAAGCGCGGCAAGGCAAGAAGATCGCCCTTTTTTAAATCAAAAAAGTCAGACGCAGTGTTTATTAATTTATTGTCTATTAGAAGATCAATTATTTTCGGACCTAAACCCTCGATATCAAAACAGTGCTTGCCGGCAAAATGATACAGCCTCCGGCGGTGCTGAACGACCGAATCTTTGGAAACGCAACGCCAAGCCGCACCGCCTTCAATCCGCTCGATTCGGCCGTCGCCGCCGCATTCCGGAACATGCGAGGGAAATTTATAAGCTTTTTCTCTGCCAGTCCGCATTTCTTTGATGACTGAAACGATATCGGGAATGACATCGCCGGCTTTTTGAAGAATGACTGTATCGCCAATTCGGACATCAAGCCGGGCAATCTCATCTTCATTATGCAAAGTCGCCCGCGAAACTGTTGAACCGGCCACCGAAACCGGCCGTAAATGAGCGACAGGCGTCACTACTCCTGTCCGGCCGATTTGAAGGATAATGTCTTCAACGACCGTCGTGACCTGCTCGGCCGGAAATTTGAAAGCGATGCCGAAACGCGGCGCCTTGCCGGTATAGCCGAGCGCTTCCTGAAAATCACGCTCATTTATTTTTACCACTACCCCGTCGATCCAATAGCCCATCGCTCTTGATTTTTTCTGCCATTTTTTCCAATAAGCGATCACTTCATCGGGATTCTTGCAAAGTTCAAAATTCTTATTGACCTTGAAGCCGAGTTCGCTTAAATACTTCAATTCTTCGATTTGAGTCGGCGGTAATCTCTCGCTTCCCTCCGCCAGGTCGTAGATGAAATTGTCGAGTTGCCGGCTCTTGGCTAATTTTGGATCAAGCTGTCTTAGGCCTCCGGCCGCGGCATTGCGGGGGTTGGCAAAAAGTTCCTCACCTTTCTTCTCCCTTTCTTTATTCAATTTTTTCAAACTCTCCTCGCTCATCCAGACTTCGCCCTCGACGATAACATCGACAGGTTTTGTGAGGCGAAGCGGCACAGATTCAATCGTCCGGACATTATTTGTCACATCTTCCCCGACTTCCCCGTCCCCTCGGGTCGCGGCCTGGACCAAAACGCCTTTCTGATATTCCAAAACCACTTTAAGGCCGTCGATTTTAAGCTCGCAATCATAGGTCGGCGTCCCGTCTCTGCCCGTTTCGGTTTTTATAAAACGCCTGACCCTGGCATCAAAATCATTTATATCTTCTTCCGTGAAAGCGTCATTGAAGGACCATTGCGGCACTTTATGCTTCACTTTTTTGAATTCGGGCAAAGGTTTGCCTCCGACTCTTTGGCTCGGCGAATCGCTCGTGACGAGTTCCGGATATTGGCTCTCAATCTTAAGCAATTCGGCCTTGAGCGAATCGAGAGCTTCTTCCGGCATTGTCACCCTATCAAGCACGTGATAATTGTAACGATGGATCTCAATCGTTTCCTTTAACTTTTCCAGCCTTTCTTTAATTTCTTTAGAAGGTTTAGGCATATCATTGATACTCAACCCGAAGCGACCTCTCCACTCGGTGCTTGTTAAAAGTCGATGAGCAATCATTGATGCCGTAGGAATCGATTATGTTCGTTTTCCCGACAATGGAAGCGGTCTTTTTTATAGAAACTACCGCACAAGGATCAGGGATAGCATCTGTTGTATCTCCATAATAAATAACCATAGTGGTTAAATAATATTCGATGCCGCCATCACTTGAAGTATGGAGTTCGGGGTTAGAAACCGAAACACTGTGGCCGCAAGAAACCGATGCGGTGTTTTCAGGATCACGATTGTCCGGCGAAGCGAAAGAAAATCCTCGATCACTTCCTTGGACGTCCCAGTAAATAACGCATTCGGCCCCACTGTCTGCAGCCGAAAAGGCGATTCTTGATTCGCGAGTCAAAATGGAAATTTCCAATTGCTTCAGCGCAACATTTGAAATTGCAACACCGATAGCTACAAGCAAGCTGCTGACAAGAATGGCAAATATAAGCGTAAAGCCCTTGGTTAAATATTTTTTTGATTTGAACAAATTCATTAATCTTGACGATTATCCATTATAAATTTTACGGGCAACTTAATCCGGGAACCACAGAGGAAGCCGGGATCGGCGAAATCAACTCTGAACCGTCAGTGAAAGTGGCTGTTAGTCTTCCATCTTGAGACCAATTGGTGTCCACAGATTGTGTATATAAATCAAGAATTCCCGGATTCGCAATATTCAGATTATCATAAGAAGAATTTTGCTGAGCGGCGCCGATTAAAACAACGACCGGATAATAACCTGAATTTATTGTTGACCACGCCTCGCCAAGAGTCGGCCTTTCGACCAGTAGCTCGCTTAGAGTCTTACCGGAGACGCCGCCAAACGAAGCCCGAATATGCCAATCACATCTTGTATTCGGAGAAAACTGATTCCAAGTTCCAACCTTATCATTGGTGCCGTCGACTATAGAAGCGGAAAGACTGGGAATTGCCGCGGGAGGAGGAAAAGAAAAATATAAATCTTGAACATCTACGCTGGTTAGGGCGGAATTGTAAATCTGAACTTCGTCGAGGCTAACTAGCGGAGCGTCAAAAGTAGTCCGACCCATCTCTACCCGAGCCGCGCCATTAGTTTTTGGATTGGCGACAGAGCCTTGTTCTTTTTGAACACCATTGACATAAAAAGTAAACGTAGCGCCGTTTTTAACTCCCACTATGTGATACCACTCTCCGATAGTAAAATACGTGCTTTCGCCGTTAGGTCCCGCGCAATCAGCGGGACCGGTATTGCCTGGGTCGTAACGCCAGTGAATACAATTCGCTCCGTTATATGTCCAAATTCCGGGACTTCTATCTGAACTGCCGGCTTTATAGGCCAATATCTGTTTCCAATTTGTAGAATTGGCATTAAATCTAATCCAAAAAGCAATCGAGTGAGTATTATTATTTAATATTGATGTATTGCCTGTACGGGCTCTATCCGTTGAATTAACAAAATTTATAGCTTGACCTATTCTTCCGGTGACAAATGTAACTCCGGAGCCAGAAATAGTAGCGTCAAGACTGGCGATAGAGTCCTCGCCTGTGCCGTCAAACTTCCACCAAGCCGTCGGATTAGGAAGAAGACTTCCCCCGCCACCGGAGGATATAATCGTCGGCACAACTTGTTTTTTCCAGTCTGTAATAAAACCCTTGACCACTCTCGGACTCTGCCGAGGTAATTTCCCGGTCTTCCAATCAACAAAAACATTGATCATCCTAGTTGAGGAGTCAAAATTAACCGCGCCATCCGAAGCCGATATTGTAACCCAGCGCCTGAAAGTCGTTGGACTGAGACCGCTTGAATTATCATAGCTGTACAAACCGTAACTGCTGTCAAAATATAATCTGCAATTATCAAGGTTGCCATTGCAATTAATTACGTCTAAACCTTCGTTTTTTGCATTAGGATCGATACCGCAAACACCATTGCCCAAACAATGATTGAACTTTTGCAACCAGTCGTTACCCTCCACAGCATTCAAATCTCTTAGATAATGAATATACTCGACAGCTTCTTCGGCTAAATTATAAGCGGTCATTTGATCTTTAGAATACTCGGCTGAAACCAGACCTCTGTGAGCAAGGGTGATGGGACTGACCAATGTCAAAATTAAAATGCTTACAGCTACAATCGCCTCAACCAAAGAAAAACCTCCTCTTTCAAAAGGTTTCTTCATTCGGCAATTATTCTTAATTCCTAATTCATTATTCATCATCAGTTTAAATTATTGATTGAACAACCTTTGAGTAGCCATGGTCTCAACGTCAAAACGGGCCGTTCGGCCATTCCCCAGATTAATATTGCC
>Ga0209542_10006171_pt1 | contig 23431 bp, 40 predicted proteins | sample RifCSPhighO2_01_FD_184028 | JGI IMG/M metagenome (GOLD analysis project Ga0209542, IMG submission 184028) | Soil microbial communities from Rifle, Colorado - Rifle CSP2_plank highO2_0.1 (SPAdes) (version 2) | ecosystem: Environmental > Terrestrial > Deep subsurface > Rock core/Sediment ... | reverse complement strand
GGCTACACAACCAACCTCCGAAGCAATACCCAAGGACGCGCCAGCTCCTCAATGGAACTAGACCACTACGCAGACGTCCCAAACAACGTAGCCGAAGCAATCATTGCCAAGAACAGTAAATGACCCAAGGGGTCATCCCGACCAGAGTGGAGGGATCCGGTAGAATAAGCAAGTATGAACACCTACTATGTTTATATAATGTCGAACCCTCGTCGGACTGTTCTATATATAGGAATGACAAATAGTCTTGAAAGAAGGGTCGCAGAGCATAAGTCACACAAAGTTAAGGGTTTTACTGACCGTTATAATTGCACTGAATTGGTTTACTTTGAGGACGTACCGTCAGTAAAAGAAGCAATCGCTCGGGAAAAACAGCTAAAAAAATGGAGTAGAAGCAAGAAGGAGACACTAATTAGCACCCTGAATCCCGAACGACTAGATCTCTCTACAGAATTAGGATCTGGTTGAGCGAGACCCTTCGACTACGCTCAGGGTAACAATGTGCACATTGTCCTTTACAAACCCCTAGAGATTAGCTAAAATACTTCGGTAACTCGTGTGGGTTTATTATACCTGTGCGAAATAAACCAACTAAATTCAATTAGGAGAAATTATAAATGGCAGATTTTGACAGGACTAAGCCTCACGTAAACGTCGGTACTATGGGTCACGTTGACCATGGTAAGACAAGTTTGACAGCGGCGATTACACACGTACTTTCCAAGAAACTACCGAGCGATGTAAACAAATCAATTAAATACGACGAAATCGACAAAGCACCTGAAGAAAAAGCACGTGGTATAACCATTGCAACTTCTCACCAGGAGTACGAGAGTGAAAAGCGTCACTACGCTCATGTAGACATGCCTGGTCACGCCGACTATGTAAAAAACATGATCACCGGTGCTGCCCAGATTGACGGTGCTATTTTGGTAGTTTCTGCCGCAGATGGCCCTATGCCGCAAACCCGCGAACACGTTCTGCTTGCCAAGCAGGTTGGAGTGCCTTCTATCCTTGTTTTCATGAATAAGATGGACCTGGCCGATCCAGAACTGGTAGAGCTGGTAGAAGTAGACATCCGTGATCTTCTTAAGAAGTATGATTTTGACGAAAACGCGCCAATCATCAAAGGCTCTGCTACCAAAGCTTTGGAAGGCTCAGCTTCAGATGAAGACGCTATTATGGAACTGGTCAAGGCTATGGACGACTACATTCCAGAACCCAAGCGCGACCTAGACAAGCCGTTTCTAATGCCCGTAGAAGATGTGTTCTCTATTAAAGGCCGCGGTACAGTAGCCACCGGTCGTGTAGAACAAGGCGTCGTGAAGGTAAACGAAGAAGTAGAAATTGTGGGCCTTCGTGACACCAAAAAATCTGTTGTAACTGGTGTAGAAATGTTCAAAAAGAACCTAGACCAGGGCCAAGCTGGCGACAACGTGGGAATACTACTTCGCGGTATTGAGCGCGAAGACATAGAGCGCGGCCAAGTTTTGGCCAAGCCAGGTACTATTACCCCTCACACAGAGTTTGACGCAGAAGTTTACATCCTTACCAAAGAAGAGGGTGGCCGACACACCCCATTCTTTAAGGGTTACAAACCACAGTTTTACTTCCGAACTACGGACGTAACTGGTGAGGTAGAGCTACCAGCAGACAAAGAAATGGTCATGCCTGGTGATACCATCACCTTTAAGGTTAAACTACTTCAGCCAATTGCCATGGAACAAGGTCTGCGCTTTGCTATTCGCGAAGGCGGCCGTACTGTCGGCGCTGGTGTTGTTACTAAGATAAACAAATAACCAATCCGCCAGTTGGCGGACGAGAAGCCAAAAAAGAGCCTCCAAAACAGAGGCTCTTTTCTTTTATGTACAAATATTGTACAATCACATCTGTAAATTAATCGTGATGACTAAAAGTCGTTGCAACCGTTCTAAATAACGCTGCAAAGATGTTACATCACTAGGAGCAATATATGTCTCAAGAGACTATTAAAAGAGATATTTTGTCTGAGTTACGGCAGGCTGCCGCAGGCAATTTGGATATCCATGTCTGGAGAAGCAACAAGTACCCCGGCATTCTAATGAAGACGGTAGTAGTCGAGCCGGGAGAACCTTTTGACGAAACTACAGTCGAGGTTTTTGATGGCGGGTACGAGCCTTATTACGATGGCATTATGCCCACCGATGAAGTAACAAAAAGGCACTACGATGCCGTAATAGCGCACATAGAAGGAGAGGCAGAGTAATATGGCAGAAGAAAAGAAACCAGCATCAGTTAAGCCAGATGCCAGTACAAAGCAGCGGATTCGCATTCGCCTAAAGGCCTATGATCACAAGGTAATTGATCAATCTGCCAAACAGATTGTAGACACTGCGCTTCGCACCGGCGCCACCATTGCCGGCCCTATACCTCTGCCTACGCGTCGCAGCACATACACGGTTATCAAAAGCCCTCACGTCTACAAAAAAGGCCGCGAACAGTTTGAAATGCGTGTGCACAAACGACTGATTGACGTACTAGAACCCACACCAAAGACCATAGATTCACTGATGAACCTATCTTTACCGGCAGGTTGCGACGCCGAAATCAAGATGTAATTCCTGGCCGTTGTATAATTCATTTAATGGCTAGAGTAATTCCGGCGGATGAAGAAGTGAATTTGCGCAGAGGGATTGACCATATTGGCGTAAGCGCCGTCTCTATAATCCATGATGGCAACGGAAAGATCTTGCTCATGAAACGTGGTCCAAAAGCTCGAGACGAGCGTGGCAGGTGGGACGTGTGCGGCGGCGCAATAGAGTTCGGTGAGTCAATAGACGAAGCAATCAAGCGCGAGGTCTTTGAAGAACTTTGTGTAAAACCACAGGATATTGACTTCTTAACGGTTTACGATGCCCACAGGGAGCATGAGAGTAATAAAACCCACTGGATCGCTATAGTCCATGCAGTAAAGGTTGACCCTAAAAAGGTAAAAATAGGCGAACCACACAAGATAGATGAAATCGGGTGGTTTGATAGCAAAACTTTGCCCTCACCTCTTCATTCACAGTTTAAAAAGAGCCTTGTGCCCGCAAAAGCTGCCGGGATTATTCGTTAACTCTCTGATCTCTGTGTTCTACGGCAATCTTTTGAGCTTCCTGAAAAGCCTCGCTCATAATAGGGAACATCTCGCGTGCAGCACCTGGAATTGATCTGCGCCTTTCAAAGTCCAAACCAAATTCAGTTGGAGAAACTGACTCGCCTACATGTACATTAATGTTTGAAATATTGCCCGACTCGGTGCCTGCAATCCCAACTGTTACAATTTCTACCCCCTGCCTCATTAAAAATGACGCTTTCGCGGCTACAAAGCATAAGTACCCTTTGACCTTATCTAGTTGGACATCGTTACCTCTAATGGTATGTGAATTGTGTTCAGGAAAAACGCCTAATATGCCATTCTGGCCCAGTACTTCTAAAGAACGTTTTGTAAATTCAGCGCCGGGTGACAGCCCGGTTCTTTCAATAGGAATAGCACCGACGCGGTTAAGCAGGGCACTTATGCCCCTTCTTTGATTTTTCGGATCATCCAACATGTCTTTTGCCGCAGCAAAGTGAATAGAAGTACCTCTCTCTTTCAACCAAATTTTAGCGACTGCCAGAATGTCAGGAGTTGTACGGTGTACGGCACAAACAATGTATGGTTTGCCAGTGCCAGGTATGTTTTCTGTCCCCGTATACTCCATATTTTTTGCATATAAGTATGGAGCTGTTCCGTAAGAGACTGCCCTATAAGAAAGGGGATGTTCAACTTCAAAGTGTCTGCCCATAATGAGAAACCATAATACCACATAATTAATGTGAAATGCACAACATATTGACAGAGGTAGGTGTTTTCTGCTAATCTGTTTTGGTATATCAACATTAGGTAATAACTTGGTGAATTGGTAAGTCAGAACCGAAACTGCCAGCCACCAAGAATTTTTATGCCACAAATGAAATATAACAGGGGTAGAATTGAAAGCGTTGATCACACGAAAATTAGGTATGACATCGGCCGTAGCAGAAGACGGACGCGTAGATGCTATTACCCTGCTTTCTGTAGACCCTAACGTTATTACTCAGATTAAATCAGAAGAAAAAGACGGTTACACCGCTTATCAACTAGGCACAGAAAAATCAAAGAACATTAACAAAGCACAAAAGGGACATTATATGGCCAGCAAGGCCGAGCCTAAGGTTGTGCGCGAGTTTCGCACAGAAGAACTTGCACAAGACCTTAAGCTGGGCGACCAGGTAAATGTAGAAGCGTTTGAAGTTGGTGACATTGTGCACGTCACTGGCATAAGCAAGGGCAAGGGCTGGGCCGGCACGATCAAACGCCACAACTTCCACCGCGGACGCAAAACTCACGGTGGTCGCAGTTACCGCCGCCCTGGTTCGATAGGTTCTATGTACCCGCAAAAGATCTTTAAAGGCAAGAAAATGGCCGGCCAAATGGGTCACACGCAGGTTACAACCCGCAACCTCAAGGTGGCCTTGGTAGACGCAGAGCTAGGGGTACTTGGTATTATTGGATCAATTCCCGGTCCGCGCAAAGGTGTTGTGCTAGTGAAAGGTGCTAAATAGATGAGCGCAGCAACTTTCACAAGCACAGGGACCAAATCGGCCACGCCAGCCAAGCTGGACAAAAAAGTCTTTGCCGTAGATGTAAAAAACCACGAGCTTCTGAAAACAGCCTATTTGGCCTACCTAGCAAATGCCCGCGTAGGAGCACCAGCTGTTAAAACCCGCGGGTTAGTACGAGGTGGTGGAGTCAAACCTTGGCGCCAAAAGGGTACTGGACGCGCACGTGTAGGCTCTAGCCGCACACCGCTATGGCGTGGAGGTGGAATAATTTTTGGACCTACAGGTCTAGAAAACCATACCAAAAAAATCAGCACATCTAGCAAACGAACAGCCCTGCGCCAAGCTCTAACCCTGGCAGAAAAAGCCGGCAAAATTAATGTTATAGAAAAGTTTAATTCCAAAGATGGCAAAGTGTCTGCAACTGTAAAACTTTTAGAAAAGATGGGCCTACTAGGCAAAACTTTGATTGTGGTAAATGAGTGGAATGATTTGGTTGATCGTGCCACCCGAAATATTCCAAACTTATCAGTAAAACGGGCTAACTACCTGAGCGTCTATGATATCTTAAACGCCGACCATTTACTTATAACCAATGCTGCCCTAGAGACAATCAACGGCTGGTTGGGCAGTTCGCCCGCTAAAGTTTCTAAAGAAAGTTCGGAGGGCAAAGCGTAATGGTTAAATCTAACGTTGTACTGTTGCCCCGAATGAGTGAAAAGGCTTACGGCGTAAGCGAAACACTAAATACCTACGTTTTTGATGTGCCCCTAAATACCAGCAAACAGTCAGTAGCTACGGCAGTGGCTGAGCAGTTTGAGGTTCAGGTAGAATCTGTCAACACTAATACCATAAAGGGCAAAACCAAGCGCACTTACCGCAAAAGTGGCCGAGGTGCTATGGGGCGACGTTCTGACGTCAAAAGAGCATATGTGCGCATAAAAGAAGGCCAGAGCATTCCCATCTTTGAAGCAATGAAGCAAGAAGAAGTTGAACAAGAAGCCCAGTCTGAAAAGATCAAACAGGCTATGGATAAAAAGACTGCCAAAGAAGAAAAGAAATCGTCCAAAAAGGAGAAGGCATAATGGCTATTAAGACATATAGACCAACAACTCCTGGTAGGCGAGGCATGACCAGCCAAGACACTAGCGAAATCACAACCAATAAATCTGTGCGATCTTTGCTTTTGCCAAAAAACCGCACGAACGGCCGCAACAATAGCGGTCGCATAACCGTGCGCCACCGCGGTGGCGGCGCTCGCAAGTTTTACCGCATGGTTAACTTTGACCTAAACGCTGTTGAGGGCACTATAGAAGAAATAGAATACGACCCAAACCGCAGTGCACACATAGCCCGCATAAAAGACAACCAAGGCGTTTACCACTACATAATTGCCGCAAAAGGCATGAAAAAGGGCCAAAAGATCGAAAACGGCGAAGAAGTATCAATCAACCGCGGCAATCGCCTACCGTTAAAGAACATACCGCTTGGCAGCACTATTTATGCGGTTGAACTAACTCCTGGCAAAGGCGCACAACTGGCCCGCAGTGCTGGTACCTCTATTCAGCTAGTAGCAAAAGAAGGCAAATATGCTCAAATCCGAATGCCAAGCGGCGAGGTTCGCATGGTGCTCGTAGAGTGCAAAGCTACTCTAGGATCCGTGGGCAACGAGCAGCACCAGAACATCAAGTATGGCAAAGCTGGCCGCATGCGGCACAAAGGCATTCGTCCAACTGTGCGAGGTGTAGTTATGAATGCTGTTGACCACCCACACGGTGGTGGAGAGGGCAAACACGGCACCGGCGGCAGCTATGGCCGCTCGCCAAAGACCCCATGGGGCCAGCCTACATTGGGCTACAAAACACGGCGCCGAAAGACCAGCAATAAATTTATTGTGCGAACTCGCCACCAAGGAAAGAGGAGATAGACCATGAGCCGATCACTTAAAAAAGGACCATTTGTAGACCCAAAGCTTGCGAAAAAAGTCGCTGCTCTTGGCAATGAAGACCGCACTATTATAAAGACATGGGCACGCGCTTCTTCTATTCCACCAGATTTTGTGGGCAAAACTATTGCCGTCCACAACGGCAAAGTTCACGTACCGGTGTTTATTAGCGAAAACATGGTTGGCCATAAACTAGGAGAGTTTGCCCCCACTCGTAAATTCCGCGGGCATGGCGGCAAGCTGGCCAAGCAACAAGGTTCAGGAGGTAGCTCATAATGCCAGTTCAAGCCATAGCTAAAGGAGTCAGGATAAGCCCCCGCAAAGTTGGCGTGGTAGCTAGTTTAGTGCGAGGCCGCAGCGTGGCTGACGCCCTAACCATACTAGAACACACGCCCAGAGCCTCTGCAATACCTGTAAAAAAAGTCATAGAAAGCGCCAAGGCAAATGCAGATTATAACCATCGGCTAAAGCCCGACACGCTAAGGATTACTGAGATCTCAGTTACCCGTGGACCAGTTTATAAGCGTTTTCGCCCAGCAGCTCGCGGCCGCGCATTGCCGTATCAGCTAAAGAGCTCACACATAAGGGTAGTAGTAGATGGCGAAAAGCGTTCATCCACCAAACTTTCAGAGAAAGTTTCGGTGGACAAGCCAAAGAAAACGCCAGCTACCAAAGCAGCCGAACAGGAGAAGAAATAATGTCTGAAAAATCCATAATTCTAATACCCGATCCAAAACATGACCGACAAGCGACTATTCTATATGGATACCCTGAAGGTGAAGTAGTTGTTCGCGGTTTTGATGGTGCTGTTTTATATGATGGACGTGAATTTAGGGGAGAGCAGCCCGACAGTTCGGCTTTGCCGGACGCCGGCGCGCTGAGAGGGGATGTTCCCCTCTCAGAATCCGAACGGAGTGAGGCGTAGTTATGGGACAAAAAGTAAACCCTATCAGTTATCGTTTGCAGCTAAATAAAGATTGGCGCAGCAAGTGGTTTGCAAACAAACGCGAATACGCAAAGTATCTCAAGCAAGATTTAGAAGTACGCCGTATGATCCAAGAAAAGCTAGGCAGCCGCGCAGCTATAAACAGTGTAGACATTGAGCGATCACCAAACATGGTGACCGTTACTATTAACACAGCTAAGGCTGGTGTGGTGATTGGTCGCGGTGGTACTGGCGCCCAGGAGCTAAAAGATACCATAGAAAGAATTTATGGAGTGCAGACTAGGGTTAACATTGATGAAGTGAAAAAACCCGACCTATACGCAAAATTAGTTGCAGAAAACATTGCGCACCAGTTAGAGCGTCGTATTTCTTGGCGCCGGGCAGTTAAATCTACTGCTGCTGCAACCATGCGTGCTGGAGCCAAAGGCATCCGCATAGAAGTGTCTGGACGTCTAAATGGCGCTGAAATGAGTCGCCGTGAAAAAGAAATTTCAGGCAGCGTGCCACTTCATACCCTGCGCGCAGACATAGATTTTGCACAGATACATGCTAAGACAATTGCTGGAATTGTAGGTGTTAAAGTTTGGATTTATAAAGGCGAGGTGAACTAACCATGTTAATGCCGAGCCGTACCAAGTACCGTAAAGTCCGTAAGGGCAAAGTAGAAGGCGTTGCCACTAGTGGCAATTACATTGCCTTTGGACAATATGCATTGCAGGCTCAGTCCAACGGGCGCGTTAGTGCCAGGCAAATTGAGGCCGCTCGGCAAGCCATGACTCGTTATATTAAACGTGGTGGCAAAATTTGGATCAGAATCTTTCCTCACACCCCAGTTACAAAAAAGCCTTTGGACGTAAAGATGGGCAGCGGCAAAGGTAATCCGGAATATTTTGTGGCCAAGGTAAAGCCCGGCACAATTTTATTTGAGATGCAGGGAGTATCCGAAGAGACTGCCCGTGAGGCCATGCGGCTAGCTGCACATAAACTACCGGTTAGAACAACCTTCTTGGTCAAGGAGGATGTGTAATGAAAATTGCCGAAATCCGAAAATTATCCACAGCCGCTTTAACCAAAGAAAGCACAGAGCTTAGAGCAGAAATCGTAGAGTTACGACGACGTGTACGCATGGGCGAGGTTCAAAACGTTCGCCAGATTAGGGGCAAACGCAAGGACTTGGCACGCATGCTAACAGTTTTGTCTGAACAACTATCTAAGGAGGCAAAGTAATGGCTAAAACGCATACAGGTACAGTTGCTAGCAATAAAACCGACAAAACTATTGTGGTAAGCGTGCAGACTAGCAAGATCCACCCACTTTATCGAAAGCGCTACATTTACACCAAAAGGTTCATGGCACACGACGAAAAGAACGAGGCAAAAGAAGGAGACAAAGTACTAATATCTGAAACCAAGCCAATTAGTGCAAACAAGCGGTTTAAACTGGACAAAATCTTAGAAAAAGCAGTTATTCGCGGTGAGCAGACAGTAGAGGCTATAACCGCAGAACCGGAAGCTGAAAAGTCTAAAGCCGAAAAGAAAACCGCTAAGACCAAGGCACCTAAAGAAGAGCCAAAAGAGGAAACCAAGTGATACAACAAGAATCTAGACTACTAGTTGCAGACAACAGCGGTGCCAAAGAAATTTTGTGCATACGCGTACTGGGTGGTACACGCCGCCGCTATGCTGGAGTTGGTGACGTAATTGTTGCTACAGTCAAACAAGCAGCGCCTAGCGGCAACGTAAAGAAAAAGTCAGTTGTCAAAGCAGTTGTTGTACGCACAACTAATCCAATACGACGCAACGACGGCTCTACAATCCGCTTTGACGACAACGCAGCAGTTATTTTAGATGATGACAAGCAACCCAAAGCTACACGTATATTTGGACCAGTCCCAAGAGAACTCAGAGACAAAGGCTATTCTAAAATTATCAGCCTAGCACCGGAGGTACTCTAATGAGCGCCAAGAAGAACACCATGACCAAACCCTATAAAATTCGGCTTATAAAAGGCGACACCGTTATGGTGCGGTCCGGAAAGTACAAAGGCCAAACAGGTAAGATTACTGCTGTGCACCCTAGGCTAAATGCAGTTACTGTAGAAGACCTTAACATTGTAAAAAAACACGTTAAGCCAAACCGACAATACCCTCAGGGCGGAATTATAGATATCACCAAGCCACTTCCAGTGTCTAAAGTCGGTATTGTTGAACCAACAAGCAAAAAACCAAGCCGGATTAAATACACATTTGATAAGTCTGGCGCCAAAGTCCGTGTCTTCCAAAAGACCAACAAGGAGATTCACCCACCTAAACTTTCTAAGGAGGGGAAATAAGCAATGAACGACGTAAACACTAAGAAGTCCACCACCAAAAATGACAAAGCTGAAAAGAAAGTTTTGGCGGGTAAAGTAATGGCTGTTAAGACTAAACAACCGGTTGAAGTACGCCTAAAACAGCTGTATAACGAAAAGCTGGTCAAAGAGCTTAAAGAAGAGCTAAGCCTAGCCAATGTGCACGAAGTACCAAAGTTAGAAAAGATTGTACTAAACATTGGTTTGGGACGGGGCAAAGACGATAAGAAACTCTTTGAGGTAGCCACCAACACGCTAGCCAAAATTTCTGGGCAAATACCCGTACAAACCTATGCCAAGAAATCCATAGCATCATTTAAGCTGCGCGAAGGTAATGCGATTGGCCTAAAGGCAACTTTGCGTGGTGACAGAATGTATGAGTTCGCTGACCGACTAATAAACCTGGTAATGCCCCGTCTGCGTGACTTCCATGGCGTGTCTTCACGCGCTTTTGACAAATCTGGTAACTATAATATTGGCATTACAGAACAGTCCGTGTTTCCGGAACTAAGTTTTGAAGAAACTACTACGCCCCATGGCATACAGGTAGTATTTGTAATAAAAGCTAAGCAAATAGAGCATTCTAAGTTGCTGCTAACTAAGCTTGGCATGCCCTTCGAGAAACCTCAGGGTAAACCATTTGAGAAGGAGAACAAGTAATGGCTAAAAAATCCTCGCTAGCACGAGACCTAAAACGGCAGAAAATGATCAAACAATACGCTGCTAAGCGTGCGCAGCTAAAAGAGCTTGGCGACCAGGAAGGTCTGCACAAACTGCCCCGAAACAGTTCGCCAACACGGTGGAAGAACCGCTGCATAGAAACCGGCCGCTCACGTGGTTATATGCGTACGTTCGGACTGTCACGTATTAGTTTCCGTGAGCATGCCAGTAAGGGCGAAATCCCTGGAGTAACAAAGGCGAGTTGGTAGGAGAAATCATATGAGTATAACAACAACAGATCCAATTGCAGATATGCTATCACGACTGCGCAACGCCATTGCTGTTAACAAGACAGAGGTTAATTTGCCACACTCTAAAATCAAGGAATCAGTGGCAAAACTTCTTAGCGACAACGGTTTTATTCAAGGCGTATCTGTTAGTGGTACTGGTGTAGCCAAATCCCTGAAGTTGACGATTTCTGCTGACGGTACCTCGCCCATAACAGAGATTGTTAGGCTAAGTACCCCTGGCAGGCGTCATTACGTGGGCGTGAACGACATCCCCATAGTAAAAAGAGGCCGCGGAATTGTGGTCTTGTCTACCTCTAAAGGCATTATGACCGGCACTGAAGCATCAAAACAACGCATAGGTGGTGAACTAATATGCAGGGTTTACTAATATGAGTCGAGTTGGAAAATTACCAGTCCAAATACCTAGTGGTGTATCAGTTGCTATAGAACCAGGCAAAATTAGTGTAACTGGACCCAAAGGCACCTTGACCCAGTTCACAATGCCTGATATTTCAATTAAACAAGAAGGCGAAACATTAGTTGTAGGACGTGTGAGCGACCAACCCAAAATTAGATCAAAACACGGGCTTATGCGAGCTCTGCTGCAAAACATGGTGGTTGGTGTTTCAGAAGGCTACAGTAAAAAACTAGAGCTAACTGGCGTTGGTTTCCGCATGAGCCTAACTGGTAACGACCTAAAGCTTGGACTTGGTTTTTCCCATGAGGTAGTATATAAACTCCCAGAAGGCGTAACAGCTGCAATTGAGCAAAACACCTTGACCATTACAGGTGCGGACAAGCAACAGGTTGGCCAAGTAGCTGCAGAGATCCGAGCACTAAAGAAGCCAGAACCGTACAAGGGCAAAGGTATTAGTTACCAGGGTGAGCGAATTCTGCGTAAATCAGGTAAATCTGGCAAGGAAAAGGCATAATGAACAGACTAAAGCACAAGAAACTAAACCGAGGGCTCAGGAAGAGTCGTATCAGAAAAACGGTGATCGGCACAAATGAGCGGCCAAGATTGGCAGTCTTTGTTAGTAACCGCAATATTACCGCTCAACTTGTAGACGATGACGCTGGTAATACCATTGCATACGTAACTACTGTGGGTGAAAAAGCCGCCGGAAACACTATGACCAAAAGAGCCGAGTGGGTCGGTACAGAAGTAGCTAAAAAAGCCGTGGCGAGCAAGCATAAAAAAATCGTGCTAGACAGAAGCGGCAAACGTTACCACGGCCGCGTCAAGGCCTTGGCAGACGCAGCCAGAAAAGTAGGATTGGAGTTTTAATATGGCGTACGACAATAGAATGGCATTGACAAGCACCGGGGCTGTTCATGAAGAAAAACAGTTTGACGAACAAGTACTGCATATAGACCGCGTTGCGCGTGTTGTTCGTGGTGGACGACGTTTTCGGTTTCGTGCTTTGGTGGTTGTTGGCGATCATAAAGGCAAAGTGGGTGTGGGTTCGGCTAAAGGTGCTGACGTAACAGCAGCAATAACTAAAGCTGTGGAGGTTGCCAAAAAATCTATGCTGGAACTGAACCTATACAAAGAAACAGTACCTCATGAAGTAGAAGCCAAAGTAAGCGGCGCGCATATACTCATCAAACCTGCATCTGCTGGTACGGGTCTAATAGCCGGAGGCGTGGTAAGAGCTATTTTGGAGGTTGCTGGTGTGCACAGCGTCCTTTCTAAATCGCTGGGATCAAGCAACAAGACAAATACAGCCTACGCTACACTTAAAGCACTCGAGAGCTTAGTGCCTGCCAGTGAGTGGGTTACAAGGCGGTCTGCTAAATCAACCCAAAAGACAAATAAAACCACCAAGTCCGCTACCCAAAAGTCCGGAGTCGTAAAATGAAATATCACGAACTAAACCTAACTACTAAGTCTAAAAAAAGAGTTGGACGTGGTATCTCATCTGGTCAGGGCAAAACTGCCGGTAGAGGCACCAAAGGCCAAAAGGCTCGTTCTGGCTATTCGCGCCGGCCAGGGTTTGAAGGCGGCAGCACTACTCTGATCCAAAAACTACCTAAACTACGCGGGTTTAAATCACACCGAAAGGTAATAGAATCTGTCGGTTTGCAAGATATAGCTGGTTTAAAAGAAGCTACCATTGACAGCGAAGTGCTTGCCAAACACGGCCTAATCTCTAACCCTTTCGTAATAGTTAAGCTAATAGGAAACACTGAAGTAAAGTCAAAATTTCAGGTTAAGTTGCCACTAATCAGCAAAAGTGCAGAGCAAGCCATAACTAAAGCCGGTGGTAAATACACGCAAACTCCACAAAAACCACGTCCAAAAACTAAAGAAACTTCGAAGCAAGTCAAATAACTGGTATATTAGATTGGTAAGCGAGGGTAACAACTAGCTAATGTCTTGGAAAGTTATATGGAAATCCATGGCGCATGCCGATATGCGCAAGCGTGTTTTTGCAATATTGGGATTACTGCTGGTATTTCGCATATTTGCCCATATCCCCATTCCGCTTAGTGACCCAACAACACTCAAGCAAGTGCTGGAAAACTTGTTTAACTCTCAGAACACTCCAGAATTTTTAAGCTTTCTAAACATTCTGTCTGGTGGTGCGTTGGCCAATTTCTCTATTATGCTAGTGGGACTGGGTCCATACATCAATGCATCTATCATTATGCAGCTCTTGACTCGTGCTATTCCCAAGCTAGAAGCGTTGAACAAAGAGGGAGAGTACGGCCGCAAAAAAATCAACCAATACACCAGAATCCTAACCTTTCCGCTAGCCATTCTCCAGTCTATAGGTACCATCTATTTGGTACGCCAATCCGCGTCTAGCATAGGTGGATTGGGCGACATTACAGCCAACGCAGATTTGATGCGGTGGGTTCTAATGGTAGCCGCGCTTACAGGCGGTTCGTTGATTTTAATGTGGCTAGGAGAGCTTATAACCGAACAAAGCATAGGCAACGGCATATCATTGATTATTACTGTGGGGATTGTGGCTAGTCTCCCTCAAACTGCAAGCTCGCTTATAAACTCGGTAACTTCTGGCAGCCAAAAATGGGAACTGCTAGGTTTTCAACTGCCATTTAGCAGAGGCGCTTTCTTGTACACGCTTTTGATCGCGGCAATAGTAATAGCCGTAACGGTTTTTGTGGTCAAGCTAAACGAAGCGTCACGCAAGATCACCGTACATTACGCTAAACGTGTCCAGGGCAATCGGACATACGGGGGAGTAACTACCATATTGCCCGTAAAGCTCATAACGGCCGGCGTGATACCCATTATATTTGCAGTAGCGTTCTTGTCTGTACCTAGCTTTGTGGGCCAGATATTTGCCGGCTCTTCTAGCTCCAATTTACAAAATATTGGTGCAAAGCTAATCCAGTTGTTCCAAAACCCAAGCGTGCAAAGCTTTCAGGCAGGTGGTTGGCAGCCATATTTGTACCCGGCGGTTTACTTCTTTTTAGTCTTTGTCTTTACATTTTTCTATACCAGCATAGCCTTTAACTCAAAAGAAATTGCTGAAAACTTACAAAAACAAGGCGGATTCATTTCTGGAGTTCGTTCGGGCACGCAAACAGAAAAATATTTGGGCAAAGTAGTAAACAGGTTGACACTGTTTGGGGCATTTTGCCTAGGGTTGTTGGCTTTATTTCCAATAATTGGTCAGGTCTTTCTAGAGACCAATATAGCCATTGGCGGCACCAGCGTATTAATTTTGGTTTCTGTAGCACTTGAAACACTACGCCAGATAGAGTCACGCGCTCTCATGGTTACCTATGACCAATATTCTTCCCCAGATTACTTTTCTGAGACCGAAGAATCCAATGACGTGTTGGGCCAAAAGCAGCGTAGGCTAAAATTCATACGCAGAAAAACAAAGTAAGGGGTTTACACAGGGGTTAAGTTTTGATATACTTGACTACTGTTATTTAATTTATGGTCAAAAACAAGGAAGTTATAGAACTGACTGGCACCATCACTGAGACCCTTCCGGGCACTCAGTTCAAGGTGGAGCTAGAAAACGGCCATCAAATAATAGCTCACGTTGCAGGTAAGATGCGCAAACACTACATTCGCATAGTACCGGGCGACAGCGTAACGGTTGAATTGACTCCTTACGATCTTTCTAAGGGTCGGATAACCTACCGCAAATCATAAATTTAAGCCTGCCTACCGGCAGACAGGCAGAGTGTCACTCTGAAAGGAGCTGATCCGCATGAAAGTGCGTGCTAGTGTAAAGAAAATTAGTCCCAGCGACAAGATTGTACGTCGCAAGGGTCGTTTATATGTTATTAACAAATTAAAGCCCAAAAATAAGCAGAGGCAAGGCTAATGGCACGTATTTCTGGCGTAACCATACCAGCAGAAAAACAGATCCAGATATCTTTGACATACGTATATGGAATTGGTCCAAAAACCAGCCAAAACGTACTCGAAGAGGCCAAAATTGACCCAACTGTGCGCACAAAAAACCTCACAGACACTGAAATAGCCCGTATCCAAGACGTTATTAACGCCAAGCTGACAGTAGAGGGCGAATTGCAGCGCATAGTTTCTGGCAACATCAAGCGTTTGAAAGACATTAATTCTTACCGTGGCCTGAGGCACAAAGCCAGTCTGCCCTCTCGTGGCCAGCGTACCCGCACAAACGCACGAACCAAGCGCGGAAAGAAAGTAACTGTAGGTGGCACTGCAAAGAAAGCTCCAAGCAAGACATAGGCTAAACCATGACTGAAGAAGTAAAAACCACTACCCCAGAAACACCAGAAGTAGCTAAAGCAGCTGCCGAAGCCCCAGTAAGTGCGCCTAAGCGTAAGAAAAAGGCTAAACGTTCTGTTCCAGCTGGCCAAGTACACATTTTAGCCACTTTCAACAATACAATTGTTACATTTACAGACCAAACTGGCGGTGTTATTGCCACATCTAGTGCCGGAGCCAGCGGCTTTAGAGGGTCAAAAAAGGGCACTGCCTATGCGGCCCAGGTAGCAGCAGAAAAGGCTGGACAGGTTGCCAGGCAAAACTTTGGCATGAGCAAAGCAGATGTATACGTAAAAGGCATAGGTTTGGGCCGTGAAGCAGCCATACGTGCGCTTATAACCCTAAATATGCAGATAGATAGTATTACAGATGTTACAGGACTGCCTCATGGTGGCGTAAGACCACGAAAGGCAAGGAGAGTCTAATGGCTAGAGATCTGCAACCTATAGTAAAGCGATCCAGGCGTGAGGGTTACGCTCTCCACCCCAAAGCGCACAAGGCACTGGTAAAAAAAGCAGCCAATGCTGGACGCGGTCAACGTGGCGGACGACCATCCAAGCCTAGCCAGTACGGCCTTCAGCTACGCGAAAAGCAAAAGGTAAAAAGGCTCTACGGACTGCTAGAAAAACAGTTTTCAAACCTTGTTAAAGAGGCCTCTAGGCAAAAGGGCCAATCGGGCCAAGTATTGCTACAACTTCTAGAAAGACGCCTAGACAACGCGGTTTACCGCAGCGGGTTTGCTGTTTCGCGACCTGCGGCTAGACAGTTGGTAACGCACGGGCACTTTAACCTTAATGGGCGCCGCGTAGATATCCCCTCAATCAGGATCAATCAGGGTGATGTTATAGAACTTCGGACATCTAGCGCAGCTAACGCTTACTTTAAACAAATTGATGAGGTTAGCCCCATGAGCAACGATGCTATACCTGCATGGCTAAAGGTTGAACGCAAAAAGTTCAAGATAGAAGTAACCAATTTGCCAACTCGTGACGATGCAGAGCCAGATATTAACGAGCAATTAATAGTCGAGTACTATTCACGCTAAGTAAGTAAAGGAGAAGCAGTATATGTCAAAAGTAATTCACACCCCAGGAGTCGTACACGTAGACGAGCAAAGTCCTACCAGCGCGACCTTTACCTTGGAGCCATTGCACACTGGCTACGGTATGACTTTGGGCAACTCACTTCGCAGGGTTCTGCTTTCTAGCATTGCCGGTGCTGCTGTTACCGCCTTTAAGGTAGACGGTGTTACGCACGAGTTCACCACCTTGCCACATATTAAAGAAGACGTAGTAGACATTATGCTAAACCTCAAAGGCGTGCGTTTTCGCGTTTTTAGCGATGAACCGCAGGTTCTGCGCATAGAGAAAAAAGGCAAAGGCAAAGTTACAGCCAAAGATATTAAAACAACCGCAGACGTAGAAATTGTAAACCCAAGCCATCACATTGCAACGCTAGACGACGACAAGGCCAAGTTTAATGTAGATCTTATGGTAGAAACCGGCCGCGGTTACCGAACCATAGAAGACGGTGCTCCCAAGCGACACAGTGACATGATTGGCATAGACGCTATCTTTAGCCCAGTTATGCGAGTTCGCTACAACGTAGAAAACACACGTGTGGGCCAAATGACCGACCTAGATAAATTACACATTACCATAGACACAGACGGCTCTATAACACCAAGTGACGCCTTTGAAGAAGCAGCAGCTATTTTAGTCAACCAATACACTGCGCTAGCAGGTCAGACCAAGATAGAGCCATCTGCACCACTTAGCGCTGCAAGTGAAGAAGTAGAAGGAGAGGCAGAATCAGACGAGCCTGCAGAACTAATGACTTCTATAGAAGACCTAAACCTGTCTGCACGCACAACCAATGCTCTAGTAAACAACGAAATCCACACCCTAAAAGACCTGTTTGACTTAAGCGATGCCGAACTGCGCGACCTAAAAGGTTTTGGCAGCAAAGCACTAGACGAAGTCAAAGAAAAACTAGCGGAGCTGGAGCTTTAAGATGCACCGGCACGGCTATACCGGTCGTAAATTTCACAGAGAGCGTGATCAGCGCGGAGCTCTGATTAAAAGCTTGGCAGAAGCATTGATTATAAGTGAATCTATAGAAACTACGTTGCCAAAAGCTAAAGAATTGGTGCGCTACGTTGAACCACTAATTACAAAGGCCAAAAAGGCAGATTTGCACAACCGCAGATTGATTTTGGCTAGCTTGCAGACTCTATCTAGCACCCACAAGCTAGTTGACGAAATAGCGCCCAAACTAAAGGGGCGATCTAGTGGTCATTTAAGGATAAAGAGAACCGTTTTGCGACGTGGTGACAGCGCACAAATGGCACGAGTAAGTTTTGTAGACGATCTAAGCAAGCCGGCGGTGCCAGCCCAAAAAGAGACTCCAAAGAAAGCCAAGCCAGCAGCTACAGCTAAAAAATCAGCTGCCAAACCTAAAGCAACCACTAAAACGGCAGGAGCAAGTAAATAATGAAAACTTTCAGCCAAAAACCAGCAGACGTGACCCGCAAGTGGTATGTGATTGACGCCAGCGAAGCCACATTGGGGCGTGTTTCTACCGTAGTAGCCAGGCTTTTGATTGGCAAAGACAAACCAACCGTAACATCGCACGTAGATGGTGGGGACTTTGTCATAGTAGTGAACGCCGCCAACCTAAAGGTCACCGGGAACAAAATGCTAGATAAAGTTTATTACCGCCACAGCGGACATCCGGGAAATCTAAGAGCTCGCAGGCTAGAAGAACAAATGGCGCTAAACCCCACCAAAGTTATTGAAAAAGCAGTTTATGGTATGGTTCCGGTAAACAAACTGCGAGACGGCCGCATGAAACGTTTAAAGATATATGCCGGTGCAGAGCACGATCACGCAGCCCAAAAACCAGAGCAACTGTCACTAAAGGAGTCGAAATAATGGCTGGAAAATACACTTACGCGCTAGGACGTCGTAAAACCTCCACAGCTCGCGTTCGCCTAACCACTGGGTCTGGCAAAGTCACTATAAATGGCAAACCATCAGAAGAATACCTAGCAGCTAGCAAGTATCTGCTCACCAGGTTAGAAAAACCATTTACGGTATTAGAACTAAACAATAAATACGACGTGAGCGCCCGAGTTTCTGGCGGCGGAGTAGTCGGTCAGGTGGATGCCATACAACTAGGCATTGCCAAGGCTTTGGCTGTCACAAATGAAGCCTACAAGAGTACGTTAAAGCGTGCTGACCTGCTTGGCCGTGACCCCCGTGAAAAAGAGCGTAAGAAGTTCGGACTAAAAGGCGCCCGCAAACAACGTCAATTCACAAAGCGTTAGTAATATTGACTAACCTTGACAACGGTGGTATATTACCCCAAATGTCAAGAGTACTAGCAAACATCTTCTTTTGGTTTACCACCCACAATCGTGGCGGTTTGCTCAGTGCGCTTTAAATAACTTAGAACCTACCGAAAAGACCGCCACCAAGGCGGTTTTTTGTTTAACTAAGGAGTAATAATGCAGAGAAACAAGGTATCAATGTTAGCGTTTGGCGACTTGCGAGAACTAGAAGCCAGCGACGAACCAGTCCAAGATAACTTTGATGACTGGGTAGAGGAACAAGAGTTTCCGCCAGGAGAGCTAAGCGCCGCAGATCGGAAACGCTTAGAAAAACTTGGTAAACTCATTGTTGACTATGGGGATAGCACCGTAGTTTTCGGACCGCCAACAGAAGCTGATGAGGTATAATACTAAAAATGAGTAAGAAGGTAATTTTAACTGGTCTTAGGGCAAACAACGACCTCCATCTGGGCAATTACTTGGGGGCATTGCTCCCTATGGTCGAGCTTCAAAAGAAATATGCCGGCCAGTATCAAATAAACCTGTTTGTGCCAGACCTGCACAGCTTTACTACACCCATTGATCACAGCAAACTGTACGAACAAACCATGCACAACCTCAAGCTATTTGTAGCAGCAGGGTTAGATTTAGATGACCAAGACACGTTTATTTACAGGCAGAGCTATATACCAGCGCACAGCGAGCTCACAGTTATACTAAACAGCTTTACTTATATGGGAGAACTGTCACGAATGACCCAGTTTAAAGAAAAGAGCGAAAAACAAGACAGTGTAAGCGCTGGATTGTTTGACTACCCCGTGCTAATGGCAGCAGACATACTTCTATACGGCGCCAAATACGTGCCTGTCGGCGCTGACCAAACCCAGCATGTAGAGCTGGCACGTGATATTGCCATACGTATGAACAATAAATTTGGCGACTTGTTTGCACTGCCCGAGCCAGAAAAAGAGCAAATAGCCTTTGCCCACCAACAAACACGGTTACGCATACGCGACCTAGCCGATCCAACCAAAAAAATGAACAAATCAGACGACAGCGGCAAAGGAGTCATATTCCTTGGTGACTCTCCAGAAGAAGCTGCAAAGAAAGTTATGTCTGCTACTACCGACAGCTTAGGCAAGGTTGCTCATGATTATGAAAAACAGCCAGGCATAAGTAATCTGCTGGATATATACGAGGCTTTGGGCGGAGACACGAAGGAATTTATAGGTAATGAACAGTATGGCCCACTCAAGCAAGCAGTTGCAGTCAAGGTTAAAGAGTTCTTAACTCATTTTCAATCAAGACAAACAAAAGTCGACCAAGTTAAGCTAACCGCCCAGCTAGAATCTAGCGAAAAAGCTATGAATAACACTGCAGGTGCAACGCTTCTGAAAGTTCAAAAGGTGGTGGGCCTGCGCGCCAAATGATTCTCATTACGCCCAAAGAAGAAGACCTAGGCAAACGCCTTGACTTTTTTGCCACAGAAATTTTAGGCGTCAGCCGGGCTTTTACGCACAAGTTGATAGAAAAGGGCAAAGTAAAAGTAAACCTAGAGACTGAAAAGCCAAGTTATCATGTACGAGCCGGAGATAAAATCGCAATAGACTTTGACCCTAAAAAAATAAAAATACCTAGCATAAAAATGCCAATTATTTATGAAGACGATGACTGCATAGTTATAAGCAAGCCCGCAGGGGTACTGTCGCACAATAAAGGTGAATATAACCCTGAGGCCACTGTAGCCACCTGGCTCCATCAGAAGCTAGAAGCTATAGGCCAGAGCCTAGAAAATGTTTTTCCAAACTCCAAACTTCAAACCTCAAACTCTAGACAAGGCATAGTACACAGGTTAGACAGGGGTACCAGTGGAGTTATGATTGCTGCCAAGAACGAGCAAGCGTTAAAGTGGCTGCAAAAGCAGTTCAGCCAGCGCAAGGTTAAAAAGTCATATGTGGCATTAGTACAAGGCGTACCCGAGCCATCCGAGGCGGTCATAGACATGCCCATAGAAAGGCACCCCAGAACGCCAAAGATATTTCGCGTGGGCACAGGTGGCAAACCGGCCATTACTGTCTATAAGACACTAAAATCAAACAGTAAGTATAGTTTTCTAGAGCTTAGCCCACATACCGGTCGCACCCATCAACTGCGTGTGCACATGAAGCAATTAGGGCACGCCATTGTAGGCGATGAGTTATATGGTGGCGAGTCTGCCGACAGATTATATCTGCATGCTAAAACTCTGGAAATAACCCTACCAAACAAAGAACGTAAAGTTTTTGAATCACCCGTGCCAGCCCTGTTTAATAATAAAATGAAAGTCTAAAATGAAGTTGCTGATTAACCCAGTTAGCAAACGCTACCTAGACGGCATTAGCGCCAATCCGCCGCACGGTTTACTGCTAGAGGGTCCAGACGGCATAGGTAAAGGCGCTCTCTCTAGGCACATCGCTGGGCGCATACTAGGCATAGACTCAGAAAAAACCCAAGACCACCCATACATTCGTATCATTGAGCAGTCGGGTAGTATTTCTATAGACGACATTCGCAAACTAACAAACTTTACTAAGTTAAAAGTGTCAGGCAAACAGGCCTTAAAGCGGGTAATTATAGTAGAACACGCGGGCAACATGACCCGCGAAGCCCAAAACGCTTTTTTAAAGCTGCTAGAAGAACCGCCAGCAGACACTGTCATAATTTTGTCCGCTGGCAACAAGGCGCAACTTTTGCCCACAATTGTCTCTAGAGTAGTGGCTATTGCAGTTACCAAACCAACAGAATCAGACATAAAGCAGCACTTCCTGGGTATGGGCTATAAACAAATCGACGTAGACAGGGCACTAGCTATTAGCGGGGGACTGCCGGGGCTCATGACAGCCCTTTTAGACAAAGACGAAGAAGACGCGTTGCTAGCATATATAGACAACTCCAAAGGGCTGCTAGGTCTAACCACTTTTGAGCGTTTGATAAAAGCCGACGAATACATAAAGCAAAAAGACGATGTAGCGTTGCTACTAGATGCACTAGACAAAGTAGCAAGGGCAGCGCTAAATAGCGCAATAAATTCTGGCAAAAACGCCCAGACTGTAAGGTGGAATAATCTGCTGGCTGAGATATCAGGCAAACAAAAAGCTCTGGGATCTAACCCAAACACCAAGCTGCTCTTGACCGATTTGGTTTTGAATCTATAGCCCATGTTATAATAGTATTTACATGTACGAACTCGCACTTGTAGCCGGGCTAGGAATACTGGCCATTAGGAGTTCTAAATTCCGCGCAGAGGAGTTATCTGAAATTCCCCGAAGGTTAAGTGATAAATTAGGAAAGTTGTGGGACATTGCGCACCAAGGCATGCGCGAGAACCGCTTTTTGCGTGCAGAGAAAGCCCTGCTGACTATCCTTAAAATTGACCAAAAAAACGCCGCAGCCTATAACCGCTTGGGAATCCTATATGCCAAACAAAAAGAATACCGTGACGCTATAGACTGTTTCGAGATTGCGTCATCTATAGAGTCCACACCCTCTAGCCTGCACAACCTTGGGCTTATCTATTACGAAACAGAAAATTATGAAAAAGCCGCCATTGCCTTCGAACAAGCGCTCAAACTAGAGGACACACTGGCAGCCCGCCACATTGCATACGCCAAAGTACAGGAAAAGCTAGAAAACGAGAGGTTGATGTTTGTAGCGCTTGAGCGTGCGGTAGAACTGGAGCCAAACCAAGAGACATATACGCTTTTAAAAAAGGCGTACGAAAACTATGGCATGCAGGCAGAAGCCGATCAGATTGATCAAAAAATAAAGAAGATGGTCGTTCCTTCTGGGCATCCTAAGCGAGTTTTGCGCCCCCGCAAAGTTGTCATTTGACCAGTGACTGCGCCTCCGGCTACTCTTTTCCCTGGAACAGATTGAAAAATCACCTCTGTTTTGGTAGAATTCCCTGGTTAGATGCCACCTTAGCTCAGTTGGTTACCGTATCATCCGATACGGCTTGCCGTGTCGACATGACTGCGGCCATGTCGGATGACATGGGAGCACTTTAATAATACAATCATGTAAGGTGTATTACGTTTACTTTCTCAATATGAGTAATGGTCAGGTATATACTGGTTCTACCAAAGACTTAAGTTCACGCATGCGGGAGCATGAACGTGGCAATGTCAACACAACCAGTAGGTATCTGCCCGTTCAGTTGATTGGCTACGAAGCCTTTGCATTGAAATCTGACGCGCAGAGACGTGAAAAATATCTCAAGACCACTGAGGGCAAACGGCTATTTCGCCAGCAGTATAGGGATATACTAGAGTCATTACGCCGACTTAGCTCAGTTGGTTAGAGCGCCAGTTTTGTAAACTGGATGTCCGGGGTTCGAATCCCCGAGTCGGCTCCATGCAGGGATACTCAAGCGGCCAACGAGGGGTGACTGTAAATCATCTGGCTTTTGCCTACGGGGGTTCGAATCCCTCTCCCTGCACCAAACTAAAGATCCGGCCAAAGGTCGGGTTTTTAGTTTGGCAGAGAGAAGCGACTGAACTGCTTCAGTCGTGTGGGATTCGAACGG
>Ga0209542_10006168_pt1 | contig 23456 bp, 32 predicted proteins | sample RifCSPhighO2_01_FD_184028 | JGI IMG/M metagenome (GOLD analysis project Ga0209542, IMG submission 184028) | Soil microbial communities from Rifle, Colorado - Rifle CSP2_plank highO2_0.1 (SPAdes) (version 2) | ecosystem: Environmental > Terrestrial > Deep subsurface > Rock core/Sediment ... | reverse complement strand
AAAACCGCCCCGACATTATGTCGGGGCGGTTTTGTCTTCGTGTCCCCCCGCGAGGAATCGAACCTCGAGCTGGAGATCCGCAATCTCCTGTTTTATCCATTAAACTACGGGGAGCTCATGGCAAATTGAACGGACAAGCAATCTGCATTCTACCGCGCCCATTCAATTTTGTGATACAAAATTGTTCGGGTCCACTACCTGCCCGCCTACTGGCGGGAACTACGGGGAGTCTAGCCAGAAGCTTACCCGAACAATTTTTGCTTCGCAATACTTGAACGGGCAAGTAGTTTTTGGCTCAAAGCTTCAAGTTGGGTTAAAATCCCAGACGTTCAAGGAGTTTTTGCAGATTTGATTCGGCATGAAAAACTTCAGGAAGATATTTTGACAAAGTTTCACGCACTTCTTCGGAGCTGACTTCCTCTATTGGTACAACAATGTAGGGCATTATGAGCTTTTGCGACTTAATCAGTATCTTGTGCTGACCCTCTCCGCGGTCGTCAACCCAAAATGACTCAAGCGAGTGATAGGGATAAAAATACGAATCCAACCTGACCCCCTTTTCATCAATAGTTATTTCAACACTTTTGGGGTGGCGAGCGGCGAACAAAGCCAGAGTAAAGCCGGAAAGCAGGATTACGATTGCGAACAGCACGTTATTGAAGATTATTGACGTGATAGCGATAGCGACAGTAAGAATCCCGACAGCCCAAAACCAATCCGAGCCGCGTTCTCGATGTTCATATTCCAGCGTGTTCCATTGCAGTGCCTTGGGCTTCTGCATAATTGGTAAAATTATATCACAGAAAAAACTCTCCAATCATCAAGATGGGGTTAATAGTGCACAAAAAGAACCAAAGAGAGAACTGCCTTCTACTCAACAATCAAATTGCCGACCATTCCTTGAGCTCTGTGAGTGCCTACGGAACAGTAATACTCAAACTCTCCTTTCTTGTCGGCTACGAACTCAACCGTTTCCGATTCGCCCGCCTTCAGTTGTTTTGTCTTGGCTGCAAACTCGTCAATTACCCAATCGTGAAGTCCTTCATTGTTGGTAAAGTTGATGCGCACAGTGTCGCCTTGCTTGACGCGAATTTCCTTGATAGAGAATTTGAAAGGCGCGCCGGAGATATCAAATTCTTGGATGTTTTTGCCTGCTTCAACTATCATTTCTGGAGTGTTGCTGCCCTCAACTGGCATTTCTTGGCTAACCGTTTCTAAATTAGGTTCCTCGGTTTTTGCTGGTCCACCTCCCCAGATGAAATATCCAACAACGATAAGGACTATAATAATAAGAATTGTTAATGCTGTTTTACTCATTTTTGTTTAAAAAATTAAAGATTAAAAATTGGATCTATATAAATCCAATATTATTAGTTTAGCGTATATATTTTCTTAAATAAACAAATCTAACTGGCGGACTAGTCGGGTTAGGTACCCCGTGGATCAACCCTTGTAAGGGTATTCTAGCATCATTTCGGTAATCAAAATGAGGTATGCGGGTCAGTATGCGGTTTTTGCACTATTTAATTAGATTGAGAATCAGAAAATAGAATAGTAATAAGCTGCTCCCGGCTAGACTGCTGAACCTATCAGTAAAGCCTCCGTGACCAGGAAGGGTGTTGCTCCAATCCTTTATACCAGCGATTCTTTTAGCTCTGCTGTTTAGCAAGTCTCCGATTGTACTCCCTAATCCGATCGGAAGAAACATTAAAACATTTCCATCTAAGACGATAAAGTATTTGATTAGTAAAACGCCGAGAAAGGCGCCTAGGATTTGACCACCTACCCCCTCCCAACTTTTACTACTATTTATCGATTCAGGTAATTTGTGGCGCCCTATAGTTTTTCCAAGGAAAAACCCACATATGTCTGAAACGACAGTAGAGAAGACGAGGAAAAGAAGAATTGCAATGCTATCGGGTAAAAACAGCCTAATTAGGATGAGATGACTAAATCCAACTAGAAAAAATAGTAGATAAATTAAGTTTTCTTTGGACTTTTTCGTGGTATCTACACGATAAAATTCTAGTATTGATATACAGAAAACAAAAGCAAACATGGTAATTTCCAGGATTGGGCCTACGCTGATTGTTAGTAAAAAGACTGCGGCTATGGGCACCCACATAGCAATTTTCTTGGCCAGTCCTGATTGTTTAAATTTTTCTATATCAAATCGATAAAGTAACAACGTAAGAAAGGAACCAATTACAAAAAGTACTGAGAATAAAATGGTCAACTTTAAGTTAAGGCTCATATAAATTTTCTCTCTCGTCCTTTAATTATATCTACAATATTTGCACGATGAGTAAAAAGGATTATCAGCAAAACTAGTAAGTAAAAGTACAATAAGTCTTGAAAAGTTATAGCAAGAATTGGCATCAACACAACCATTGAGAGCGACGAAGGAGCAGATTTGTTATTTAGGGTTGTGATGATTATCCAACCAATGATGAAGATAATGGCAAAAACCCAGTTGACCGCTAAATTTATTCCAAGAAAGGTTGCCACCCCCTTTCCACCTTTAAATTTGAGCCAAAAAGGAAAGATATGTCCAACCATAGAAGCAAGACCCATCAGCAGTGCCCAATCGAGACCGAGCTCATTAAGCGCTGTATATACTGGTATAAAACCTTTTAAAGTATCTCCCAAGAGAACAAATGATGCTGGTTTCCAGCCAAGTACCCTAAGCGCATTAGCAAAACCAATATTTCCGCTTCCTTGTTTTCTTATATCTGTTCCTTTCAGTTTACTGACAATAAGTCCAAACGGAATCGAACCAAGAAAGTAGCTGAAAAGAAAAAACAAGAGTATTTTCATGTATAAGCTAGCTTATCATTTTGCAATACATAAACCAATTAGTTTCGGCGTAGCATCGAGATCATAGAAATCAAATCGGGAATAACCAGCAACAGTTAGCATGTTTTTAATCTCATGACGTTTGTACACCTTGCCTGACTTTGTTCGAATCCTTAATCCTAGTTCGTAGAGAATACGCATTAGGTTATTACCGTCCCGACGAGGGATAAGGTCAAAGATAAGAATTTCTCCATTGGGGGAAAGCAAGCTTCTTATTTTCTTAAATAATTCAATATTTTTATCATAGCTCTGTATGTGAAGTACGTTTCCAACTATTACCAAATCATAAGTTTCTGAAATTGGTGTCTCGAAAAAATCTCCCTCAATCCAAGATGTTCGATTCTGGACATTTTTCTCTCTAGCTTTAATTTTCGCGACTTTCAAGACCTCACCAAAATCAAGGAGAGTTGCTTTTGCACCAGAATCCTTTATGAGCATAGTCAGGCTCCAAATTCCTGAGCCAGCACCTATATCTAAAATTTTTAATCCCTTCCGTCTTCTACCAATTTCAAGCAAATCTATAGCCTCAAAGGCAGTCGCTGACATCATCCATTCAAGAGATTCGACTTGCCCAACATACTCTTTTTCGGCAACAGTCTTTTCATTCATCTGGACCAAAGGGACTCCAGTTCTTACAAATTCTGGCAAATGCTCCCAATAGCTTGTTCCTAAGTTTTCATAACTGCCTTTAAGCAGGAGCAGAGTTGGACTAGCCCAATAAAGGTCATTAGATTTTTCCAGTAATTTAAGTTCAACCAACCCATCAAGCAAGAGTCTTAAGATCCCATGGTTTAGGTCAAGTTCTGTTGCGATCTCTAATGATGTTTTTGGTCCTTTGGCAAATACATGAAGAATCTTCAGTTCTCTGGCCGCGTTAAAAATATGAACCGACCCGTTAATGGTCATTAGCTGGAAGTAAGCCTCCAGGTATCCTTCATTTCTCTTACCTACTTCTTTATGAGAAACCTTACTGAGTGAGCGCACGCGATACAGTAAAGATACCCCATGAATCAATTTCCATATCTTGTTTTTTAAACCCTGAATTTTCATATAAATAGTCTAATTCAGCCTGGTTACGTCTTCTCATTACCCACCGTTTATCTTCTCTGTTTTTTAGCGTATAAGCAATAAATTCAAGTTGTGGATGCCACGGTTGGCCAGTGTAGATGATAGTGCATTCATCCTCGGCTATAGACCTAACGCCATTTAAGGATTCCAACACCTTCTGGTTATCGCTAAACAACTCATGTAATCCTGATATTACTACTATATTGGGCATAAAGTTAAGTTTAGAATAACTACTTTTGTCAAAAGCGTCATTGAGTTTAAAAACCACATTCTTAGCGCCAGAGGTCCTAACCAGCTCCTGACCCTTGTCTATATTTTCTTGTTTGTTGTCACATAGTAAAATATTAATATTCCTATCTTCAAATTTTTTGGCTGTTTCGATTAAATATCTTCCTGGACCAGATGCAATATCTAGAATGCGTATTGGTTTGCGTTGCGCTACGAGTTTCTCTATACTTTCGTCAAGCAATTTCTGTAAATTACTCTTCCTTGTCCTTATTCCTCTCCAGCCCACTGAATTTAAATAGAGGTAATCAATAAGCTTGCCTAATGGAGTAATTCCTTCGGCTTTATTTCCGTACACATGATCAAGTGAAAGTCCGGAATCGTATCCATACTTAATGCCAATTGAGATACCCTTACTCAATTTTCCCAATGTTGACATAAAAAATCTGGTCATCGTATATACTATCCTTTTTATGGGGGGAGGTGATGATAATAATCTATCGTATTCTTCTTTCGTGGGACCTTCCTTGTCTCTATTTAACAATCCCGATCTATCTTCCTTGTATTTAAATAAAGTGGAGATAAAATCCTGAGCTTTCCTTATCGGAACCTCTCGCTCTTTTTCGTACAAAACCCCGTGGTAATAGTTAGGGTACACTTCCATTTCTTTAATTTTTGATGATAGGCTGTCATAAAACTTCTTCTGGTCCTTGAGGTATACCACCCAATCTGAACCGGCCGACAAGATCAACGTCGGCGTTTCTATTGCGGCGGCATCTGAGACAATTCGTTTGGCGGCATCAAAAAAACCGGTCAAAATATTAACTGAAATATTCTTCGTAATTAATCTATCGTTATTGTATTTAAACTGCTCATCCTTATCATGTGTAAGCAGACTAGATTTTACGTAACTCTTTATAAACAGAGGAGTTTTAAAATGCTGAAGTATTCTTAAGCCCGTTAATGCAAAAGGGACATACAGCTTAATTCGAAAAGCCGGTGCAACAAGAATCATTCCCCTAATCTTTGGAGCATAATCATGAACCCAGACACTAGTCACGACAGAACTCATACTATTAGCTAATACGATAATATTAGTTATATCAATTTTGTATTGAGTCGATATATACGAGACAAACCTATCGAGGTCCTTAACTAGATACGAGAAATTTTCACAATAACCCTTTGGTCCAGGAGATTCACCATGACCTCTGCTGTCGTAGGCAAAACAGCTGTAATTGTCCCTTGCAAACACTTCTGCCAGCTCAGTAAGTCTCCCGGAATGCTCGTGTCCTCTGTGTAGTAGAACAAGGGCATGCCCATTTGGGTTTTCGGGTATCCAAGAACGGTACACTAATTTTGTGCCATCGAATGTTGTGAAACAGTCTTTCCTCTCTCGCAAACCTCTGTCTGTCATTAGACCTGTTTTCTAATCTTAAACGTTAAGAATAGTAGTGCTACGGCTGCTACAACGATTGAACCTAGATAGAAACCTGTTTTACTTGGATCCGCAACTAAATTAGTAGCAGAGTCGCTTAGTATAAAGTGAATTCTCTGGAATATTCTGACAAAGAAAATACCCAGGCAAATGTATATAACACTTAGGTATTTGACCGGATTAGTTGCTGCAAGAATCAAAAACGCAGCGAATGCCAAGAGATAAGTAGAGAGTAAACCAATAAGCCAATACGTACTTGTCGTAAGCTCAAGATTGAAGTTAAAAAAATTTGCTGCATGGGCTACAGCACCACTCCTAAAGAAAAGACCTGATACTGATAAGTAGATGTCATATCCAGCGATTGCTAATAAGAGCGCTTGTAGCATTCTTTTGTATTTCATATGAACTTATTGTAGCACGATGAATTTACCAGAAGGTCTAGCCGATACTGTGTATAATGTCGGTACATAGAACATGCCTGATTTTAAAGCTATTTTGGGTCTTATTTCCGTTATTCTTGGAGTAGTTGCTTTTATTCCATATCTAAATGACACTCTTCGTGGTAAAACCTTGCCCCATGTTTACACATGGTTTGCCTGGGGATTGATTACTCTTGTCGCGTTTGCTATGCAAATTACTTCAGGTGCTGGAGCAGGGTCTTGGGTAACTCTAACAGCTGCTTTAATGGCTTTTATAATTTTCGTCTTAGGAATTAGGAAGGGGAAGAAAGACGTCACAAAAATTGATACTTTTTTCTTTATTACAGCGTTACTTGCTTTGTTCTTGTGGATAGTAGTTAAACAACCAACGGTGTCCGCCATACTACTTGTATCAGTTGGCATATTTAGCTTTGTACCCACCTTAAGAAAATCCTGGAATAAACCTTTTACTGAAACTCTTTCTACCTACGCTATAAATACTCTCCGCCACCTTATTAGTTTCTTCGCACTGTCTCAGTATAGTTTTCTCACAGGGTTCTTTCCTGTAGTTTGGGGTACTACAAATATACTCTTTGTAATGATTCTGATCATTCGAAGGAAAAAGTTTTCAAATTTTAACTAACTAGTAACATTCTTTCTTTAAAAAAGACTGGTCCGAGCCTCGGACACTTCTATGCAGGTTCAAAAATCATTATATTAAACACGTCTCGTGCGACGCTCGATTTGGTCGCCTACGCTTCTACAAAGCTACGGCGGACTAAAACGGGTTAGATTAGATGTCTCTTAATAAAAGCACGACCTGAACCAGATTTTAGATATTTTTCAAATTCGAATGCTTTGTACTTATCTGGAATAGCTACATAAAATTCCAAACTAATCGGTAATCTATACGCCGTTGCGGGAACGTGACCATTTTTATGTCTCTGAATCCTTTCCTCCAGGTCTTGAGTACATCCAGTATACAACTCACCATCTCGGCATTTAAGAATATAGATGTAATATATTGCGGATTACGTCCGCCGAAGCCCGACATAGACCTGGCGAATCCCGCCGTCGCCAAGGCTATGGCGGGCGAAGGCGGAGGGAGTGAGATTTGAACTCACGGGACCCTTTCGAGCCCTCTGGTTTTCAAGACCAGCGCCTTAAACCGCTCAGCCATCCCTCCCTAGTATCTTTATTTATCTTCTGACTTTATCTCCTCCGTAGTAACTTTGTACTTTTTGGCTACTGCGAAGATGTAGATTATCTCCAAAATTCCCAAGGTGTTTACAATCAGAAGCACTATGAACCACTTCTTCTGCGACAGTCTGGCGGCGTTCCACAGCGCCACCCCCTTCCAGGCGATAAGCCAAACTATCAGAAGCGTAAAGACCAGCGGATTCTTCAAAATGAAAGAATTTAATATATTTATACTTTCCAACATACGGCTAAATCATAGCAAAAAAGCTCCAAGGCGCAACATTTAAAATTCTGCTACAATTGAACCAAAAGCTATGAAATATCTGGGAATTGACTACGGGACGAAACGTATTGGCATAGCGCTCTCCGACGAAGAAGGCAAGCTGGCCTTTCCCAAGAAAGTTATTGAAAATAATTCAAAAGCGGTTTCTGCCGTTGCCTCTATATGCCAAGAAGAAAAAATAAGCGCCATTATAATTGGTGAATCGCTTGATTTGTCGGGCAAACAGAACCCCTTGATGGCGGATATAGGCGTCTTCAAGGAAAATCTAGGCCAAGCAACCTCTCTACCGATAACGTTTGAACCGGAATTTTTCACTTCAATGGAAGCGGAGCGGCTTCAAGGCAAGCACAAGCTCATTGACTCATCCGCCGCCGCCCTAATCCTCAAGAGTTTTCTTGACAAGAAGAATGGCCAACTCGGTAATGTATAATTCTTATGATGATAAATATAGATGACTTCAAAAAAATTGAGATTAAAGTCGGAGAGATATTGTCCGCTGAAAGGATTTTGGGTTCAGACAAGCTCATAAAGATGTCTGTGAATTTGGGCGAAGAAACTCCGAGGCAAATACTGGCCGGTATTGGCCCGTATTTTGAAGACATGTCGGTGTTAGTCGGCAAAAAAGCTTCTTTCGTCGTTAATTTGGAGCAGAGAAAAATAATGGGCATGGACAGCCAAGGAATGATTCTGGCCGCCCACGATGATGACAATCTTTCTCTTTTGGAAGTTTCTTCGGAAATTCCTCCGGGCGCGAGAATTTCTTAAAATTCCTCACTTTAGGATGGTATAATCAAAGGACATGAAGGTTCTTAGAGAAAACAAAAAGGGTTTTCTAGATTTTTTTCCAGCGCCTAGGTTTTTGGGTATGCCGGCTCCGGCGCTTGCTGTTTCTGATTCGTCTGTCCGCTTTATTGAACTTGAGAAAGCGAAAAAAGGTTTGACAGTCAAGAGGTATGGCAAGGAAGTTATGCCCGAAGGCATTGTCGTTTCTGGCCAGATAAAGGACTCCGAAGCGCTCTCCAAAATACTTGGCGGTTTTAGAAAAAACCATGACATAAAACATATAAGGTCAACTCTGCCCGAGGAAAAGGGGTACGTTTTTACTGCAGAGCTACCGGCCAACTCTTCCAAAGATTTGCGGACAAGTGTTGAGTTTATAATTGAGGAGAATGTTCCTCTTTCGGTTTCCGAAGTTGTTTTTGATTATGACATTCTAAAGATAGGTGATGTTACCAGTAACGACGGTATTCACGTATCTGTCTCTGTAATTCCAATTGATGCAGTCAATATGTACCTGGACGTCTTCCACAGTGCAGGGCTTTCACCGCTTCACTTTGAACTGGAATCACAGGCCGTTTCTAGGTCTGTCGTGCCGGCAAATATTCGTCAGCCGGTACTGGTTATCCATCTCTGTCGGTCTAAGATCGGTTTTTATATAGTTTATGGCGGTGCTGTTAATTTTAGCTCTACCACCTCCATTGATCTGGCGCCAATTATCTCGGAAGATAGTTTGAAAAAAGCGAAGGGAAGGGAAGATATAAAAAAAGAGGACGCGCTGATCTTTTATCCAGCGGCGGCCAATATAAAATCAGAAATGGACAAAGTTTTTCTGTTCTGGGAATCGCAAAAAGATAAATGGGGCGAAAAGGGGGAAGATATCGGCCATATAATAGTCTGTGGCTCCTACGCCGATGTGCCCGGCATAAGACACTATGCCAGCAATAACGGGATTTCGGCGGAGGTGGCCAACGTCTGGGTCAATGCCTTTTCTTTTGAAAATTATATCCCGCCGATACCAAGTTCGCAGGCTCTCGGGTATTCAAGCGTTATCGGCCTAGTATTGCCCCGCGGCAGATGAATATATGTTTAACTTATTGCCCGAAAAAGAGAAGAAACAATTGTGGAAGGAGTACCGGCTTCGTAGAGTAATACTTTCCCTATTTTTTGTCGTGGCTATCGGGTTTGTCGCTCTCGTCTTTTATGTGCCGTCTCTAATGCTTACGATATCCAAGCAGAAAGAAGTTGTAAACCGAATAGAGGCCGTCAAACGCTCCACCTTGTCTAGCGAGGCGGATTCATTAAATAAGGAGCTTACGGTTGAGAGTCTAAAGATCAAAGCTTTAGAAGTGCCCGATAATTCAATGTCAGTCAGCGAGTTGATAGGCAATATCCTTGCGGACAAGGGCGATAATATAAGAGTAAAGAGTGTGGCGTACAAAAGGGGTGTTGGTATTGAGTCGAAAATTATACTTTCGGGCTTTGCGAAAGATCGTGATTCGCTTCTTGGCTTCACGCAGACGCTTGAGAACGGAGAGTTGTTTGAAAAGGTTGACCTGCCCGTTTCAAGTTTTGCCAAGGACAAGAATTTGGATTTCTCTGTTTCTGTAAGCGGCAAGTTCTAAAATGGAAAAAACCAAGAAAATAATAACAATAGCCATCGTATTAAACATCGCTATCTGGTCGGCAGTGGCTTTTGTTGCCTGGAATATGGATAATAGGCATGATGCCGTTATTCTGTCTCTCTCGTCAACCGAAAAGGATCTCAAGAAGGACGAAGATTTGAGGGCGATAAAAAGATCTCTGGCTGATAATGTTGTCACTCTTGAGAGAATTAATGATTTTTTCATTACTCCCGACGGTGTTGTCTATTTCATTGAATTGATTGAAAACCTAGGCGATGGCAGCGGGATATCTCTCAATATCAGCTCAGTTACGACGGAGTCTGACCCGAAAAACAAGAGTGATTTCAAAGAAATAATACGACTGCGGTTGGAAACTATCGGCAGTTGGCAAAATACCTACAGATTTCTCTCACTCCTTGAGAGTTTGCCGTATAAGGGGACTATAGAGCAGGTTAATCTTAATATTAATCTCTCGGGCGAGAAGCTTCTTTTTGACGTTGCTCCGACCAAAGAACCGAGAACATGGAAGGGATATTTTGAGGTGTCCTTTCTTAAGATAAAGTAAATGTATCTTGTATAACGAATTTATTTAGCAAAAAAATGAAATTACCGAATTTTAAAAAATTATCCGGACAAATAAAAGAGATAGGCACGAGTGAATCGCACACTCTGGAAGAAATGGCTGGCAGGGACTGGTCTGTGAATATCGTTTTCTTGTTTATAATCGCCATTCCCATTATCATTTTTGAGCTGGTAACTTTTTTGGGCATTAGCGAGAAAGATTTCTTCCTGAATAATCAGGGTGACAAGAAAGCCATAAGCATAGACGAAGAAGCTCTAGGCAGGGTTATAGAAGATTTTAGCGAGAAGGAGAAAGATTTTGAGGAATTAACCGCTTCGGCTCCGTCTTTCCCCGACCCCTCTATTTAATTTTTTCTATGAGTTTGAGTGTGCTATAAATAACCTGTTCGTTTTTGCCACGCTCCCGTAGTTCAACGGATAGAATAGCGGCCTTCTAAGCTGCGGATCGAGGTTCGATTCCTCGCGGGAGCGCACGAACAAAGTGGGTGCGGTAATGCAACAAGCAAATAGTTTTGCTTGCGTAAGGAATCGAACAAAACAGCCCCGACATTATGTCGGGGCTGTTTTGGACTTAAGACACAAGGAGTCAATTACATCGGTGCGCTGCTTGAACCTTTGCAATACATGCAACTCTTCTTGTGAGAGAACAGTTCAAGGAGGGCAGCAAGACCCACCAAGATATAAATTATCTTGGAAATTACAGCGCTTGATCCTCCGAACAAAAAGCCGATTTCCCAATTGAACAAACCAAACAAGAGCCAGTTCAATCCTCCGACTATGAGGAGGACGAAAGCTAGCATATGAAGACCCTTTCCTTTCATATTTAAAGTAATTAATTACTTGCGACCGATACCATTATACCAGAATTAAGGTCAATTATGGGCAAGGAGACTTAGGTCGCACGAACCGCCGATTATGGTATATTTATTCAAATGATTACCATAGGCGAGGAAGAACAATACGGTTCGGCGCTCTTGGCGGCTATCTATTGTGTTAAAAATGAAATCAAACGTGTTGAAGAGGGGTTGCAAGATGGTAATTTAGACGGAGAAAAGAGCGCCAAAGAGAGTGATTCGGCTGTACAGCTCTATAAACACCTTGGGGCCCTTGAGGAATTATATTTGAAGTTTCAAAAACGAGACGGCGGTCCGAAGCTTCGTTAACGCACATTACAAGGTGCGAGAGGTTAAATCTCACGGGCTAAACCGACGAGTTCCTTATTGGTGCCGAGGAGGAGACTTGAACTCCTACTACCTTGCGGTAACAGCGTCCTGAACGCTGCGTGTCTACCAATTCCACCACCTCGGCAAAATATGACGGGGTAAATATACCAACTTACCCTAATACGACCAAGTTTCATTTAGGATTGCCGACTACTGTTGTAATTCTGCCAGTGCGTTGTCTACTTGCCTGTATAAATCATCGCGAATTGTATCATTTGTTACCACAGCATCAGCAAGTTTCATGACTCCGAAGACGTTCATATTCCAAGTTTCTTGTGATGCCATTTCTCGATTCTCCTGTATGCAAAATTCTTCAAAAGTTACGCTATCCGTTCCTTCACCCCTCAATACCACTCGTTCGTATCGCTTTTGACGTTCCGCGTCCACCCCCAGAATCTTCGCTCCTTTTTTCTTAAGGAATTCTGCCTCGCCGATGGTTCTTATGGACTCAATCACCGCATTTCCTCCTATTTCTTCTGCTCGTTCGTAGAGCGTCTTTGCCACATATTCCGGTCCGTGTATCTTGCGAAGTTCGTTCGCGACTAAGTTGGTACTGTTTCTGTTTCTTGGAAGACCTTGTTTGTCCACCTCCTCAAATATTAATTCCCGGGCAGAGTGATGCTTGAAACCTCTCGTATTAACCAGATAATCAACGACTGTTCCTTTTCCTGCCCCATTTGTGCCAGTGATACCAATGACCATAGGTGCGCGGTGAGGGACTTGGACCCCCGACCTTGTCGGTGTAAACGACCTGCTCTACCAACTGAGCTAACCGCGCAAGATAAAAGAATAATATACAATCATCAACATCTTATCAAATACCACCATTACCAGACGATGCTTTGCTGTTATTTACTTGCTACCTTTGATCTATTATATATTTTTCGAAAAATATATAATAGATTATTGTTGAGTTTTAAGTTAAAGTCGTATTTAACTATTTTTATATGACAAGCCGAAAAATTTATTATGAACTGGAGAAAGTGTTTAAGGGGGTTTCTAATCACAGAAGGTTAGAGGTTTTGTTTTTGTTAAATACACAGCCAAATCTCTCGACAGACGACATTGTAGAAAAACTGAATATCAACTATCAAACAGGATCCCAGCACATAAGAAAGTTGGTTGGGGCGGGTTTGGTAAGTACGCACAGAAAAGGGAGCGCTGTTCTCCATGTCTTGTCGCCTCTTGGTGTTAAAGTTTTATATTTTTCGAAAAATATATAACAATAAATTTTGACATATGAGTAAAACAGATCAAATAAGGATTCTTTATGAAACTCCCGACTGGTTGGCAATTAATAAACCAGCCGGTTTGGTGGTGCATTCGGATGGGCGGTCAGACGAGCCCGCCCTGACTGACTGGATATTAGAAAATTATCCGGAGACGAAAGACGTTGGCGAACCTATAACCTTGAGTTCCGGCAAGATTATAAATCGGCCCGGAATTGTTCACCGTCTGGATAGGGAAACATCCGGCGTAATGCTTATTGCAAAAACAAAAGAGAGCCACGCTTACCTTAAAAGACAATTTAAAGAAAAGATGATGGAAAAAGAATACCATTGCTTTGTCTGGGGGGTTTTTGCAGATGATAAAAGGGAAGGGTCAATAGATTTTAAAATTGGAAGGAATAAAAGAGATTTCAGACGCTTTGCGGTGGAGAAAGCGGCCCGTGGCGAACTTAGAGAAGCTAGGACAGAGTATGAAGTATTGAAAAACAATAAGGAGTTTTCATTTGTTCGAGTAATGCCAAAAACGGGCAGAACGCACCAGATAAGAGTGCACTTCCAGGCGATTAGTCATCCTCTTGTGTGTGACAAACTTTATGCTCCCAAGAAACCCTGCGCTCTTGGTTTTGGGAGAGTGGCTCTGCACGCTTTTGCAATCAAATTTAGAAAAGTAGACGGCAGTATCTTGCGAATCCGCGCCCCGTATCCACCCGACTTTTCTGGGGCGCTTGAAACCGTCAGGTTTGATTCAGGCCAACTAGTGTGATAGAGTGTTCCTCGTTTATGGAAATGAAAACTTCAATAAAAATTTCACCAGTTGATATTTCAGCTAGACAAAAAATTGATATCAGAGCGGGAGATACCGTCAAAGTTTGGCAGAGGATCCAAGAAAAAGGCAAAATCAGGCTTCAGGTGTTTGAAGGTTTGGTTTTGGCGGTAAAGCACGGCAAGGAGCCGGGCGCTACTTTCACCATCAGGCGCGTTTCAAGCGGTGTTGGTATTGAGAAAATATTTCCCCTCTATTCTCCCATGATAGACAAAATAGAAGTTGTTAAACGTTCAAAGGTTCGTCGAGCCAAGCTCTACCATATCCGCAGAAAAGCGGCCAAAGAGATAAGCAGACAGATGAGAAATTCCCGTCTCGTGGGAGAGAATACCGACGACCTGTCGGAAACAGAAGAAGAAGTAGCGAAAGAAGAGACGGTATCGGCAGAAAAAGTTATAGAGAAGACAGAGCAAAAAGAACAAACTGAAGAACCAAAATAGTCTCGCGCAAGCGGGACTGTTTGTACTTGAAAGTGCGGAACTCCTTAGTTATAGTTTGTATGCGAATTAACGCGCGGGTGATGAAATTGGTATACATGTAGCCTTGAGGTGGCTATGCCCTCACGGGCGTGGAGGTTCAAGTCCTCTCCCGCGCACAAAATTAATGTATTAATTTTGTGGCTGGAGGTATAGACCTGATTTATAAGGTCGTCATACGAACTTGAAGCCTGATTGAGATATTTTGTTTGTTAAATACAAAATATCCAATTGGGGTACTGAAACTGCCTGCCCGACATGCCAGTCTTGGTGGGCGGGTAAGTTTCAAGTCCTCTCCCGCGCACAAAATTACCAGCTTTGATATTTAATGTATCACGAAGAGTAAAAACAGCTTGTGAAATTAGGTTAATTTGCTGTAATCATTCTTGTCTTTTTTAGTGCTATAATTTAAACTAACGGTTTGTGATTACCAGTCTAGTGTTTTTTATGAAAAAATTTATTATAGGTTTCGTAAGTTTAACGATGGTTGTGACTTTTGTCCTTCCGGCGAATGCGCAGACTGTTGCTGATTTAACTACACAGATTAATAACCTGCTTACGACAATAGCTCAACTGCAAGCTCAATTAAACGCTTTGCAAAGTAGCTCAACCGTTGCAAGTTCACCAGTAGCCACAAGCCCATGCGTTTTTAACAGGGATTTAACTATTGGTAGTACAGGTGCTGATGTAACTGCTCTCCAGCAGTTTTTAGTTTCCAAAGGTTATTTGATAATGCCGGCAGCTACTTCGTATGGTTACTTCGGCTCTCTAACTGAATCAGCGTTAGCACAGTTTCAGGCAGATAATGGTATTAGTCCGGCGGTTGGATATTTTGGCCCTCAAACACGCGCTGTTGTTTGTACTCCTTTAAACACTACAACTATTACTAATGTCAGTCAGCCATCGCCCGTCAGTGGCACATCTGGAGCGGCCTCGGTTGACTTAAAAGCAAACGGAGTTGATGGTCCCGTAACAGTTCCTTATGGCACAAGTGTTAAATTTACCTGGGATTCAAAATATGCAAATGCCTGCACGGCCTCTGTATCGCCGTCGGATTCAACAAGTTCAGCATGGAACAGTTCTTCAAAAGGTTCTGTTAACACCACTGTGGGTCAGGCTTTTTCAAATTTGACTGCGAATAAGACATTTATTTTTACCCTGACTTGTACTAATACTGTAAATAGTGCGAAGGATGAGGTTAAAGTAACTATTAGCTACCCTACCCCGACGGATCCTGCTCAAGCTCTGACTGATCTTAAAGCAAAAACCCAAGAACTAAAAACCCTTGCCTATTCTTCATATCTTGCTAATGATGCTTTAGATAGAATTGCATATATTAGAACTCTTCTTAATTATTTAAAAGGCAAAGCTAATTCTAAAGTTAGTGACACGTTGGCTGTTTTGGATATAGCAGAGGATTATGTTGGTACTCCGTACTTATTCAGGCAATATACTGACCAGTTGCTTAGTACAGTAAACCTAATCTCACTTACGGTCACAGCTTCAGTTGATATAAAGGCAAACAGTTCTGACGGGCCGATTACTCTAAGTTCCAGTCAAAGTTTTACCGTAAGCTGGATTTCCAAAGAAGTTAGTAGTTGTTATACAAGTATTAACGGAGTGTATTCGTCCGGAGTTATACCGATTGGCGATTTCTATGTTTACTCTGGTCATTCTTTTTATCCACCAACTGGAGGTCAAAAAGAATTTACCATAACATGTGAGAAAAATACTGGCGGTACTGTAACAGATAGCGTAGTGGTAAAAGCTTACACTGTTACTACCACAGCCACTTCTACTACTCCCACCCCTCCAGCCACGCCAACAGGTCTTACGCCTACGCCAGACTCTTGCGGAACAGGTAAAATCAAACTTTCTTGGAATGCTTCAACTGGCGCAACTTCCTATGAACTCTACAGAAACGGCAGTCAGATAAATTTTGGACAGACGGGAGCAACTTCATACACGGATTCAAACCTAACTGCCGGAAATTACTATGGCTATTCGGTGAGAGCTACAAGTCTTGCAGGCTCATCAGCCATGTCCTCGGTAGTTTATGGGAGTGCACTGGGTGCGTGTGTTGCTCCCCCCTCCCCAATAGTTGATCTCAAAGCAAATGGTATTAGCAACTCTACTTCTCTTAGTTTCGGCCAAAGTGCCACTTTAACGTGGTCTTCGCAAAACGCAGATTCTTGTACAGCCTATGAACAACCTTTCTACACATACTGGAAAGGTCTAAAGACTGTAGGGAGCGGATCAGAAACCTTAAATAATTTGCCTGCAAACACGAATTTCACATTTACTCTAATTTGTACCAATTCAACTACTGGAGCCAGCGCTAATGATTCTGTGGCAGTAAGCGTCGGGGCAAATACAGGGTTAACAAATAAATCCCCTGAACAGCTTGTAGTTTCCGGTTCAATGGAACCCCAAGAAACTTTGCAAAATGCCCAGTACGACTATTTTGTGAGCGCAATTGATCCTGAAAACAGCAATATTACTTATACGATTGACTGGGGGGATGGAAGTGGTATTGACTCAAGAACGGTAGCTTCTGGAGCCCAAGCCCGCTTCATTAAGTATTGGTATAGCGCAGGACGTTACAATGCAGTTCTAACTGCAAAAGACACAAGTGGTGCCATGGCTCAAAAGAGTTTTTGGGTAACTGTTTCGCCAAGCAATCTGCCTTCAGTTGCGAGTATTTGGGCGGCAATAATGGAAATTCAGAAGACCTTGGAATACTTGAAGTCCCAGTTGCCTTAGATTGAATAGCTTGAAATTTATGAGTTAATAAAAAACGGCTCATTTGAGCCGTTTTTTGGTATTGGGTGTATTTTTATTAAAATTTGCTTGACAAATTCTGCGGGTTTGCTATAATAGTAGCTAGAAGGTGTATCCTCGACCTGACGTTCCGGCGCGGTCTTTTCGAGGGTTACAATAATAAACAGCGCTGGGGGATCTCTCACTGCTGGAGAAGTAGTGTTGCGAGGGACCACGGACGATTGTAACCTCTGGTTATTTTCGGCCGTCTCGTGAAAACCAGATCCAGGGTAGAAGGGTGAGAGACCCTTTGGTCGGGGTCTCGTTCTCCAAAAGGGAGCGGGCTCGCGATCCGCTTTCTTACCTTCCGCGAAGTCACTCGCACCCGCCTGGCTCCACTTGGGGGTAAATCTCCAGGGGGATCATTGGAAGGGCGAAAGGATCGTGATGGGAGGCTAGTACGGCCTTTCTCCGATCGCCCATACTCTCGTTTCATCATTGGACCCTCTTGCCGTACCCGCGCGATGCGGACTCGGCGGAGGAGGCCCGGACCGGCTTTCTGTGATCCAGCCATGCGCCGCCCTTTATGGCGACGTCGTGACGTCTAGGATGTCCGGCTCCGACCAACGGGGGCTGGCGGCGGCACACGATTGTCTCGTAACGTCGCCGCCAGCACTCCGGCTCGAAGTTCCTGTTCTAGCCTTGTTCTGGTGCCGGCGGCGGACTCACCCGTCCGCCGCCGGTAGCCACACTAACACCACGTTCTTTACAAGGTCCGGAGTTACCTTTTAAAACTCAAGCTTCAAAGCGGCCGTTTCGAGAATTCTCGGAGCGGTTTTTCTTTTTAAAATAGTAACTATTCGCTTATTCGCGCGAATAGTAGAATAGCAACACAACGGATGTGTTATTTTTTTATTCTTGATACCTAATTCGTAATTCTTTATTCTTCCAGAATAAATCGGTATGGTTTCTTGCTCCATACTGGTCCGGCGTAATGCACCCCGATACGCGGAGTTTTTTTTATTTTTCTAGGATTTATTTTGCCTCCATCTTCAAACCATAATCTGGTTTTGCGTGAAGCCGATTTACCATTAAACTTCTTATTAATTTTCAATTCGCGGGTTATGACTCCCGGACCGCTTAAACCTTCAACTCCGCGAATGAGAATTGCCGATGGGTAATCTTTCTTTTCGGTAACAACGTTGAGCATGTAGTACATTCCATAAACGAGATAAATGTAAAAGCGTCCGGCTTCTCCGAACATCACCTCGTTTCTTTCTGTTTTGCCCTTTGATGAATGGCTGGCAAGATCGTGAGAACCGACATAACCTTCAACTTCTGTAATTTTATATCGGCGAATTTTCTTGCCAGTTTTACGGACAAGGTATTTGCCCAAAAGGTCGCGGGCAACAGCGAGAGTCTTGCGGTTGAAAAATTGTTTATCTAGCACCTTTTTCATAAAGTTTAGTATATGATATAAATTACCAGCTCAAATGGCTTATCTTGAGCTTGTCGAATGGTGCCTATGGTGTAACGGTTAGCACTGAAGTTTGTGGAACTTCCAGTCAGGGTTCAAATCCCTGTAGGCACCCCAAAAATGAAAAATTGGTTCAAACGTAGTCAACATGTTATTGCTAACTTAGTGACAATTTTTGGGTTTCCACTAGTATTAATTGGCCTTTATTTTAACTACGTTCAGATTCAAGATATTCTTGTTAAACCAGAGGTTGAGCTTTTTGTATATAGACAAGGCGTTGATAGTTTTACTGTAATTTTAGATAACATCTCAGACAAGCCTGCCCGAGGAGTTCGTCTTGAACTACGTTTAGCAAACATTAGTGACCCAAACCCGAACGTATTAAAGTTCCTACCTTTACAAGATGATTTTATTGCACCCCGTTCTTCAGTGGGTCCTTATTTGGTGAAAGAAGAATGGTCGGATTCTCTTCCGGAACTTTATTTTGGTACTGCGATGCTTGAGTGTGACTCGTGTGATAGAGAGAAAGGTTATATTGTTTATCTAAATCCCAACAATCCAGATTATAGTTTCTACGTTAGAATAAATAATACCAAGGATAAACAGTTTCTTTTTGACAAGCTAAATGTGTCAAGTAGTCTTGACTTTTTAAGCCCACCTTTTCCAAATCCTTTTAACGTACCGCCAGAGCGCAGAGAAAAAGTTTCTCAATTAACATATTAATAAAAATTTATTTATATAATTAACCTTCTCCTCAACCTCTTTCATATACCCTCTGTCACTAAACACTATTAGAATGACTTTCCTAAGAGAGCACCATCATGTTTGTTTTTTGGGCGGAGTGTTGTAGCATATAAGCATATGAGGCATTTATCCTACGAGTTACCGGTTTCCATCACTAAACAAGGCAGACGCTTTGTGGCGTATACACCCGCTCTAGATATTTCTACTTCTGGTAAATCTGTTAAAGATGTCCAGAAAAGGTTTCAGGAAATTGCTGCCTTATTCCTTGAGGAAATTTTTGACTCTGGTACTGCGAGCGATGTACTGACTGAATTGGGTTGGCAAAAAATGCAGAAAAAATGGAGTCCTCCCAAAATAATCTCGTCATCTTCACTAGGTATTAAAGTTCCAAGCTTGGTCTAGTATCACATGCCTCGTATAAAGTCGGTCCATTGGAAAGAATTTGAAAAATTTTTAATCAACGCAGGTTGTGAGTTTAAAAGAGAAAAAGGCGATCATCGTATTTACTGGAAGAGGGGCATTAAAAGACCTATTGTAATTCCTCGTGATACTTCACTGCCTGCTTTTGTTATCTTAAATAACTTGCGTGTATTAGGCATTTCCAGAGAGGAGTACTTAAAAAAGATAAATAAAATTTAGTTTTCTATTCAAAACCTTCCAGTTAGGGTTCAAATCCCTTATATTTTTGGAGTGTCTCATCGAGCCTGAGGCTCTCAGAGCCGAATGGTCCGAGTATACTGAAAGGCGCCCTGGTTCTAAATCTATTTACCTAAAGGTATACTTTGTATATGAAAAAACTTCCCAGGCAGGTTACAATTCCGGTTTTGATGGTGATGATTCTTGATGGCCTTTTTACTCTTGTCGGTCAACCGGCAGGGTATTGGAACAATCCATCTTTAGTAAGGGAAGGCAGTCCTCTTGGCTTCTCCCTACTTCTGCACAATCCGTTTTTCTTTATTTTATTTTTTATAATTTATCTCACGGTTGTGTATTGGGGTTTGAAAAAATTACCGATCGTTATTTCACTGCCAGGAGCAATTGCTTTGTTCTTGGGGCACGTGTGGGGCTCGTCATCTTGGCTTTCAGTTCTATATAGAAAATTTGGTTTTGAGATTTTTGATTTTTATAATTGGTGGCTCTCGATATCTTACTTTGTTGTGATTGCAATAATCACATCTCTTTTTATTTTACGTGTAGATAAATTGAAATAAATAATATTTTATGTAATGTTGTCTGTGGAATTGAGCCTTTACCGGAGGTGTGTATGGGTTTCTTCATGTTGGTGGATGTCGAGGCGGTCAGTTGTAGCAACGCCGTGGATGTCCTGATGACATACCTCAGGATAGTTCAGTACCGTTCGTCGACTGACGAAGAGGAGGCAGTCTACGATCTCATTCTTGCGCACTCCAGATGGTGCGGGGACTGCCAGAGGAAAATCAGTAGGATTCTCCTCGAAGATGAGCCAATCTTATAGCTAGCCGCCAGGTCGGAAGTTTTTAAACATACGGCCTGGCGGCATTTCGTTTCTAATTATTCCCGAATACAACTAATACAAAGATGAGGTACAGAGCCAGAAGTATCCAGCTCTCTTTCTTGGTTATTTGTTTTTGACTTCTGGCGAAAAAGTAGAAAAGTACGGCAATAGCCACAATAAATATCCTGCTTATATCTATGAGCGGAATATTCGTTACCGATATAGGATGTATTATGGCAACAATCCCCAAAACAACGCTTGTTGGGATTATGACCGAGCCCATCAAATTGCCGAGTATCATATCGGTTTCTCCGCGGCGGGCGGAAACTACGGCAAAATAAATTTCCGGCAATGAGCTGGCGAGCCCGACAAGAACCATACCAATGAAGATAATCGGCAGTTGGGCCAATTGCGCCATTTGAATAACAGACCAGACGACTCCCTGGGCGGCAAAAAACAGAAGCGCGACCCCGACTAGGATTTTTGCCATATCTACCAGGGTGAATTTAATAGTGGAGATTACCTTGGCGTCCTCTTCCGGCGGATGTGTTTCGGGGTGGTGTTTTCTTTTAGAAATTAGCCAATAAATATATATCAGGAAAAATGCGATCAAGACTACTCCGTCACCGGAATCCAGAAGCCCGTCGTGTATGAGGAAAAGCGGCAGAACCGCGGCGGCTAAGGTGAAAATAGCGGAAGTTTGTATTAACTTCTTTTGAGTAGAGAGAATGTTTCCTCTAGTAAACAAAATCGCCAAAGATATTCCCAGTGTCAGGTCAATAATATTACTGCCTAATATATCGCCCAAAGAAAGTTCCGGAATGCCTTGTATCGCCGAAGTGATGCCGATGAAGAGGTTGGGCAGAGAGGCGGCTATAGCCATTACAAAAAAAGAAATCGTGAATTTACTCACGCCCATTATCCTGCTTAAGCGTTCAAGACTCTTCACAATCTGTTCGCCAGCTCGATGAAGAATTAAAAGCGATATCAGGAATACAAGACTTAAAGAAAACCACTCCATACAGACTATATTATACTATTCGCCTGATGTTATGAATTTGCCCAAACCCGGCTAGCTGTTATCATATGTGCATGCCGTACAGGAAATTTGTATTTTTTCTTTTGGTGGTAGCTATCATTGTGGTTGCGACCGTCTTTGGCTCTTTCGGCCAAGAATCCGCAAAAAATGTCCGCATTCAGGCTTGGGGCGTGTTTGAGAATTATCTTTTGGCAAACCAGAATCATGATGTCGGAGCTGTTTCTTCTCTAACCAGGAAACTTTCGGATGCTTGTCTTAACCCGGAAACCGAAAGCGAGTGTTTTGCCAGAATGGATTATGTAGTTGAAGTGGCAAAAGATCTTAAGGAAGAGAATTTTACAAATGTTTGGTTTGATGAAAAACAAATAATTCTTTTTTCTGATTTTAAGCCGGACAACGACGACGTTGTTTCCCGATATAAGGGGTCATATATTTTCTTCATCAGGGACGGCAACGGCAATCCGCAAGTCGCCGGTCTGGATCCGGAAAGAGTTTGGAGTTTCAAGGACAATTCAGAAAGTAGCGGCGTTCTTGATGTCGAAGAACAGTTACAAAATATAATTGACGATCGTGACAGTGATACTATTCCCGATGTTTATGAGACCTGTATCAATCCGGAGGAAGAGTGTGACGGCACCAATCCGGACAAGAGGGACACTGATGGCGATGGCTGGTGGGACGGGATGGAAGAGTTTGTAATAAATTGAATGAATTGGTTTTTCTTAGCTCTGATTTCCGCGCTATTTCTTTCGGGTTCCGCTTTGGTGGAAAAAAGGGGTCTCCGAAAGGTGCATTCTGTTGATTTTGCGGCAGCGGTTTCTCTTTGGGGCTTGGTGTTTTCCGTGCCGTTTCTGTTTTTCATAGATTTTTCTGTCTTCTCTCCCAGAGTTGTTATCTTTATAGGCGCTTCGGCGTTCGTGGCAACGACAGCATTCGTCTTAGTCGCTAAAGGTTTCAGGCACTTGGATATAAGCTTGGTTTCGCCCTTGCTTTCTTTAAGCCCCGGAGTCAGCGCAGTCTTGGGTTTCTTGGTACTGGGAGAGGTGCTGGACGTCCAGCATATTGTCGGAGTGTGCGGAATGATAGTCGGCTCATATATACTGGCTATTGATCCGAACAAAACCTTTCTCAACTCTTTCAGGGAGTTCAGAAGCTCGTCCTATATCCAACTTGTTTTGTTTTCTTTGGTATTTTATTCCGTCGGCGCGGTGCTGGATAGAATTATCGTAACCGACCTCGCCGTATCAATTCCAGCTTTCATATTCCTGTTCCATATTTTTATTGCCATTTTTTCTCTTATCATCGCTTCCATTTTTGGCAATGGTCTTAGGGGTGTGGGTGTTGGAGTAACCCGAGGCGGAACTAGCGCAGTGTTCGTGTCGCTTCTTACAGTCGGATATAGATTTTTCCAAGCAGAGGCGCTGCAAGTCGCTTTTGTGGGTCTCGTCTCGGCCGTGAAGAGAAGCTCATCGTTTTTCACCACCTTGATTGGCGGGGAGCTGTTCCACGAGAGGCATGTAGGCAGGAGGCTCTTCGCCTCGGCAGTGATTGTCGCCGGAGCCGTGCTCATGATTTTGTAATGAAGTCTTTGACGGGGTATTGTTATTTTTGTATAATCCGAAATGGAAGCATCGTTCCTAGAAGTCATCGTTCACCATACACATGGGAGTCGCAAGCATGGAAGCGGGGACAGGCGCAAGAAGGGGAGTCGTCCTGACTGGGCAGGATGACCGGGTGA
>Ga0209542_10006165_pt1 | contig 23463 bp, 23 predicted proteins | sample RifCSPhighO2_01_FD_184028 | JGI IMG/M metagenome (GOLD analysis project Ga0209542, IMG submission 184028) | Soil microbial communities from Rifle, Colorado - Rifle CSP2_plank highO2_0.1 (SPAdes) (version 2) | ecosystem: Environmental > Terrestrial > Deep subsurface > Rock core/Sediment ... | reverse complement strand
TTGGAAATATCAAGCAGAATCTTGGATTCAGGGAGTTTTTGCTTAGAGGATTGCAAGGAACAAGAATTGAGATGAATTTGGTGAGTATAGCACATAATTTAGGGAAGATTTGGAGAATGAGAGGGGGATTACTGCTTAAGGCAGGGGGTTTATTTTTTATTTGTGGATTCCGAGGGTTTAGAAAAGAATTGTGGGACGGCGTCTGGTGTTATGAAATTTCAAATATTGATGATTACCCCGATTATGTTTTTGTTTTCAATGAAGAAAGAGTAACTGGTCACGGAATCATTAAGCAGGACAGTTGTTTTAGTTTTTATAAGATTGGTTTAACAAGTATTTACGTAATTAAAAAGACTGAATTTAATGAAAGTGAATTAAGCAGGGAATTCTTTGAAGAAAACAACCCCAAATTAATAAAATCAAATCTCCAATTTGATGCTTTCGGTTCAGTGCAAGAAAATGATCCATTACAAAAAGCAGTTATAACTTTGGATATTTTATCATTGAGTGAAAATAATTTTGATATTCAAAAATCCAAAGTAACTTACACCTATACAGATGGCACATCAGAAGAAAAAGTTTTTCAATCTCAAGGAACTATGCCTGAACCATCAAAAACTGCAATTTTGCCTTGGTGGTTTGCTAAATTTTGGTATGTTATTTTACCAATAGTGGCAATTGCATTGATAGGCACAATCCTTTTAATAAGAAGATTGAAAAAATGAGTCTTATATTCTGGTACATTTTATCCTTGATAATCACAATCCTTATTGAGTTTGGTGTAATTTGGATTTTTATTAGAAAAGATATATCAAAACTTTTTCTTTATACTATTTTGATAAATTCTTTTACCCTACCTCTTGCGACATTTTCTTACCAAAAAATCATTAATAATTTTTTCTTCATTGAAACAGCAGTTATATTTGCCGAAAGCATATTGATAATGTTGTTATTGAAAACAAAATATTCAAAAGCATTATTGATTTCATTTATTGCAAATTTCATAACAGCGATGATAAGTTTGTTATTTTTTATATAGAGGCGGGCTACGGCGGACTTGCTCACTTCGTTCGCACCACGCTGCGCTCTCCTCCTTTCAGTCGTCGGGGCGTATAACACTAATTATGTTCAATAATTTTTAGTGGCTAAACGGTGGAAGGGGGGACATTTCGAAATGACTAATGAAACGAATGGGGGGAGTTCCGTAACGACGATAAATATTTTATCTTAGCTTTCAGAAACATTATTAAACATCGTGAAAATAGTAGCTCATGATGAAAAAGGAAGAGAAGCTGGCAATTTGTGCTATTTTTCTGGTTATGCTGAGTAGTGGCTGCGCTCCTCAAGAAGTTCCTATAGATAATGTACCCGAACCCATTGCTGAAGATGTCCGACAGGAAGCAACGGAAGATCTAGAGCCAGTTGTAGAAGAAAAAGAGGATTCAGCTTTTAATCTTCCACCAGATGAAGATGTGCTTGGTTGGACACAAACATCCGGGCCGCTTGGTGGAATAGTAATTAGAATGATTCTTCACCAAGGAACCGTTTGGGCGTCTTTGTATTCTGGCGGAATTTATGAACTCCAATCAGATGATTTGTGGAAACAAATTGCAGTTGGATACGGCATTCCAGAAGTCCGCGCCTTTGACATTGTGACTGATCCAAGCAATGCAAACATCGCCTATGTTCCAGAAATGATTGCCTGTGTGGCCAAAACTATAAACAATGGAGTGAGCTGGATCGGGATGTGCGATGCAATGATAAGAGATATTGACCTCGATAATTTTAACGCGCATACACTAGCGCTCGATCCCCTTGATCCTAAGATTATATATATTCCTGGACATACCGCGGACCAGACGAGCATGCTCTTAGTCTCCAATGATCGGGGGGAACACTGGGAGAAACAGTATACTTTTGACGAGCATTACGATTTTAATCATCTCTATTTTTGGGGCTCAACAATGTATCTTGCTACACGTGATGATGGGGTTTTCATCTCAAAAGATAAAGGCAATTCATGGACTTTCTCTAATCAAGGACTTGATAATTTAAAGACTGCCCGTTTTTTAAATTTTAAAGATAAGCTTTATCTTCTTGGAGCAGAACTTCAATTTAATTCTAGATTTGGTGGCAAGCTTTATCAAAGAACTCCCGATGATTCGAGATGGGAGATGATTCAAGGGCTTGATGAAGTTACTGGCATCGGTGCTGATGAAAATTATATTTATGCGGCAACATGGAACCCTGATCCAAAAATCTGGGTATCTGGGGATGGAAAAACATTTACAGAGCTAGCATCACAAGGACTTCCTCCCGGTTGGATTGGAGAAATAGTTACTTATGAGAATAAAATATTTGTCGGCCCAAACGGGAATGGCATCTATATCTCAAAAGATAATGGAAATACATTTGAAGAATTCAATAAGGGGATTGTTTCTATCGCTACTAGAGAGGTTCATGTGAATCCAAACGATGAAAATGAGATTTATGTCGGGACATGGGATAGGCTTGGTTTTTACTGGTCAAAAAATGGAGGTAAAGGCTACAAAAATTTAGCTACTGATCTGAGTGTCATTACTCTTGTTCCTGACCCTCATGATTTTTCCAGGGTGTATTTCGGAGGAGATGAATTTTTTATTGGAACAGTGGATAAGCAAGTAATCAAAATAGTGCAGAAAACTAAACCTGGAAGCGCGACTTCTATTATAAAGTCTATAGCTGTTGATTCAATAAATTCTAACCATATACTTGTTGGTATAGGAACAGAAACAGCCGAAACACCATCTGGTGAGGGACTTTGGGAATCCTATGATAGTGGAGAAAGCTGGAATAGAGTACAAGGAATTGGAAATTTTGCAGTCTACTCTATTATTTTTCATCCAAAAGATCCAATGATAGTCTATGCATCTGCTTTAGGAGGAGGAGTATACAAGAGCACTGATGGAGGTAAAAACTTTAATTCATTAGGTGATGAAAAATTGAAATATACTTATCGGCTCGCAATGTCACCGTCAGATAATGATATCCTTGTCGCTTCTTCTAATTTGTTTTTTGCCCAGCTTTCGCCACAGGATGAGCTTTCTGGAAAATTTGGTGGGATTTTTCAAAGCAAGGATGGTGGAGTGACATGGAGAAACCTGATTGATGGCATCCGCAATTATGAAGGAGTTGGTGAGAATTTCTTAGGATGGCTCTACAATTTTGGTCACATGCCGAATTATGAAAATATACTTATTGACCCCAAAGATGCTGATCATCTTATTGTTGGCCACCACGGGGAAAATGTCGTAGAAACATTTGATGCTGGAAAGACCTGGAACAAAGTGGGAGCAAATGAAATGGTGCCTGGCGGGATACATAATTATGCGTACTGTTTAGGTGCTTCGGCAAATTTCAAAAAATTCTATGCCTGCACGTGCGGTCGTGGTTTATTTCGAAGCCTTATAAATGAAAAAGGTCAGATTAGTGGGGCGATTACTGGCAACAGTATCTACGAACCAGAACACTCGCATTCGCAGCCACATAACGCTGAAGAAGCCAGACAATTGATCCTCTCCGGAGAATACCATCACCAGCATTAACTAAAATTTATTTCTCAATAATTTCAATACTTCGGATGTCCACATAGCAAGAGATTCTAAAAATAGAATGACTCTAATGTAACGAAACTCCCCCTAACGAACGAAACGACTAACTAACGAAATGTCCCCCTTTATGATTGTTCTTTATTGCTCACTTTGTTCGCCTGATTTAACACGAGCCATTAAAAATTACTTTGCGGACGCAACTTTACCCCACTTTGAAGGGTAAAGGAACTTAACAAAGGTTATATTCAATTGCTCATTTTATTCGCGACTCTTCGATGCTCGTCCTTGTTCATTTATTTTCTTTTAGAAATAAATTCACTTCGGAGAACATAACCGCCTTAGGTGAAATATTACTCGGTCGCCCCAGTAAGGATTGTTCTTTTTATCTAAGATGATCTACAACATTCAGTTCTGCTTTGACAAGATTGCCCTCTGAATCGAGTTCTAAGAAATTAATGCATGCATTTTTTTGTTCAATACTATAGAAGTCATCAGGATCAAGCTTCTTTAATGCACCGATTATGACTTTGTTTGTTCCTGAATGACCAACAATCACCACGGTTTTATTGTTATAATCTTTAATTAAATCGCGAAGGAAGCTTTTTATTCTCTTCAAATGATCAAAACTATTCTCTCCATTTGGTGGCCTTATTAATTCTCTTTTGATACCTTCCCTTTGTTTAGTTTCATAATATTCAGCCCACCTTCTGAGCATTTCTTTTGTAGGGAGTGTTGAAAAATCACCTGCATTAAGCTCCTTTAATCGGTCATCAACAGTCAGTTTTAATTTCTTTAATCTCGCGATTTCTTTTGCTGTTTTTACGGCTCTGCCCAAACTACTGCAGAAAATAGCATCAATCTTTTCTTTTTTAAGACGAGAAATAATTTTTTTGATTTGTTCAAATCCTTCGTTAGTAATCTCAGAATCATTATGACTTTGCATAATTCCGGCCTTATTTTTCTCGGTCTGTGCATGCCTGATTAGTAGGATTCTCATGTATTGGTTAAAATAAAAAGAACTTTATTAACTTTGGGGCGACCCCCATCATACTCGTTTTTCGCCTTACAGGCTCAGACGCCTCAAAACTGCATTTCTCGGTCACCTAACAGGCATTATATTCAATTATTACTCCTTCGCTTCGCTCAGTCCGTCACAACTCTTCGCATCTTCAATGCTCGTCCTTGTTCATTTATTTTCTTTTAGAAATAAATTCACTTCGAAGAACACAACAAGGATTATGTTCAATTTTCCTGATGGAAAACTTTCTCGCTTTCTGCTCGAATCCCTGAAGGGAGAACATAACCGCATTATATGAAATTGAATTTCGCCCGCAAGAATTTTAAATAGCATCATTATTCTATTTTATTATGAGATACTTATTTGGTGATGAAGAAAAGAAAGCGCTCGAATATATTACCAAAGCCGCTCAAATTGCTTTAAGTTCTACTTGTGAGCGTTCACGCTGTGGTTCAATTATTGTCCAAAACGATGAAATAATCGGTAGCGGCTTTAATAGCCCGCCACAAAACAAAGAAGAAGAGCGAAGGTGTTCCTATACTAAAGATTCATACCATAAAAAAGTTACAGATAAAACTTGTTGCGTTCATGCTGAACAAAGAGCCATAATTGATGCTTTAAAAAATAATCCTAATAAATTATCTGGCTCAAGATTATATTTTATCCGTCTTGATGAGGACGGAACACCTTCGCGCGCTGGGAAACCCTATTGTACAATTTGCAGTAAGATGGCGTTAGATGTCGGAATAGATGAGTTTGTTTTGTGGCATGAAGATGGAGTTTGCGTTTATGATACAAGAGAGTATAACGCGCTTTCTTTTCAATACACTGAATAAGCGGGCGAAATTCAACTCACTCTCTATCGCTCGTGCCACGCTCCGCTTTCAGTCGCTTCACTCCTTCAGGTCATATAACACAGATTATATTCAATTGCTCATTTTATTCGCAACTCTTCGCATCTTCGATGCTCGTCCTTGTTCATTTATTTTCTTTTTTATGTAAATAAAACAAGAGCGAGATTATATTAGTAATTATTAGCAATCCAATCATTACAAGAACCACAGAAATATAAAATAAGATTGAAGAATCACTTTTAAGAAGATATTCAGACAACCCGCACGATCTTTCAATGGAAATAGCACATGGATAAATACCGGTTTTGTTATTTAAAATAAAGATAATTGTGTTTATTGCGCCATATAAGAACCACAAAAATGTGCCGAGTAAAGAGATATAAACTGTTTTTTTCCAAACACTTATCAACTTCCAATATTTCATCAATTTGCCCATATTATCTTATTTTTAATCCAATCTTTTTAATACTTTCGTCAGCCCCCATCGTTCAGCCCTTGTGAGGGCTTTATTATTGGTGAAAGATATTACGATTTGGGAGATGAGTCGTATCAAGCCATGCTGGATGAGCTTGGAGAGTTTTGAAATACCTACTTACACCCCCCTTATATTGGTTACCAATAAGGGTAACCTTTATATAGGATCTGTTCTTTGAAAGGGGATGAGCGTCAAGATGAAGGGGAGAATCCTGCGTAGTTTAAAGGAAACAAACGTAGGAATGACAACGCAGGAATTGTGTAAAAAGCTAAGTCTTGAAAGGCACACCCTTTCAAAGTATTTGGAAGCGCTAAGAGCGGAGCGGCTTGTAGAGTATAAGGAGATTGGAAGGACAAAGGTATGGAGCGCTAATAAAGCGCCCTTGTTTTCGTTGTTGAACACGAACAATGATGTGAGTGAAAGCTTTAAAGAGTTGTTGAACAATTTGGATGAAAAAATCTACCTTGTCTCAAAGGATAAGAGTGTGATGTGGGCGAATAACAAGGTGAAGGGGGTGAATGGAAGGAAGTGTTTTGAGAATTTTAATGAGATATCTTCGTGTGAGCATTGTCCTGCTGAAAAGTCTTTTGTGACAGGGCAGAAAGAGACGTATTTTAGGGATGTTGGAGAAGGCAGGATAAGGATCGCGACTGTTCCGATTAAGGATATTAATGGTCAGACTGTTGCTTTCTTGGAGATGGTGAAAGAGCAATGACAACGGTAACAGAGCAGCAAAAAGTGTTGAGGGTGGAGGATTTGCATGTTTCTGTGGGTGAGAAGAGGATTTTGAATGGCGTTTCTCTTGAAGTGAAGCCTGGCGAGGTGCACGCGATTCTTGGCCCGAATGGTTCAGGAAAGTCTACATTGTCCTTTGTGTTGGCTGGCCATCCAAAGTATAAGGTTGAGGCTGGCAGGGTAACGTTTGGGGAGAAAGACCTGTTCATGTTGACCCCTGGAGAGCGTTCGAAGGCCGGGATGTTTTTAGCGTTCCAGTACCCGACAGAAATCCAAGGTCTTTCGTTTGTCCACTTCTTGTACACGTCGATGAAAGCCAGAGAGCCTGAGCTGACTCCACAAGAATTCACGAAGAGGTTGAAAGAGGCGTTGGAACTTTTGCAAAATGATAAGGCGTTTACGTCCAGGGAGGTGAATGTTGGTTTTTCTGGCGGTGAGAAGAAGCGGGGTGAGGTCTTGCAACTGTTGTTGTTGAGGCCTACTCTTGCTATTCTCGATGAGACTGATTCTGGGCTTGATGTGGACGCGTTGGGTGTGGTGGTGAACGCGATTAAAAGGTTGCGCGGCCCAAGGTTTAGCGCTGTTGTGATCACGCACTATCCGAAGATGCTTGAGTTGTTAAACCCAGATAAAGTGCATGTGATGGTTGAGGGGAGGATTGTCGCGACTGGCGGTCATGAAGTGATGAGGAAAGTTGAGGATGAAGGGTATGGATGGTTGGAAAAATGACGGCGCAGGAAGTAAGAACGGTAAATGAGAATTATGCTGAGAAATATGGCTTTAGCGTGGAAGATGCCCCTTTAATTAAATTTGATCAAGGATTGAGCGAGGAAACAGTTAAAAAAATTACCGAGTTAAAAGAGGAGCCTGGGTGGATGAGGGAGAGAAGGTTACAAGCGTTGAAGATTTTTTTTGGAAAGCCGATGCCCGAGTGGGGTGGTGATTTGAAAGATATTAATTTTGATGAAGTAACCTACTATCTAAAGTCGAGTGAGAGAGTTGAGGATGATTGGGAGAAGGTTCCTGAGAATATTAAAAGAACATTTGAGAGGCTTGGCATTCCTGAGGCTGAGAGGAAGTTTTTGGCTGGGGTGGGGGCTCAGTTTGAATCGAATGCTGTGTATCACAAGATTCGTGATGATTTAGCGAAGCAGGGAGTTATTTTTTGTGATATGGATACTGCTGTAAAAGAACATCCCGAATTAGTAAAAGAATTTTTTGGAAAGATTGTCCCTGCTGGCGATAATAAGTTTTCCGCGTTGAACACTGCGTGCTGGTCTGGAGGCTCTTTTATTTATGTTCCGAAGGGAGTGAAGGTTGCTGCGCCATTGCAGGCGTATTTTAGGATTAACGCGAAAAACATGGGTCAGTTCGAGAGAACGTTAATCGTTGCTGACGAGGGTGCCGATGTTACTTATTACGAAACTTGCACTTCTCCGGTGTATTCTTCCGATTCGCTGCATGCCGCTGTTGTCGAGTTGGTTGCTAAAAAAAATTCAAAAATAAGGTATGTGACGATGCAGAATTGGTCTACAAACGTGTACAATCTTGTGACGAAGAGGGCGTTCGCGTATGAAAATGCAAGGGTGGAGTGGTTGGACTTGAATTCAGGATGTCTTACAGGAAATTCAAAAATTTTTACAAATAATGATGTTAAAGAGATAAAGGACATTGAGAAAGAAGATGTGGTTTATTCATTGGACGAAAATTTAAAATTTGTAAGAAAGAAAGTTTTAGAAAAAATTTATAGTGGAAAAAAAGAAGTCTTCAAGTTGGAAACAAGAAACAGGAGAGAAATCTTAGCTACAGTAAACCATCCTTTTCTTGCGTTACAAAAAACAGGAAAATATAACTCTTTATCCTGGAAACCTCTCGAATTTTTAAAAGAAGGAGACTTAATTGCTGTTTCAGGTTCGATTCCAGATTTTGGTAAGTCTTACAAATTGCCAAACTTCCCAAAAATACCCAGGATAAAAACAAAGATTAACAAAGTAGAAGAAACAAACAGCGACTTGATGTGGCTCCTTGGATTTTACATAGGTGATGGTTACCCAGATAAGAGCAGAATTTGTTTTTCACTTACAAAAAAAGATAAATCTTACGAAAGGCTCACTGAGACGATAAGAAGGTTGTTTGGAATTCAAAAATTAAAACAAGATAAGAATGCTTTGTTACGTGTAAATTCTAAACTACTTATGGAATGGATATTATCCTTGGGATTTAAGGGAAGAGCAAACCAGAAAAAAGTACCTGGCTGGGTATTTACACTCCCAAAAGATCAAAAAAGAGAATTCATTAATGGATACATCGATGCTGACGGATATGTTCGCAAGGGGCATAAAAATAAGTCGATAACAAGCTCAAATAAAGAACTTTTAGAAAGCATAAAGACCTTATCTATGACGTGCGACATCGAACCAATGAAAATTAGTAAATGGACTGCAAGACAAAAAAAACCTTTAGGAAAAGAAGAAAAAGAATACACTCATTATTTTTTATATTTTGGAGAGAAAAAATTAGAAGACTCTCTTTATTTTATGCCAATTAGTTCAATAAAATCAATGGGAATTCAAGACACGTGGGACATCGAAGTAGAAGGAGCTCACAATTTCATAGCAAACGGAATCATTGTGCATAATAGTAAGCTCACTATGAAGTATCCTTCTGTTTACTTGATGGAAAGGAACGCGAAGGCTGATATTTTGTCTGTCGCGTTCGCGAGCAGGGGTCAGCATCAGGACGCTGGTGGAAAAGTTGTGCATCTTGCTCCAAATACGACTTCAAGGATTGTTTCCAAATCTGTGAGCAAGGACGGTGGTCGTGCGAGTTATCGTGGCCTGTTAAAGGTTGGAAAAGGCGCTACGGGTGTGAAGTCTACGGTAAGGTGTGATGCGTTGATGCTTGATGACAAGTCTCGGTCTGATACCTATCCTACGATGATTGTTGATGAGAAGGATGCGACGATTAGCCATGAGGCAAAGGTTGGGAAGATTGGTGAGGATCAGCTGTTTTATCTGATGTCGAGGGGGTTTTCTGAGGCTGATGCGAACGCGATGGTAGTGCTTGGGTTTATTGCTGATTTTACAAAGGAGCTTCCAATGGAGTATGCTGTTGAGTTGAACAAGTTGATTCGTTTGGAGATGGATGGTTCTTTGTGTTAGGTGCTACGATGAGCGGTCAACGGAGTATTTCAACAACTAATGGTAAGGTTTTTGTGAGAATGGGGAAGGTTGAGATTTCTGAAGAGAGCGGATTGCTGATGAATGTTCCCAAGGGAGAGCGTTGTGTGGTTGATCTTGAGAATCAAGGTGAGGTGAAGATTGTTGTCGAAGCTGGCGCTGTTCTGGAAATAAATGAGTTGTATGATGAAGGAGAGAGAAAGGTGAGTGTCAGGATTAGTTGTGAGAGAGATGCTGTTGTGAAGAGAAAAGTTATTAGTCTTTGTGCTGGTGGCTCGTTCAGTGTTGGGTGTGATTTAAATGGAGAGGGTGCGGAGTTTGGGAGTGAGGAGGTTCGTTTTAGTGCTGGCGCTGTTCATGCTGAGAATAAGATTGAGATCCTGCACAATGCTTCGGAGACAAAGAGCAGGGTCGAGGTGAGAGAGGCCTTGAGAGGTTCAAGCAGGAGTTTTACGCATGGTCGGGTGCGTATTGGAAAGGAAATCAAGAATGCGAATACGTTTTTGAGCGCTCACGCGCTATTGCTGGATGAGGATGCGCGGGCGAGAGCGATCCCTGCGTTGGAGATTGAAAGCGCTGATGTGCAAGCCGGTCATGCGGCGTCTGTTTCGACTGTTGATCAGGATCAGCTGTTTTATTTGATGTCTCGCGGTCTTTCAAGGACTACTGCGGAAAAAGAGATCGTGAAAGGATTCTTGGGTGAGAGCGAAAAGATGAACAATTTTATCGAGGGAAAATGGCAAGAAGCTACGATGTTGAACGAGTGAGGGAGGATTTTCCTATTTTAAAAAGAAAGGTCCACGGAAAGCTTCTTGTTTATCTCGATTCAGCGGCCACGAGCATGAAGCCTGCAGTGGTAATCAAAACAATTGAAGATTTTTACAAAACGTCGAATGCGAATATTCATCGTGGTCTTCATACGCTAAGCGAAGAGGCAACGAAAGAGTATGAGGATGCGAGAAGAAGAGTTGCTGCTTTTATCAACGCTGATGCAAAAGAAACTATTTTTGTGAGAAATGCGACTGAGGGGATTAATCTTGTTGGAAGGAGTTTTGTCGCTTCCCGTGTCAAGAAGGGAGACGTGATCTTGTTGACGGAGATGGAGCATCATAGTAATATTGTCCCGTGGCAGATGCTTGCCGAGGAGAAGGGCGGCGAGTTGAAGTTTGTTCCTATTGATGAGGAGGGGAGTTTAGACTTAAAGAAAGCGAAGGAGTTGTTGGCGCAGAAGCCTTCGTTTTTTTCTTTTGCGCATGTCTCAAACGTCTTGGGGACGGTGAACCCTGTAAAAGAGTTGATTAAAATGGCGCACGAGTTTAAGGTTCCCGTGCTTGTTGACGCTTGTCAGAGTGTTCCGCATAGGAGGGTTGATGTGAAAGAGCTGGAGTGTGATTTTTTGGTGTTTTCTGGGCATAAGATGTGCGGCCCTTCAGGAATTGGGGTGTTGTTTGGAAAAAGAGAGCTATTAGAAAAGATGAGTCCTTTTCTCGGTGGCGGGGACATGATCAAGGAAGTGTCTTATCAAAGGTTCACTGCGAATGATCTTCCGTGGAAGTTTGAGGCTGGAACACCGAATATTGAGGGCGCTGTAGGGCTTGGTGCTGCTGTGGAATACTTGGAAAAGATTGGTATGGAAAGGATTGAGCGGCACGAGAGGAAAATTACCGAATACGCGTTGAGGAAGCTTTCAAAAGTGAGAGGGGTGAAAATTGTTGGTCCAAAAGATGGAAAGGCGAGGGGTGGAGTGATTTCTTTTAATCTTGGGGATATGCATTCGCATGATGTGACAACAGTGTTGGATGAGGATGGTGTTGCCGTCAGGTCTGGTCATCATTGTGCGCAGCCGTTGATGGATCGTTTGGGCATTGTGTCTGCTGGAAGGATGAGCTTTTATGTGTACACGACAAAGAAGGAGATTGATGTCGCGATAAAGTCCTTGGAGAGGGCGAGGAGGATTTTCAAAATATGAACGCTGAGGAGATGTATCAGGAGGTTATTTTGGAGCATTATCGCAGTCCGAGGAATTTTGGGGTGCTTGACAGTCCAACGATGAGGGTTAGGGATTCCAATCCTGCGTGCGGGGATGTTGTTGAGGTGATGATAAACTTGGGAAAGGATAAGAAGATTGAGGAGATCAAGTTTTGTGGAAAGGGGTGCGCGATTTCTCAGGCTGCTGCAAGCATGCTGACTGAGTTTTTGAAAGGAAAGGATATTAAAGTAGTTAAAGAGGTGACAAAAGAGGATGTGTTGGGGATGTTAGGGATTGAGCTTTCTGGAATCAGGTTGAAGTGCGCCTTGCTTTCATTGAAGGTGGTAAAAGTTGCCGCTTACGCTTATCTTGGTCAGGAGGCTGAGCATGACTACGCGTGAAGAGATTGTGGAAGCCTTGAAGAGAGTGAAGGATCCTGAATTGGGGCTAGACATTTGGAGTTTGGGCTTAGTGTATGAAGCGAGGACTGAAGAAAAAAAGGCGAAAATTAAAATGACGTTGACCTCTCCCATGTGCCCGTATGGACCGCAGCTGCTTGCTGAGGTGAAGCAGAGGGTTGCTGAAGTGAGGGGTATTGAGCAGGTTGAGGTTGAACTAACCTTTGAGCCGCCGTGGGAGCCTTCTGAGGAAGTGAAGGTGATGTTGGGGATTATCTCATGAAGAAAAAGGACGCGTTTGAGGAGGCTGTGGAAATCTTGAAAGGATATTATGATGGCCTGCCGCCGATGAAGAATGAGGCGTGCTGTTCTGGGTGCGATGGGAAAAAAGAGGAGGGTCAGAAAAAGAAGAGGGTGCAGTATGAGGCCGAGTTCTGAGAAGTGCTGGGCGTTTCACGCATTGTTTTTTTATAGGTTTTGATAATATGGTCATTTGGTTAAGCTTAAAAATTTCTCGCGTATAGAAGAATGATGGGACTCCTGAAAAAGTTGGTGCCAAAAAAAGATCTCGCGGGCGTTGTGCTCATTGGCGGACTTACATTTGGAATGCTGGGAAGCATGTGTGGTATGCTCTCTGAGAACTGTGAAAGAAACAAGCTGAAAAACAAATTGTATCAAAGATTCCCTTCTCCATCATTTAGTGTTGAGAATGGAAAAGAGGTGGTGGCTTTAATAGAAGAAGAATTTCTCCGTTGTGCTGAGGAAACAAAGATATCGGTTATTACAACAAAGATATCGGTTGCTATATTGAGCAAGCCTGAGCACAGTTATGCTGCAAGAGGCCAACAATGGTATTTGATTACAGAAAGGAATCCTGAATATGGGCTTAGCAAAAACCTCTTCTTCAAGTCAGAAAACTTAGAGTCGTTGCTTGACGAATATCCTGAAGATATTTTTCTTCTCACTAAAAGGGAAAACGGCCCTTCTATTGTCTTAGGCTGTGCATCTGAAAGATCTCAATTTATTGGCGATGGAGAAATAGGAACGAAATACCTTATAAAAGTGAAGCTAAGAGGAAGGATAGAAGAAGCAGCAATAAAATATCCGCTAATAATCCAAGGAGGTGTTGATCATCTCTTCGAGCAGTATCCGTCCTGGCGGGTCGATGCGTCCTTGAGCTACAAGGAAATATCTTTTGGCAGAGTTTGGTTAGATTCCGAGCTCCGTGTTAATGCTGACGAAGAAATCGTCTACACAACAAAGAGTGAGGATGGAATAAAAGTGAAGCGTGGAAGAGGAGAAAAATTTCAATGGCAGAAGCTTGTAAAAAAAGGAATAGAGTGCGGGAGCCTCATTCCTAAAAACATGAGGTAAGGTTTTTGGGAGAAAATACTGATAAGAAAACAAATTAAAAGATGAAAGAAGATGAATGGCTGTTCACCGGAATAATGATGAAGATTGTTCTTGTATTTGTGCTCTTGCATCTTGAGATTGGTTCATGGTTGTTTTCTGTTGTAACTTTCTTAAGTGTGATTTCTCCTTTCTACTTTTACAGGTTGGCAAAGAAATAGGCTTATAAAGGAGTCGTGGCCTTAAGCGAGAAATGGAAAAAACAAGCAAGCAGGTGAATGTCCGTGTGAAGGACGGTGATCCTTTTTGGGCGCACGAGACAACCATCAATTACAATCCTACTGAGATTGTGTTGGATTTTAAGGCGATTACGCCAATTCAGGAGTTGAATCAGTCCAGCTTGTTGATCAAGCATGAGATTGTCTTGTTGTCGCCGTGGCATGCGAAATCTTTTTTGGGTGCGTTGCAGAATGTCTTGGCTGATTATGAGAAGAAGTTCGGGGAGATTAAGAAGCCTGCTGAGATTGAGAAGGCTGAGAAGTTGATGAAAAAACAACAGAAAGAAACGACAAAAACTGCTCCTGCGGAGACGTATTTCGGGTGAGTGATGATGAAAGCTAAAGCGTGGTTGATGCTTGGTGTTCTTCTTCTGGTTTTAGCAGGGTTTTGGTTTGCGTTCTCAAAAGAGGAGTATGTGATTAAAGGCAAGGGGTTTGATGATGCTCCTGCGAAACTAATTATTACAGAGTACGCTGATTTTCAGTGTCCTGCGTGTGGTACTGCTTTTCCTATTGTAAAAAAAGTCAAAGAAGAGTATTCTCGCGAGAAGATAAAGATTGATTTTAGACATTTTCCATTGAAGCAGATTCATCCATTTGCATTCAAAGCGGCACAAGCAGCGGAATGCGCGCGAGATCAGGAAAAATTCTGGGAGTATCATGATGTGTTGTTTGAGCGGCAGCGTGATTTAAGGGTTGTTTCATTAAAAAAATACGCGAAAGAGTTAGGATTAAACACTGAAGAGTTTGGCGCCTGTCTTGGCAGCGACGCGATGGCTCCGAGGGTTGAGGGGAACTTGAATGAGGGGGTTGCTGCTGGCGTAAGAGCAACACCTACATTTGTGATTGCTGGAAAGGTGTATCAAGGCGTGTTAAGTTATGAAAAGTTGAAGCAAATCGTTGATGCCGGGATTGGGGCGTGAGATGCTAATTGAAGCCTTCTTTTCGGAGATGATAAGCAGGATTGTTCAGATCGTCTTGGGGGTGTTGTTCTTGGTTTCTGGTATTTTGAAGGTGGGTGATCTTCGTGGTTTTGCGAGTGTGATAGAAAGTTACGGGATTTTACAGGGAAGGGTTGCGAGGCTTGCTGGCTTTACACAGCCTTTTTTTGAGATGGGTATTGGTGGGTTGTTGTTGAGCGGGCATGGTGTTGTTCTTGGTGCTTTGTTGGGTTTTGTGAATGTTGCCGTCGCAACGTACTTCGTTGGCTCGGTGTTGATGAAAAAGAAACGTTTGGAGAATTGTGGATGTTTTGGTGCCGGCATTAAGGTTCCTGTTTCTTGGAGGAAGGTTGTTGAGAACGTGTTTTGGATGATATTGTGTTTATATATAATTGTTGGAAGTGTTCTTGGTTGAGCAAATCCTTTTATAGAAGAACGAAAAGAGGAAAGTGATGAAAAAGAGGATTTTTAAGTTTTGGATTGCGTTTGTCTCAGTTTTTGTTCTTGCTTGGGTGTTGAATTTTGTGTGGGAGGTTATGCATGGTCCGTTCTTGTATAACTGTTGTGTTGTTATGAGCCCTGAGAGGTATGTGGTGTGGATGGCAAAGGTTGCCGTTGAGGATGGTTTGCTTATCCTCGGGGTATACTTATTTACTGCGTTGGCGATGAGAAGCTTGTTTTGGATTGAAAAGATTGAAAGAAAGAGTGTGCTTATCTTTGTAGCTGCTGCGTTGGCGGTTGCTGTTTTCATTGAGTATCGTGCTCTTTTTTTGATGGACAAATGGTCGTACAGTGAGTGGATGCCGACGCTGTTCGGGATTGGTGTATCTCCGTTGGTTCAATTAGCAGTTACTGGGGTGGTGAGTGTATGGGTTTCCAAAAAGATCGTGTATTAGAGGATCAATGTTTTTCTTCGACAATTCTTTCGAGAGGGGGTTTTCTTCTGCCGGCAATAAATAAACCGTGTCGTGACCATGCCTTTGCGATTTGTTCTTGCGAATAAGTCATGCTTCGTGCTGCGAGGTGAGGAGAGCCGCTATACATGTCGTATCTTTTGAGAATGATGGCTTCATCTTCAGGAGTAAGAGACCGTCCATTAATGGATTTTTCCCTATAGGCATTGTCATAAAGGCGGCCTCGCAGTTCGTAACCGCTGGCCTTCCACCGCGTTCTGACTGTACAATCCGAAACGATGATGCCTTGTTGATTGAGGGTTCTTACTGCCTCTTTTGCATTTCCCTCGCTGAGCCCGTAAGAGGCGAGGATGAGTTGTTCTTGTTCTGTTGTGTATGTGCTCATGGCGGTTGGTTTTTTTATCTTACTATTTAAACCTGATGCCCAGAACGGAATGCTGGTTATTAGTTAGAGCTTCTTTGCTTAAGGTCCTTGCGTAAGCGTAAAGTGCCCTACCGAATACCTGTCTGTCGAGCAGGGTTCATTTTTCGCAAGAAATCTCTTGTTTGTTTTCATAAGAGCTATTTATAAGACTTATTATATAAATTCATTCTTGCTGCTAAGAAGTAAGAAATTAAATGAGTATTTCTTTTATTTCTTGAGTTGTATAAATTAGTATTTTGTTTTGCTTTTTGAGATCTTTGTCATTTGACCAGATAGGTATTTTGAGTTTGAGTGCTAAAGCGATATAAGCAACATCATTTTGATCAGGACTTATTTTTTTAGCTTCATTAATTTTTTCTTGAAATTCTTCTTGAGGGGTAAGTGTAATTATTTCTTTTAAAACATTAAATATTTCTTCAAAATGGCGTTCGGTTCTTTTCGTTTTGTTGAGAATTTCTTGTTTGTGTTTGTAAAATTCTTCTAATAAGAATTCTGGAGCAAAAAGATGTAAGTCTTCATGAAAGAGAAGTTCAGCACTAAGGCTATCTTTGATTAAAACAGCGAAAAGGATATTTGCATCTAGAACAAGATCCATAATTTTTATCCTTTATAGTGTTTTGCTAAGTTTTTATTTGCTTTTTTCCCTAAGGTTAAAGCTTCATCTTCTGTAAGAGTACTTTCTTTAGTAAATTCTTTGAATTTTTTTAAGAGATTAATTTTGCCTTTAATTGCTTCTCTTGCTACTGCGCTCCAATTGATATCTGCAAAGATATCCATTTCTTTCTTTAGTTCTTCAGGGACTGAAAGGGTTATGCTTACCATATTTTTATCCTCCTAATTATTTTATGTTTATTATGTTAAAAATGTTTAAATATTTAAAGGTTTCTAAATAAAAAAGACTAGCTATAATTTAGACAAGACGCGAGAGACATTCATTTGTAACAAGTATGCCCCGAGCGGGATTTGAACCCGCGTCAAAGGCGCGAAAGGCCTTTATCCTTGACCGGGCTAGACGATCGGGGCGTTAGGAGTGGACAGTTTGGACTTTATTTATAAATCTTCGGATTGGAAATATAAATTATATGGCGCAAGTAAAAATAGTTTAAATTTCTTTTAATCAAGAGGGCATTCTAGGAAGTAAAGGATAGACGTAAGAAATAAAAATATTAAGAAAGCGCAGATAATGAGAAGGATAACATTTAAAAGTTTTTATTTTTGTTTCAAGAATGAGCTTGGAAAGATATCTTGAAGAGCATAAGTATACTGGGATACAAGGGGGTAGGTTACATGCCAGTTTAGTGGATGATATTTTTTGATTGATTAGAATTAAAAGTTTTGATTTTGAAGATTAAAAGAAGATGGGCCCGATGCGATTTGAACGCACGACCGCCGGCTTTCTTAGGAATCCGACGATGGTCATATAAGACCGGTGCTCTAGCCAGGCTGAGCTACGGGCCCTTAAATGAATTCACTTGAAGTGTTCTTTTAAAGCTTTTTATTCAAAAAAAGAAAATAAGTAAGAAAGAAGTAAAAAGATGTTAGCGTACTCCTTTTCTTCTGCGTTTTTCTTTGCGCATGCGTTTGCGTTGCCACTTCCAGCGCATTTGTCCTTTTTTCTTCCACCGCCGCGAGCTTCGTTTCATCTGAAATGTTTTCTGTATTGAACTTATTTAAAAGTATTGTGTAAGAAAAAATTTTTGAAAAAAAGTTTGTTGAGCGTAATTTTCTACAAAAAGCTTATAAGCATCCTCGCTTTCCTTCGCCTGCACTTTTACACGTGTAGAAAGTAAGTCAATACTTTCTAAGTTGTCTCAAAAGAGAAGGCGTGAGTACCTTATCGGAATGATTGGGTATGAGTGAGTATAGATTGACAGAGTAGAGAGCTCTTAAATGTCTTGCAGCATTAATCCCCGTTGATCCCGCGGGAGGTCGCTGCTATGGGAGTTCGGTTTAGCCATGCAAGTCGGGGGGCCGCAAGGTCACCGGCGTAAGGCTCAGTAACACGTCGATAATTTGCCCTCAGGTCTGGGATAGGGTTGGGAAACTGACTGTAAACCCGGATAGAAGATGGGTTCTGGAACGTCCTTTCTTCGAAAGGTAACGCCTGAGGATAAGTCGGCGGCTGATTAGGTAGTTGGTGAGGTAATGGCTCACCAAGCCTTGGATCAGTAGGGGGGATGAGAGTCCTTGCCCCGAGAAGGGCACTGAGATACTGGCCCTAGCCCTAAGGGGTGCAGCAGGCGCGAAAACTTTACAATGCGCGAAAGCGTGATAAGGGAACTCCCAGTGCTGTGTCTTCGGATACAGCTTTTGTCGAGTCTAAGAAGCTCGGCGAAGAAGTGGTGGGTAAGACGGGTGCCAGCCGCCGCGGTAACACCCGCGCCACAAGTGGGGACCACGTTTATTGGGTCTAAAGCGTTCGTAGCCGGACTGTTAAGTCTTCTGTGAAATTGTTGCGCTTAACGTAACAGCGTGCAGGAGATACTGGCAGTCTTGAGACTGGGAAGAGGCAGAAGTATTCCAGGGGGAGCGGTTAAATGTTATAATCCTTGGAGGACTACCAGTGGCGAAGGCGTCTGCCTAGAACAGGTCTGACGGTGAGGGACGAAGGCTAGGGGAGCAAAATGGATTAGATTTGAATGTGGTAATTTGGCGTTTAGCTTTTATTCCACTTCACTAAATACCCAAGTAGTCCTAGCAGTAAACGCTGTGTGCTATGTGTTGCATGTTCTTAGTGAACATGCAGTGCCTAAGCGAAGGTGTTAAGCACACCACCTGGGAAGTACGGCCGCAAGACTGAAACTTAAAGGAATTGGCGGGGGCTCACTACAAGGGGTGAAGAGTGCGGTTCAATTGGATTCTACACCGGAAATCTCACCAGGAGCGACGGCAGGATGAAAGTCAGATTGAAGGTTTTACTTGACAAGCCGAGAGGTAGTGCATGGCCGACGCCAGCTCGTGCCGTGAGGTGTCACGTTAAGTCGTGCAACGAGCAAGACCCACATCCACTTTTGCCAGCAGATGCTACGGCATCTAGGGACAATGTGGAGACTGCCTACGTAAGCAGGAGGAAGGCGTGGGCAACGTTAGGTCCGTATGCTCCGAATCTCCTGGGCTACACGCGCTCTGCAATGGTAGCGACAATGGGATGCAACTCCGAGAGGAGAAGCAAATCCTCGAAACGTTATCGTAGTTCGGATTGAGGGCTGCAACCCGCCCTCATGAAGCCGGAATCCCTAGTAATCGGATCTCATTACAGTCCGGTGAATACGTCCCTGAGCCTTGCACACACTGCCCGTCAAACCAACCGAGCAGGGTTCAGATGAGGCCTCGTCTTGTTGGCGAGAACGAATCTGAGTTCAGTAAGGTGGGTTAAGTCGTCACAAGGTATCCGTAGGGGAACCTGCGGATGGATCACCTCCTATTTATTTTTTAGAAGGGTGCTATTCTGTCAAGTACTATTACTCATACTCATGAGTGGGCGCGTAGCTCAGTCCGGTAGAGCACCGCCCTTGCAAGGCGGGGGCCACGGGTTCGAAAACAAAAACCTAAAAGGGTTGATAAGGGAGGTTCCCTTAGTGTCGAAGAGTCCCGTCGCGTCCATCGTTTTTTCTTTGAGAAGTGTAAGAGGCAGAGTGTGGATCCTTAACGAAGAGTGAGGGTTCGAAAAGGTGTAACTTTATTGTTAGACCATGCATAGGTTGAGTGTGTTGATCCCACAAATCCATTAGGTGGATGACTTGGCTCAAGACAGCGAGGAAGAACGTGGCAAGCTGCGATAAGCCTCGGCGAAGCGCATGCGGCTGTTGAACCGAGGATGTTTGAATAGGACTTCCTTCTCTTCGGAGAAGCCCGGAAGGGCGGCGAACGCGGGGAATTGAAGCATCTTAGTACCCGCAGGAAGAGAAATCAATTGAGATGCCGTGAGTAACAGCGAGCGAAAGCGGCGCAGGACAAACCGAATACTCTGCTGAAAGGCGTGAGTGAATGTGGTGTTAAAGGACCTTCTTGTAGTGCTCCTTGCGCGACTCAAAGTCGCCTGGAATGGCGCGCCTGAGAGGGTGAAAGCCCCGTAGGGGAAGTGCGAGAGGATGTGAAGGTATCCTGAGTAGAACATCTTGGAAATGATGTTCGAAGGTAGGAGGCATCAACTTCTAATCCTAAACATGTGTTGAGACCGATAGCGTACAAGTACCGTGAGGGAAAGTTGAAAAGAACCCGTGAAAGGGTGTGAAAAGAACCTGAAACCTAGTGGAGATAGTATAGTTGCGGCTCTTCGGAGTTGCAACGTACGTTCCGAATAACGGGCCAGGGAGTGCATGTCAGTGGCGAGGGTAATCTTCTGAGGAAGAGGACCCGAAGGGAAACCAAGAGCGCGTAGGTAACGAGGCGCGACGTATGAAAATGCGTTGAGTCACTGGTGTGCGACCCGAAACCGGGTGATCTAACCTTGAGCAGGGTGAAGCAGGGGTAAAACCTTGTGGAGGCCCGCAGAGGTTCTGTGTGCAAGCGTTCTTCTGACTTGAGGTTAGGGGTGAAAGGCCAATCGAACCCGGTGATAGCTGGTTCCAGCCGAAATAGGCCGCAGTCTAGTGCGGACTGAGAATACGAGAGAGGTAGAGCTACGGATTGGGGATTGAGGCTCCGAAAGGAGTCGGTTCCCTGTTCAACTCCCAATGCTTTCGCTTCGAAGAAGTTCGTAAACGGCGTTACGGGAGTAAGTTTGTAATGCGAGAGGGGAACAACCCGAGACTTTCGTTAAGGTCCCTAAATGCGAAGTAAGTGTTAACGGGTGAAGGGTGTACAGTACCGAAGACAGTAGGGAGGTAGGCTTAGAAGCAGCCATCCTTTAAAGAAAGCGTAACAGCTCACCCATCAAGGTGCTGTGCCCCTAAAACGGACGGGGCTAAGTTCGCTACCGATACGAAAGACTCCTTCATCTTGTGAAGGAGTGGTAGGCTGGTGCTCTTTAAGGGCAGAAGTCTTCTCGTGAGAGAGGGTGGACCTTGAAGGGATAAGAATCCTGGCGGTAGTAGGATCAGCACAGAGTGAGAATCTCTGGTACCGAAAGGGCAAGGGTTTCTTAGCCATGTAGTTCAGCTAAGAGTTAGTTGGTCCTAACCGATATCGTAACTGAAACTCGGGAAGGGGAAAAAGGTTAATATTCCTTTACTTCGTGCATACGTGCGGTGACGCGAGGCCGGTTGCTGACGCTTTCGGCTAGGCTGACACTAATTGTCGTTAGTGCCAATCGCGAGAAGTCTTCTGAGTACTGTAATGGTGAGACGAAGACGAAAAGCGAGAATGACAGGTCTTTTGGCTTGTTCAGCTGATGCCGTGAGCCCGTGAAAAAGCAGAAGGCAAGGATTGCATGAATCCATACCAAGAACCAACACTGGTGCCCCTAGGTGAGAAGCCTAAGGTATGAGGGAGAAAATCTATCTGAGGGAACTCGGCAAATTAGTCCCGTGCCTTCGGTAGAAGGGATCCCTGGACTCGTGTTCGTAAGGGTGCGAGTTCAGGGCGCAGTGACGAGGGCGGTCCGACTGTTTAACAAAAACACAGCCTCTCGCAAGTCTGTGAAGATGTGTACGCGAGGCGACGCCTGCCCAGTACAGGTATCTCAAACTTCGTTTCAACGGAGCTAAGGACCTGCAAACGGCGGGAATAACTATAATTCTCTTAAGGTAGCGAAATTATCATCAGTTTCGCTTAGGATAAAAAGTAAGAGCCATTCATCTAAGAGAATTGTCAGTGTTTTTGTCAAGTGAAGAAAAAAGTCAAAGTAAGGAGACTGATGGTATCGTTGTACCTTGTCGCTTTAATGGCGACGTGCATGAATGGCGTAACGAGACCGCTACTGTCCCCAGGTAGAACCCCCCGAATACTCTCTTCTGGTGTAAAGGCCAGAGACTTCCAGTGGGTCGCAAAGACCCCGTGAAGCTTTACTGTAGCTTGTTGTTGCCGCGTGGAGCGCGTTGTGCAGCGTAGGTAGGAGTTGTTTGATGGTTTGGACGCTAGTTTGAACCTAGACGATCTTGAAACACTACCCTTCGTGTTCTATGTGGCTTACTTCAGTGATGAAGGACAGCGGTAGGCGGACAGTTTGGCTGGGGCGGCACCCTGCTGAAAATGTATCAGTAGGGCCCAAAGGTCAGCTCAGGAGGTTTGGAAATCCTCTGTAGAGCGCAAGAGCAAAAGCTGGCTTGACTGTGCTCAGAAAAGCAATGGGCGCAGGAACGAAAGTTGGGTCTAGCGAACCCTTATGCCCTCCTTGATGGGGGCTAAGTATGACAGAAAAGCTACTCCGGGGATAGTCACAGAAAGAGGAATCTTAATGTGACCCCTAGAACAGAGTCGTCGCGCCTAAGAGCTCAAATCGACGGCGCGGTTTGCTACATCGATGTCGGCTCTTCCTAACCTGGCCGTGCAGAACGGCGTGGAAGAATGCGATGACTCTAGAGTGTGCGTTTCTGAAAGTCTTAAAGGGTTCTTAATCGAGGAAAACTAGTGAGAACTAGAATCTTCGCAAGAACACAGACTCTTTGGAAAACATAGTCTGGGTCTTCGTATTCATGCCACTCCCTGTAGGCGGCCAAGGGTGGGGGTGTTCACCCATTAAAAGGGATCGTGAGCTGGGTTCAAAACGTTGCGAAACAGTTTGTTCGATAACTGCTGGAAGTGTTGGGTGTCTGAGAGGAAGGACCAGTTAGTACGAAAGGAACGCTGGCTCGAGGCCTCTGGTCAATCGGTTGTCCGACAGGGCAGGCCGAGCAGCTACGCCTCAACGGATAACGGCTGAATGCATCTAAGCCGGAAACCGGCCTCGAAAAGAGACAGCATTAAGGGCTCTCGTAGAAGACGAGGTTGTTAGGACTGGGGTGTACGCATCGAGGTAACGAGATGCTTAGCCTGCGGTTACTAATCGCCCAAGGGTTTTCACACACTCGACCTGTGCATGTTCTTTCTTTTTTTTAATCATTGCTTTCAAAGAATAGTGTGAACTATTTTTTTCAAAAGTATTATTAAGAGATTTTTGTTATAAGTATGAAGAAATATCTTTTTATACTTTAGAAAAAAGAGAGAAAGTATGTCAAACGCGTTGTTAAGATTTTTTAAAAGGAAGAGTGCCTCGTTTCTTGTTCCTGTGGTAAAGCCATTTGCTTGGTTTGGGATTCATCCGTTGGTGTTAACGTTTTTTTCGTTGGTATGCGGGGTGTTGGCAGTTGTTTTTATTGAAAGAAAATTTTATTTTATTCTTTTAAGTGTGTTATCCTTGGTTTTTGATATTCTTGATGGGAATCTTGCGCGTTTTATTAAGAAGGAGACTGAGTTTGG
>Ga0209542_10006161_pt1 | contig 23484 bp, 21 predicted proteins | sample RifCSPhighO2_01_FD_184028 | JGI IMG/M metagenome (GOLD analysis project Ga0209542, IMG submission 184028) | Soil microbial communities from Rifle, Colorado - Rifle CSP2_plank highO2_0.1 (SPAdes) (version 2) | ecosystem: Environmental > Terrestrial > Deep subsurface > Rock core/Sediment ... | reverse complement strand
TGCTGACGCGCGCCCTGTGGATATCAAACTCTTTCTTCAGCAGTTTATCCACGGCGCTGTTTATTGAAAACGGATACCCCGGAGGACGATCCACCCCAAGACGCCGATCAATATAAAAACAACGCGGACATTCAATATACAGTTCCAATTTTGAACGGCTCAACCTGAATGCTTGTTCGCTTTCAGGGTTATAAATATTCCTTGACCGCTTTCCACGATAATAATCCGACATAAAAATTTACCTGCTAAAACCGCTTCTAACAAAACTTCGATTTTGGACTATTTGTCCTTATTCTCCGGAATAAATTCAAGCGACAACGAATTTACGCAGTGCCGGATGTTTTTTCCCGTGAGATGCTCCCCTTCGAATATGTGGCCCAGATGCCCGCCGCAATTATTACAGCTAATTTCCGTTCTCTTACCGTCTGGGTCGGGACTCCTTTTTATTGATCCCGGAATTTCGTCGTCAAAACTCGGCCATCCGCACTCCGCGTCGAATTTGTCCTTTGAATTGTAAAGCTTCGCCTCGCACCGTTTGCATATATATGCGCCTTCCTCAAAAAAATTATCGTACTTGCCCGAATGAGCCGGTTCGGTTCCCTTGTTTTCTATTATGTCTTTTTCCTCTAGTGTTAATGTATTCAGTTTCATTTTGAAATTTATTTAAGTATTAATTTCTTTATAAATATTGCATCCGATTTTTAAGAATTGCATTCTTCGAATATAACCGTATATTTTGGAGTAGGGTGAGTATAGCCGGGGTTTGCTTATTTTGTATTATTACACTTTTTAGATAAAATAAAAATATGCGCGAAAGATTCGAACAGAAAAGCGAACGCGTTGCTTCAGTATCCTCAAAAGCGGAGAGTGCAAGGATGCGAGAAGCATTTGAAGCGGCAAATGAACACCGCGACTATTCTATTTACACGCAATCTATGGATGCCGCTCAAGAAGCAAAGGCAAGGTCAATTTTTCCGTATTTTAACATTGAGGAAGGAGACATTATTGTCGATGCCGGTTCCGGTACCGGAGCGATTGCAGAGCTTGCCGCCCGTGAGTTTCGAGGCGCAAGAGTCTTTGCGCTTGATATTTCCCACGAACTTCAAGAACGCGCGCAAGAACAAAAAGCGCTTTCTCGTCTTAGATATGGAAATGCGACAGAAAGGAATTTCCCCGATAATTCCATAAAGGTTAAATACTATTCGACCAGCGGTCATGAAATTGAATCGTTCGGCGGCTTGGGAAGCATGAGGAAAGCAATGGAACACACATTTCTGGAGCTTGTCCCGGGTGGAAGGGTTATTGTTCGAGATTTCGCCAAGCCATCGCGGAACGAACCCTTATATATGCTCGTCCTTTCCAATGCCGGTATAGAAAAGATTTCGGAAGAAATGCCCTCGGAGAATATCGACTATAATCTTCTTTCTGCGTCTGCTCTTCTCGAATGTTTCCGAAAAGAATTTCGAGGAGGGGGAAAATTTTCTTTCGAAAAAACAATTATCCAAGGTAAAGAGTATATCAAGATCGATCCTGAATGGGCGCACGAATTTTACCTTCGCAAAGACTACACCGCAAATTGGAGGCAGGAAATTAAAGAAAAGTATACCTACTGGACGCCAGAGGAAGCAAAACAAACTCTTGAAGAACTCGGATATGTTAATGTACGGGTAATCCCTGATCCGAATGAGTGGATTTTGAAAAATCGTCTCGAAGGAAAAATTGAATTGTACGAAATGACTAAAAATGGACTACAATATGTCCCGTTCCCTATGAGTCATATGGTGGTTGTGGGAGAAAAGCCATTATTCAACGGGGAAAACCTTCCAAAGAAAAAAGAGGAGGAAGTGCTACGGGAAGGAGTGAATTATCGAAAAATATTGTCTTCGATCGAAATTAATGAAGAAGATCAAATCGTGAAAATCGGGACGAGAGAATTCCGTATTACAAAAGCTCCCCCTCTTATCGGTACAAAGAAGCTTGTTTTCTGTCTAGAAGGCGTGCCCTTACGAATACTTAAGGTGGTCCGTTCCGATACGAAGAACGATCACAATGTTTTTAAATCAATGTTTCAGGCGATCGAACGACAACAGATTTTAGAACGCCATAAAACTCCTTATTTAAAGATTACCGAGTACGACGAAGAAGGTCCTCCATTTAGGTATGTGGTTCAGGAGGGGCTGCCGGAAAACGGACAATGCGCGGCAGACTTGATACAAAATGGCGATCTTCGCGAAGAAGACATAGAGCAAATGGCGGGCATCATAAATCGATACGAGAAAGGAAAAGAATGGCAGATTGATACAAATCCTTTCGGCTGGTTTCGAATGCCAAAAAACGACGGATCCACCCAAATGGTCTATGTTTCCGGCAAGGTGTATCGGTACGACGAACGGTGGGAATTCAAAAAAGTTGGCTTGCTTCAATGGCTGGATCCTTCCTATGTGGAACGACAACAAAATTTTTCGGCGGCGATTCCAACAGAAAAGGATCGTGAACGATTAAATAGCCGTTGGGAAGAAGGCGGAAAATATATCGACTGGTGGAAAGCATATCTTGACCCATCTCTGCTTTGAATAGAGCGTTGTCGCACTTGTGTTATAATAAGAATACATGAATAGATTTCTGAAGATCGATATGATTTTTTATATCTTTCTACTTTTGCTTGGAGTGGGGGGGTTTTTCTTCGCGATAATTTGGCCGCAGAGCGAAGGTTTCTACGCGTTTACAGTGTCTGCTTCGTTAGGTGGCCTCGGGGTAGTTTCATACATATTCTATTCAAAAAAATCCAACAGGCATCTGGCCTGCCCATCCGGCTCCAACTGTGACTTAGTTATAAAGAGCAAATATTCGGTATTTTTCGGAATTCCGCTTGAGCATATCGGAATGGCTTATTATTTCCTAATTTTTGCGTCCTACGCATCGTTCATACTTTTGCCGGATCTAAGACAGACAATATTAGTGCCTTTTCTTTTGATGACCACAACCGGAGCATTTTTATTTTCCGCGTACCTTATTTTTGTGCAAGCTTTTCTCCTAAGGCGATGGTGTATATGGTGTCTTTTGTCCGCCACGCTTTCCACCGCGATTTTTATAGCTTCTTTTTCCAGTATATCCGGCGCTGAATTGTTCCTTGTTCAAATAACACCACTACTCCTCGTGCTCAAATCTTTGGGGTTTGTATTCGGCCTTGGCGGCGCCACAGCGGCTCTATTTTTATTCATAAAGTTCTTGAGTGATTCAGATATAGACGACAGGGAAGCGCAATCTCTTCAAAAATTTTCCGAACTGATATGGCTTGGCCTCGGACTTATTTTTATCAGCGAATACATACGGTATGTTGCCCAGCCGGAAATGCTTGCACAATCTGCGATATTCATATCGCAGATTGTGATACTTTCCGTAGTTTTCGTATCCGGAGCGGTGTTAAGCGTGCTTTTTGTCCCTTTCCTCACAGTCCTTCCGTTCGTAAAAAAGAACGACCTGAACAGCGATGACGCACACCGCACGCCCCTTGAATCTTTGCGAAGAGGCACTATTATCAACGGATCAATTTCACTTTCCTCATGGTACTTTGCCTTTTTCTTGAACTACGCGCCAGAGTATCCCATAATAAAAATACTCGCCATATATATCGTCGTTGTCGGGATTGCTGTAATAATAGGACTCTTTTATGATGACCGTATCGGCAACAAAAACAAAAAATAATTTTCCTCGCATAAAATAAAAAACCAGCTAAAAACTGGCTTATTATTATATTATTTAGGAGATTTCAAATATGGTCCTGAAATGTTGTGTTCGTTTGGTCCGGAACGCTCTTGAAAGCTGTGGAAAACAAATACTACGGTAGCGTTCAACCGCGGAATATGAATTTCATGTTCCCAATTCATATCTCCATCAACGATTTGCGGCTTCGCAGGAAGGCGCGAAACCGAATCATACGAAATAAATTTTTCCTCTTCTGAATCTGGGGTTCCCCACGGTTTTTGAAGGCAGTATGTTATAGTTAACCCATCTTTTCCAAAAACAATCGTGGTTATTCCCGAACTTAGCATTCTTTTCTCCTCTTACGCCTTATTCGCGATTTACCATGTAAAAATTATAGCACGACCACATTGATTTGTCCATTATACTATTATTCCGGAACTGTATTTATCGGCTCGCCTTTTACAAATCCTTTTACATTTTCCAAAGTCGCGTCTAAAATTCTTTGAAGCGCTTCTGCGGTGTTAAAGGCGTTATGCGGCGTAACAATCACATTAGGCATATCGATCAGGATGTGATTCGCGACAATAGTCGCCAAATTATGCTCTTCTGAATGACCTCCTATAAGCAAATCCAATTCGTCTTTTATAGCCCCTTCTTCCTCAAGAACATCGAGTGCCGCTCCGCCCACGCGTCCTTCTTTTAAGGCCTTTACTAATGCTTGCGTTTCAACAATTTCTCCTCGCGATGTGTTTATCAGATAAGCTCCTTTTTTCATAGCCAAAAAAGTATCGCTGTTCATTAAATGAAAAGTTTCTTTTATTGCCGGAACATGCAAACTGACAATATCGCTAACCTTTAACAATCTGTCCAAGGAAACATATTCGAACCCTAATCTTTCCGCAAGCTTCCCGTCGGGATTTATGTCATTTGCTATAACTATCATGCCAAACCCCCTAGCTATTCTTATTACATTTCTTCCTATGTTTCCCGCGCCTATCACTCCTAAAGTTTTCCCTTTTAAGTCAAACCCCCTAAGCCCGCTCTGGCTAAAACTGCCCTCTTCCCGAACTCTGCGATAGCTGTCAAATATTTTTCTCGAAAGCGCGAGTATCAGCGCGAAAGTGTACTCGGCTACGGTATTTTCGCCGTAAGTTGGAACATATGAAATCTGAATGCCTTTTTCTTTCGCAACATTGATGTCAATATGGTCATAACCGGTTGATCTTGCGCTTATAAACTTGAGGTTTGGCAATTTCCCTAGAACTTCTTTATCTATTTCGGAATCTACAAAAATCGAAATTATGTCAAAATCCGCATCCGCGGGAATATGGCGGCGATCCAAAACTTCCGAAATGAAAAAAACTTCGAGATTCAGCTCATCGAACAATTTTTTTGATTCCATATATTTCTTTTCCCATTCTTCGCAATGAAAAAAAGCTATTTTTATCGCAGTTGGCAGTTTGAAAGCTATGATTCGCGGTTCGCGAACTCCTAAAACCACTCGCCTCAAACTACTTGCTAATTTCCAGTAATCTATTGTATTTAGCTATCCTTTCGCCTCTTGCCGGACCGCCTATCTTTATCCCATCAGCGCCTATAGCGTACGCGAAATCCACTATAAAATCATCGTTAGTTTCTCCGCCCCTGTGAGACGCTATAACCTGCCAATTCCATCCCCTAGCCATGTGAACGGCTCTTAACGCTTCGGATAATGAACCTATCTGGTCGGGTTTTATTATTATAGCGTTAATGCTCATAACCCTATGCGCCACATCCATGCGGACAGGATTTGTGGTTGTAAGATCGTCGCCGGCAATCATAACCCTTTCTCCGACCTTCTTCGTTAACGCGCTGAAATTTGTAAAGTCGTCCTCCGAAAAAGGATCTTCTATATATGTCACCGAAAATTCATCAGTAATTTCTTTGTATATCGAAGTCAGTTCCCTAACATCCATATTTACATTATTAGCCGCCACATCTACGCCCATCTCTATCTCCGCGAGCATACCCTCGTTATCCGCCACTTTATTTATCACCGAAAATGGCTCTTTGTTGTCGCTTGTCTGAAGCGCAAACCCTCCCTCGTCCCCAACATTTATTGAATTCCTGCCCACATGTTCCAGTAAGTATTTTTTTAACGAATTATAAAGTCTGGTTCCTTTCGTTATCGAATCTTCGATATTTTTACCTTTAGGAATGACCAAATACTCCTGAAATCCAAGATCGCTCCCTGCGTGAACTCCGCCTTCTATAAAATTCATCATTAAACGCATATTGTGGCCATCCGGAACCGCGATGCCGTATAATTCACGGAGATATTTCCAGAAAGCAATTTTTCTAGCCCTGGATACCGCTTTAGCGCAAGCCAAAGATACTCCAAGAATAGAGTTTGAGCCGAGATTCGATTTTTGACTTGTACCATCCAGATCTATAAGCACCGCGTCCAATTCTTCGTACATCTCGCCGTCAAATCCTTTTAACACGCCCCTGATATCATTGTTTATTTTAGTTACCGCCTGCTCGGCATCTACTGAATGCGCCTCAAATGAACCCGCGCTTACGCCATGAGGCATGGATATTGTCCCTCTGTATTCATTTTCCAACTCAACTCTAACCTCTATAGTCCACTCTCCTCGGGAGTTTAGGATTTTTCTAGCGTGAATGTCTGTTATCTTTAGCATATTTTGCTTAAAAATTTTAGTTTATTTACGAAAAATTTTTTCGCGTATTCTTAAAACTTAAAGTGTGGGGTCGCATCCGGCTATGACCGCCTAGAGCCGGCTTCGGCTTCGGATATAACCTTAAATGCCGGTATTACCGCATCCGGGTTTAATGATATGCTCTCTATGCCGTTATCAACCAAAAATTTTGTGAACTCCGGATAATCCGACGGGGCTTGCCCGCATATTCCAACATACTTCCCCTTTTCCCTGCACTTTATTATAACTTCTTTTATCATTTTCATCACCGCTTTATTTTTTTCATTCCCGACCTTGCTAAGTATGGCGGAATCCCTGTCTATCCCTAAAACCAATTGCGTCAGATCGTTTGACCCGATAGACATCCCGTCAAAAATTTCTAAAAATTCATCCGCTAAAACAACATTAGACGGAACTTCGCACATCATGTATATTTTCAAATTATTATTCTTGCCGCCTAAACCGTTAGATTTAATAAGCTCAACCGTCTTTGCCCCTTCCTCCAGTGTCCTCACAAAAGGCACCATGGGGATTATATTTTTAAGTCCCATTTCCTCGCGAACTTTTTTAATCGCAAGGCATTCAAGACGAAATGGCTCCTTAAAATTTTCATCCGTGTATCTCGAAGCTCCGCGCCATCCGATCATCGGATTTTCTTCATCGGGTTCGTATAAAATTCCTCCGACAAGAGACCTGTACTCGTTTGTTTTGAAATCCGAAAATCTTATTATCACATCGTGAGGCCAAAAAGCCGCGCCGATTTTAGCGATTCCTTCCGCTAGCCTGTCCACATAAAACTGCTTCTTATCCTGGTATCCAAGAGTTTCGGCCTCAATAATTTTAACTATATTCTTTATGGAAGTGTCCTTTGATCTTTTGAGATCTTTGTAGTCAATCAGCGCTCTTGGATGAATTCTAATATACGAGTTTATTATAAACTCCAGCCGCCCCAGACCCACTCCTTTGACCGGCAGAAAAGAGTTTTTGAAAGCTTCATTTGGAGCCCCGATATTCACAACTAATTTTGTCTTTATTTCGGGGAATCCTGAAATATCGCGCTCAATAATTTCAAATTCAAGTTTTCCTCCGTAAACTATCCCGTCCTTACCAGACGAACAATCGGCTGTTATATCCTCTCCGCTTTTCAAAACTTTTGTCGCATTGCCGGTTCCCACGATAGCTGGAATCCCAAGTTCCCGCGACACTATCGCCGCATGGGAGGTCCTTCCGCCCTTGTCCGTAACAATAGCCGAAGCTATCTTCATTATGGGTTCCCAATCCGGATCTGTTATTTCGGTAACTAAAATCTCTCCCTTCTTGAAATCTGAAATATTCTTCGCGCTTCTTAAAACATTCACCTTCCCTACCGCAATTTTCGTGCCTACCGCGGTTCCTCTTATTATTTCTCTGCCTTTTTCCTTAAGAACGAATTCTTTATAAATATCCTTACTTGAACCCGAGTGTACCGTCTCGGGACGAGCCTGCACAATAAAGAGTGCGCCGGATTCACCGTCTTTTGCCCATTCGATGTCCATCGGCTGATACTTTCCGTATTTGTCCGAAAAATATTTCTCTATGCTGACGCACCATTTTGACAACGATAAAACTTCCTCGTCTTTCAATGAATAAACCGAAGAATCGCTCTTTTTTACCCGCAGAACAGCCGTGCCGTTTTTCGAATAAACCATCTTCTTATCTTTTTTTCCGAGCTCTCTTGAAATAATTGCCCTAAAACCTTCGCCCAAAGTCGGTTTGAAAACAATAAACTCGTCCGGCGTTACTTTTCCCTGAACCACCATTTCTCCAAGCCCGTATGAGCTGTTTATTATGATGACCTTATCAAAACCTGTTTCCGTGTCAACGGTAAAAGCCACTCCGCTCGAAGCCATATCCGAACGAACCATTTTCTGAATTCCGACCGAAAGGGAAACATCCAGATGCGAAAATCCCTTGTCCTCCCTGTACGAAATAGCGCGATCCGTGAACAAGGATGCCATAGCTTTTTTTGCGAAAATCAAAACCCGTTCCCCGCCCCTCACATTAAGAAATGTCTCCTGCTGACCCGCGAACGACGCCCCGGGAAGATCTTCCGCGGTAGCTGAAGAACGCACCGCCACATCCGGCATTGCGCCGTATTTTTGACCTAGTTCGTTATAAGCGCTCAAAATTTCATTTTTAAGATCCTCCGGAAACGCGGCCTTGAGAATCATGCTTCTTATCGCGCCTCCACGCCTTTTAAGATTCACCACATCCCTTGTGTTAAGCCCGAGCAGTTCTTTTTTTATTTTTTCTTTAACTCCAGCTTTTTCAAGAAAATAATCGTATGCTTCTGCAGTCACCGCGAAACCGTCCGGCACATTTATCCCAAACGGAACGAGGTTGCAAAAAATTTCCCCGAGAGCCGCGTTTTTCCCGCCCACAAGGCCAACATCTTCAATTTTTATATCTTTGAACCAGGTTGTAAATCCTTTTTTCATACCTTTAATGCCGCGACTAAATCTGAAACATTTGAATCAATAGGGCCGGTCATAAGATAATCTCCGGTTTTCTCGAAAAATTCAAATGAGTTGTTGTCGTCTAAATATTTTATATTCATTAAAAGTCAAACAGAATACTATCGCTAAAACGCGAAAAAATATTTTCAATCGCCGCTATCCTCAAAAAATTAAGTGGGTTAGCGACGCTTGAAATGTTTGATTTTTTTATTATATAACTTTTTGCTTATTTGCAAAACTAAATATTTGTATATAATGGACTAAGCTGCGTTCTTTCAAAACCGCTACGCGATAAAAAATGAGGATTGATAATGACAGAGCAAAAACGAAAAGATATGAAATTCATATTGATTATGCTAGTTTTGATTTCCGCGGCGCTTCTAGCCATTTCGGGGGTATTGTTCTATGACGATAAAAAAAGTCAGGCAAGGCATGACGAAAGAATCTTTAACGAACTTGGCGATAAAGAGCCGCAAGAAATAACTTCCGGAGAAATGACCATACTGCTGAAGATGTCCAATAGAACCAGCCAGACCACCTTCGAATCATTCCTTGAAGCAGGCGCTATTAAATGGATTTTAACCCAGAATGATCCGCGAGATTATACATCCTTAAACATAGTGTCCAGGTTCGACTCGGAACAAACGATTTTTTTCCAGACCTCAATAAGATCAAACTCCCGACTCGCTTCGGATCTTGAGGCATGGGCTAGGCAACTGGATGTAGAGGTTTCTCACATACCCGTTGAGCCCGTTCCTCCTTCGCAGGGATTTTTTTCGTTTGTAACTTCTGGTCATGGCATACTCTTTATTATATTCATAATAATCGTCGGCGGAGTTTTTGTATGGTCTGTACTTTTTGGACCATTCAGCATATTAAAGATGTTCTCAAAATCCGGAGCCGAGCTCGCTCAAAATGAAAAAACCACATTCGATGATGTAGCGGGCGTAGATGAGGCAAAGGAAGATGTCATAGAGATAATAGATCTATTTCTGGCTCACGCAAGAAAAAAAGAGCTTAGCGGAACAGAAATTCTGCCTCCTGTGCCTAAAGGCGTCTTGCTTGTCGGCCCTCCTGGCACCGGAAAAACTCTTATCGCGAGAGCCGCGGCAAACCGCGCGAAAGTCCCATTTTTTCATATAAACGGAGCTAGTTTTGTAGAAATATTTGTCGGAGTAGGACCCAGAAAGGTGCGCAGATTATTCGGGGAGGCGAAAAAAAATTCTCCGAGCATTATTTTCATAGATGAACTTGACGCAGTAGGCGCCAAACGGTCGCAAGGAGTTGCCATGAGCGGCGATAAAGAATACTCCAATACCGTAAACGCGCTTCTCTCCGAAATGGACGGATTTGATAAAAAGACCCCCGTGCTTGTGATTGCCGCCACAAACAAAATTGAAATGATTGACGAAGCCCTTCTTAGGCCAGGCAGGTTCACCCGCCATATATTTGTGGATAGGCCGGATAAAAACGGTCGCATAGATATACTTAGGATACACACAAAAGACCTCGCTCGTCAGGGCTTGCTGTCGGACAATATTTCGCTTGAAAACATATCGTCCCAAATCTCCGGCTTCTCCGGCGATGATATAAGGAATCTTGTAAATGAAGCGCATATGCTTGCGATTAGGCGATGGAAGGATCGAGAACTTCAGCCGCAAATGAAACGGGTGGAAATGGATGATTTTGAAAAAGCCATAGATAAAGTCGCTTTTGGATCCGAAAACAAATCGCGAATCATATCGGAATCGGAAAAAACAAGAATCGCCGCGCACGAAGTCGGACACTTGATTACGGCTTATGAGCTGGAGCAGGAAAGCGACGACAAGGTTTACAAAATCTCAATCGTCCAAAGAGGCAGAACCGGAGGTCATGTCCGGCCCCTACCATCAAATAACATTTTCTCAACCAGAAAACAGCTCGTTTCCCGCCTCGCCTTTTATGCCGGAGGACTCGCCGCCGAAGAAATATGCTTTGACGGGGATATTTCCAACAGCGCATCTTACGACCTCTCCGTAATGACGCAGGTCGCTTACGATATGGTAGTCAAATGGGGTATGGCACCTGAAAATCTTGGACTTCTAAACTTCGAAAAAAATCTTCTGGAAAACTACTCCCGATACTCGCCCGCCACCGCGGAGCTCATTGATGAGCAAATGCGCCAGCTTACTTCGAACGCGAAACAAACCGCTAGAAGCATAATCTTGGCAAAAAAGGGCAAATTTGACATTCTTGTCCGAAAAATTCTCGAAGCGGAAACTCTTCAAGGGGAAGAGCTAAGAAAAATACTTGAACAATAAAACTAAAAGCGCACCAAGTGCGCTTTTAACTTAGAACTCCCAGAGCGCGGAGCTTTACCGCTTAATTTTTATTGCGCGGAACTCAAGCATTGAATCAACTCGTCCGTTTCTGTCCAGCCACACTCGCCGTTTTCTTGCCTTTCACATATCGCTGTTTTGTAACACCCGTACCGAGGAGAATATTCGCATGTCGTTATACCCTCCGAGTCCGAACAGATTTGGCTACTACACCCAGTAATAACGCAGTTATTCCTAACCGTAGGTTTTTCGAATATAACCGGAATGCTTATCTCATCCTCATTTTCCGAAAGATCCGATGGATTGTCTCTCTTAAGCACAAGCGTTCCCAAATTCGTTTCTGGGTTTTCAAATTCCAAAACCGCTGAAAACGGAACAAATTCTTCCGTCATCCACTCGCCCCTAGCTTCCGCGTTCGTTACCGCGATTTCTTTTCCGTTTTCATCAAGTAATCGTATGGGGAAAGACGCTTCAAAGTACCAAAACCCCCTTGCTTCGCCGTAAATTTCAAGCGGGCTCGAAATCCCTTGTCCAGTCGCGATATTTGAAACCCTTATAAGCTCCGCCTTGTCGTTTATAACTTCCTCGAAAACAGAACCGTCGGGGATCTCGCACTTACGCGGGAAACTATCCGTTGACGCGTACCCCGCGCTGACGCATTCGTCAAAACTGCTGATGTCATTAGACCCATTATCTTTTATCTGCTTCATAAGATAAACAGCGCCCATGAACACAACCGCTAAAACTATAAAAAAAGATACTAGATGATTTGCGAATGGCTTCATATTTTGATTCGCGAATATTATTGTTTATTCCCCTTGCGGAATCACTATTGGCTTTGAACCAAATTGCATCAAGCAAAGCAGTAATAAACTAAAATTTCGCGGGAAACGATTATGGTTAATTTATGCCATCTTTGAAAGTTTGGGGTCTGCTAATATAATGATAGCAAGAAAAGCCCGTTCGCAGAAGAAATAGACGATACCGCAAAACCCGGAGGTCATTTTGCGTTTTCACGAGTTTATTCGGTTTCACATTTGAACTTTTAGCTCTTTCTGCGTTATAATAAAATTTAGAATAAACCAATCGATCAAAAATAGGATAAAAGGTCGCGAAAAATTTAGCAAAAAACTAATTCTGAATATGCTTGATAACCATATATACAATTTAATGCTCCAACTGACCGAAGAAAACAAAGGTCTCTGGAGGATAAAAAATAACTATGTGAGCGACGCGGGCGATTGCGCGGATTGCAAAATGTTTTGGGATAAAATGGAAGAAGACAAGGAGGACCATATCCTGAAACTCATGGAATTGATAAAAAGGCATGTATCTTGAATACTCTTATCTTTAAGGGACGGCAAATTAATCTTAAATGTTCAGCTTAACGAATGCGTAATAAATTAAAACTTACTCCGCGCGTTCGCTGAGTTTTCTCAAATATGAAAAATGTCGTGATATACTCCACGCCAACCTGCCATTTTTGCCATATGGCAAAAGAGTTTTTCACCGAAAATAAAGTGGAATTTGTCGAATACAATGTCGCCGAAAACACTGAAAAAAGAACTGAAATGGTGGAGAAAAGCGGACAAATGGGAGTTCCTGTAATCTTCATCGGTGATGAAATGATAATAGGATTTAACGAACCCAAAATCAGAGAACTCCTTGGTCTTTAATTTAGCAATGCATAAAATTAAAACACAAAATATGCAAAATAACGATAAAACAAAAAAGGAAGACAACAAGCACGATACCACATACAAGTGCTCAAATTGCGATTCCGAATCAAAAAACGAACCCGGAATGTGCTGTGATAAGAAGCGAGATTTATGCGAAGAATGCGTGGATAAAAAATGCGGTTGCTAAACCCGATCTTCTTTTCGTAAAATCCGCTAATCATTTACAGTAAGGATTATAAATCGCAATTTTTCGCGTGCGCATCAGGCGATATCCGTATATTCCTCTAAATTAAAACTGTCCAATGTAAGTCCCGTGTTCGTGAAGCAGAAATCGCCTTTTACGGCTTTCCCTGAAAGCACTTTTGGAAGCCAATGTATATCGTCTTGCCACATTTCCCCAAACGGAATTTCCTTGTGCGAAAACCACCGCGGACTCATTTCTTCCGATTCTTTCGGCTTGCCTTTCCATTTTTCCAATATAAATACATGAACGCGCTGGTTCCATTCCGGCTTATCTTTGAAGTAAAAATTAATCTCACCCGTTTTCTTGAGATCTTCTATTTCAGCCCTCGCGCCGATTTCTTCCTCAAGTTCCCTCACAGCCGCCTGCTCGATCGTCTCGCCATCTTCAAGCTTGCCTCCTATGCCGTTCCATTTGCCCGCGCCAAAGCCCCTTTTCTTCATCCCGAGAAGCACCTGGTTTTCTTTTACGAGAAGGCAAAGTGTTGATGATCGCATATGCATATTCACATTATCATGCCTGCCGCAAAATTGGCAAACCGAAAAATTTTTCTTCCGAAACGGCATACTCGCGTTTGCGTCCTGGCTTGATTTTCTATATAATTAAATGCGTCAAACAATTGCCGCATCGCAAAACCAACAGAATCACCTAAGGAGGTTTCAGTTTGAAAACGGTACTGGGTCTTGTGGGAGAAATCGGAAGCGGAAAAAGTACTTTCGTTCGCATAGTCGAAGAACTGATACCAGAAACTAAAATAGCCCATTTCAAATCTTCCGATATCCTCGCCGCAATATTAGAAATACTCAACAAGCCGGCTACCAGAAAAAATCTTCAAAAACTTCCGGAAATTTTAAGCGAACTTTTTGACGATGATGTAATAAGCGAAGCCATATTTGCGCGGATTTCGCAATCGGACGCTGATATTTGCGTGTTCGACGGAGTTCGATGGCCATCCGATGTGGAAGTTTTAAGAAGGTTCCCGAATAATTTCCTGATCTATATAACCGCTGACGCGCGCACCCGATATTCGCGCGTAAAGTCCAGGAAAGATAAGCTGGAAGAAGCAGATTTAACTTTTGCCCAATTCCTCCAAGCCGACCTATCCCAAACAGAAATTTTCATACCCAAAATAGGCGAAAACGCGGATATTAAAATATCCAACGGCGATACGATAGACTCGTTTTTCGAAGATATAAAAAATTTTGTGGAGTATAATCTGAAAACGGCTGATAAATAACGGCCGTTTTTATACGCGTTCGCTTATAAGTTTTTCGAGTACGCTTGGATCGGCGAGGGTACTAGTATCCCCAATAGCTTCGAACTCGCCTTCAGCGATTTTTCTTAGAATTCGACGCATTATTTTTCCCGACCGAGTTTTGGGAAGTGATGACGCGAATTGAATTTTATCCGGAGTAGCTATAGGGCTTATCTCGTTTCTCACATGATCTATCAGCGCTTTTTTCAACGACTCCGAAGGATTCACTCCGCTCTTTAATGTAACAAAGCAATGAATACCCTGTCCTTTTATATCATGCGGATATCCGACTACCGCGGCTTCCGCCACATTACCGTGAGACACGAACGCGCTTTCTATTTCCGCGGTTGAAAACCTGTGTCCCGAAACATTTATCACATCGTCTATGCGCCCGAGTAGCCAGTAATACCCGCCTTTATCTTTTCTGCATCCGTCTCCAGTAAAATATTTCCCGGGATACGCGGAAAAATAAACCTTCTTTACAAGTTTATTTCTTTTGTCCCCATACACGCCCCTTATCATCCCAGGCCATGGACGCGAAATAAAAAGCTTGCCCCCTTCGTTCACAGCCGCTTCTTTTCCGTCTTCTCTCAAAATCTCCGGCAAAATTCCAAAAAACGGCTTTGACGCGGAACCCGGCTTTGTTGGAATCGCGCCAGGAAGAGGCGTAATCATTATCCCTCCGGTTTCAGTCTGCCACCATGTGTCAACTATCGGGCACTTGCCTTTTCCTATCATCCTTGAATACCACATCCACGCCTCGGGGTTTATCGGCTCTCCCACGCTTCCCAAAATTCTCAAACTCGAAAGATCGTGCTTCGCGGGCCAGCTATCCCCCAAAGACATCATCGCGCGAATTGCCGTAGGCGCGGTATAAAAAATATTAACCTTATAATCATCAATTATTTCCCAGAATCTGTCAGGTTCCGGAAAAGCGGACGCGCCTTCGTACATTAATACGGTAGCGCCGTTTGCCAGAGGCCCGTACACTACATACGAATGCCCCGTAACCCACCCGATATCCGCTGTACACCAAAAAATATCATTATCTTTGAGATCGAAAACATATTTCGCGGTAAGAGCCGCGTAAAGAAGATATCCTCCGGTCGTATGCAGAACACCCTTGGGCTTGCCGGTACTGCCGCTTGTGTACAAAATAAAAAGTGGGTCTTCGGAGTCCATCTCTGCCGCGCTAAAACTATCCGAAGCCATAGCCATTTCTTCATGCCACCAAAAATCCCTCCCGCTTTTCATTTTCACATCTCCGTCTCCTCTTTTATAAACAATGACTTTTTTTACCGTGCTTGTCTCTTCAAGCGCCGCGTCCACTTTTTCCTTGAGTTTCGCGACTTTCCCCGAATAAAAACTCACATCCGAAGTTATAACCATCTTCGATTTACAGTCGGTTATTCTATCCTTCAAAGCATTCGCGCTGAACGCCGAAAAAACCACCGAGTGTATAACGCCTATCCGCGAACAGGCAAGCATGCATATCGGAAGTTCGGGAATCATGGGCATATAAATTGTAACGACATCGCCCTTTTTGATCCCGTTATTTTTAAGAACATTGCTGAATTTTGCTACTCCATCGTGAAGCGCTTGGTATGTCAGGGTTCTTTTTTCCTGTTTATTTTCACCCTGCCATATTATAGCCGCTTTGTTTCTCCGCGCCGTTTTTATATGCCTGTCTAAACAATTATACGAAACATTAAGTTTTCCCCCGATAAAAAATCTCGCGTAAGGCGCGCTGGAATCTCCTATGTCGAAAAAATCATATTCCATAACCTTGTTCCATTTCTTGAACCAATCCAGATTCTCGCTCGCTTGCCGCGCCCAGAATTTCGCCGGCTTTTTTATCGATTCATCATAAAGACGCCCGTATTCGCTTTCGCTTTTTATATGCGCGTTTTTCCTGATATTTTTTGGCGGCTGATAAACTCTTTTTTCTTTTGATGTTGTTTCTATTTCCTTTGCCATATTAAGATCAATAAAATATAGCATATTTGCTGATAGTAGGGCAAATTTTGGCTAATTTGGCCTATTTTTGAATACCCCCTACCATCTCTTGACATGATATATGGAAATGGTGTAAAATAAAATTAAATGTTTTAAGAAGGAGTGTTGGAGTGAATGGACTTTATGATCTTTTTTGGGGGGTTTTGGAATCCGAGGAGGGCTATATATATACCGATACCGATCTGCAAAAAAAAGAAGAGGGGTTCTACTATGAACTCCTCAATGATTTTCCGAACGCCTCAAGCGACGAGCTTGAGGCGTCAATTCTGCAGGCAGAAAAGGCCTGTATAGAAAAAAAAGACGGGGGCAAAAACCCCCGAATCGAAAAACTCCGAGATTTCCGGAATCTCGGAGCCCGCAGGTATACGGAAGCTCTGCGGGAAATGGCCAGCCGCATTGGCAATCGCCGAGTGCGGTACACCCCCGTCTGTGGAGGACCGGAAGAGGACGGGGTAACACCACCCCCGCCCAAAAAACTCTGTTCTTGGTGGTAAAAACTGGCTCACGCATCGCGTGAGCCAGTTTCATTTCTCCATTTCCGCCTTATTCCACAACCAATCTACTCAAAGCTCCTTTATTTCTCGCGGATCTAACCAAAAGATAAAGTATGAATATCGATAAAATGAAGTAAAAAATATTCAGAAGCGTTGCCATAACTATATTCTCCATCGGAAAACTGGAGTTAAGAATAACGCTTCGCATACCCTCAAATACATGCATCGTGGGAAGAAAATAGGCAACTTTCGCGAAAAATTCCGGAAGCACGGAAACCGGATAAAACACCGCCGACAGCGGCATAAAAATAGCGGGTATAGACCACACAAGAACTTCAAATGAGGGCCCGAATCTCAAGATTAAACCCATAGACACGAATCCCAAAGCCCACCCGAACACAAGCACATTAACGAATAACGGCACTATGTAAAATCCGAACGACCATATTTCAAGGCCGTAAAATATAAATGCCAAGCATGATATAAATAAAGTTCCTATAATGGCGTTTATAACGCTTACAATCGAAAGCGCGACCACAAACTCGCTCAATTTAACCGGCGACGAAAAGACATTTATAACATTCCTTGCCCATATATCCTCCAGAAACGCAACGCTTATCCCTTGCTGACCTTCGTAAAACATATGCCAAAATATCAGCGCTCCAAGCAGGGTCAAAACAAAATTTACTTTCAAATCGGTCTCCGCGATATCCTGAATCCAAAAAGTCACGAACCCCCACGCCACAAGCTCGAGAGTTATCAGGTAAAACAAGCCCGCGACTCTATGAGGACTTTTCCTTGTAAGAAAAAAATTCCTTAATACTATTCCTTTTATGTGCAGATAATTCATAAAAATTAGTTTCCTTTTGAAATACTTATAAAAACATCTTCGAGGTCCTCGGCTTTGAATTTTTCCTTTAACGCTTGCGGAGTGTCCATTTGAACAATTTTTCCGTGCGACAAAAAAATAATCCTGTCGCACATTTTATCCATTTCGTTCATATTATGGGAAGTCCACAGGGTAGCTCCGCCCGTTGATTCCATTTTTTGCCAAATCAAGTTTCGTAATTCCCATGCCGTTGTCGGATCAAGAGATGAAGTCGGCTCGTCGAGCAGAAGGAGCTTCGGATTATTAAGAAAGGCCTTTGCCATCGTGAGACGAGTTTGCTCGCCCGACGAAAGCTTTCCGGCTCTTGTCTTTCTGAACTTTTCCAGTTTGAATTCTTTGATAAGCAGATCAATCAAATCCGTATAGTCCTTAATCCCGTAAAGCAGAGCGAAAACAACGAGATTTTCATATACGGTTAGATTATACGGCAAAGCCGCGTATGGAGCGACGAAATTCATTTTTTCAAGGCATTTTTCCCTATTTTCGAACAAATTTTTGCCGAAAATTTCTACCGTTCCGGATGTCGGCATCAGCAGGGAAAGAATCATGTGGATAGTTGTTGTTTTTCCAGCTCCGTTTGCGCCGAGCAATCCCACAATCTCGCTCTCTTTCACCTCAAAAGATATTCCGTTTACGGCAGTAAAATTTTTGTACTTTTTTTTTAGATTTTCTACTTTCAGCACCGTTTCCATAATTTTCAGCTTTTATTTGCCCAAAATATGCCGTTATTGAAAGTATATCACGACGATCTGGTTATGAAAATGTTTATAAAAACACAGAATAAAAATTCCGCGCAAAAATCAGCCCTTCGGGCTGATTGGTTTAAGAGCTTTTTCGCTTTTCAAATTATCGGCAAACCGTAAATTTGCAATCCTCCTATCCTTTTCTGTTTTTTGAACGGTTTCCCGCGCTTAAAATTTTTTTCCTCAAACGAACATTCAGTGGGGTAACTTCGAGATATTCGTCTTCAGACATCACTTCAAGACCCGTCTCTATGGTAAGTTCGACAGGCGGAACAAGGTCTATCGCTTCGTCCGATGCCGAAGACCGCACATTTGTCATGTGCTTTCCTTTTGTCGGATTCACCGCCATCTCCTCGCCTTTCGATGTGTTCCCTAAGACCATGCCTTCGTACACATTGATATTCGGCTTAATGTACAAAGTCCCCCTATCCTGCAAATTCCATAAAGCGTAAGCAAGCGCCTTGCCCGTAGCCATAGATGTCATCGACCCTACCTGGCGTTTTTGAATCGGCCCCGCGTATGGCCTGAATTCCAAAAATCTCGAGGAAAGAATACCCTCGCCTTTTGTACTTATCGTAAACTGGCTTCTATACCCGAGCAGACCTCGTGTTGGGCCTTCAAAAGAAAGACGCAAGGTCTTTTCGCTTTCAGGATGCAGATCTTTTATCACAAACCCCCTAGCGCTTAAATTTTCGATTATCACGCCCTGACATTCGTTTGGCGTATCCACGATAACCTCTTCGAAAGGTTCGAGTTTCACCCCGTTTTCTTCGCGGATAATAACCTGCGGCTGGGAAACCTGAACCTCGTAACCCGCTCTTCGCATATTTTCAAGCAAAATCGCTATGTGAAGCTCGCCTCTTCCCGATACCTTGAAACTTTCGTACAAAGAGAAATCCACTTTCAGGCCTACATTTACCTCGACTTCCTTCTCCAGATATTCCCTAAGCTGGCGGGAGGTGACATATTTTCCTTCCCGTCCCGCGAGTGGCGAATCGTTCACGAGAAAATCAAGTTCTATCGTCGGCTCGTCAATCGCTATCGCGTCAAGCGGCTTCGAATTTTCATCGCTTGTCACGGTCTCTCCTATATAAATATCAGGAAGGCCCGCGATAAGCGCGATGTCCCCCGCGCTTGCTGTTTCAACTTCTGTTTTTTCTAGACCATTGAATGTAAAAACTTTCGTGATCTTTCCCGGCCTTGTTTCTCCGTTTGGTTTTTTTACAAATACCCGATCTCCGCTGTTAACTGAACCGTCGTAAATCCTCGCCACAGCAAGGCGCCCCATAAAATCATCATATCCAAGATTAAACGGCTGAAGCCGAAGAGGCATCGAAAGGCGCTTGTCCGATGAAGCGGGTGCCACATACTCAAGTATTGCGTCCAATAAAGGAGACAAATCCGACGACTCGTCCGTAAGATTTTTCTTCGCGATTCCAAGACGCCCTATCGTATAAACTATGGGGAAATTCGCCTGCTCATCAGATGCGCCAAGATCAAGGAATAATTCAAGAACACGGTCTTCCGTTCGCCTCGGATCAGCCGCTGGCTTGTCTATTTTATTTACGACCAAAATCGGCTTCAGCCCCAATTCGAGCGATTTTTTGAGGACGAACCGCGTCTGCGGCATCGGCCCTTCCTGCGCGTCAACGACAAGAAGCACCGAGTCAATAGACCTCAACACCCGCTCCACTTCAGAGCCGAAATCCGCGTGTCCAGGAGTGTCCACTATATTTATCTTAGTGTCCTTGTAAAAAATTGCCGCATTTTTTGAATAAATCGTAATGCCGCGCTCCTGTTCGAGCGCGTTTGAATCCATTGAGACATTTTCCTCCACCGCGCCCGCAAAACGAAGCAGGGCATCGGTAAGAGTTGTCTTGCCGTGATCAACATGTGCTATTATGGCTATATTTCGTATTTCCATCCCTTACCCTTCAACTCTTGAAGAGTCAGGGATAGAAAAAGCCCCATCGCTATGAGACTGTATTCTATAATACAAGAAAATTAAGATAGTGTCAAATGCAACAGCGCAAGAAATACCCCATTAAAAAACCCGCCCCTAAGATTTATGGACGGGTTAGTTTGTCCATGCGAACTCTAGTATGATTTTATCTGAAGCCTTTTTGCGAGTTCCGTCAAAATTCTTAGCTTTTCCCTTGTCTTAAGAGTCAGCTCTTCCTCTTCTTCCCTTTTTTCCTCCGCTCTTTTTCTGGAGTCCGCTATCCTATCTTTATTTTTAATCATATTATAAAATTCTTCCACCCAATCCCCATCCGCAAAAATTGTCACCTGGTATGAAGGCGCCTTCTGCCAATAAACATCGAGGACTACACTGCCCAAATTGTCATTACCGTCCGTATAATTATACCATATAGCAATCCGGTCACCGCCAAACATGGACATGCCGGAAAAGTAGTCGAATGAAAATTTTCCGAAATTATACAGTTTTCTCACGATTTTCGTATGGGAATTAAATACATCTCTTACGACAATGCTTCCAAATTCCATTAAAAGCTCTTGCGCTGAATTAATTATGTTTTCCAAAGTACGAATTCTGTCTTTAACTTCACGATCCAACTCTTCAATTTCGCTTTGGATTTCTCCAAGCGCTTTTTCGTCGCCTTTAACCACTACTTCCCCCTACTAATCTTTAGATTTCCTACTAAACCGTACCACAATCTCCGAATTTGTAAAAGTTTATCCGATTTATCCGCCCACAAACCCGTGGCTTTGCTCCCGCCATAATTCAGAGTAAAGCCCGTTTTTTTGGATCAACTCATTATGAGTCCCTTGTTCCAATATCATTCCTTTGTCAAAAACCATAATGCGATCCATCTTCTGTATAGTGCTTAAACGGTGCGCGACAACCATAGTAGTACGCCCTCTCATAAGGTTATCGAACGCGTCCTGAATATGCTTTTCGCTTATGGAATCGAGCGAACTTGTCGCTTCATCCAATACCAAAATAGGCGAGTCTTTCAACATAGCCCGCGCTATCGCCACTCTCTGCCGTTCGCCGCCGGAAAGTTTAACGCCCCGTTCGCCAACGAGGGTATCGTATCCTTTGGGCAAATTAAGAATAAAATCGTGGGCGTGCGCGCTCTTTGCGGCTTCTGCCACGCTATCTTCGCCCGCTCCGTATGCCGAATACGCTATATTTTCCCGAATCGTGCGGTGAAACAGAATCGGATCCTGCGCCACATACGATATATTCGACCGCAAATCGCTTTGCGTAATTCGCGATATATCCTGCCCGTCAATCAGTATCCTGCCTTTTTGAAGATCCGCGAAGCGAAGCAGAAGTTTTGTTACCGTGGTTTTTCCCGCTCCGGACGGCCCCACCAATCCCACTTTTTCTCCGGGCTTGATATCAAACGACAAGTTTGAAAAAATATCTCCTCCATCCCCGTAACGAAACGACACATTTTCGAATTTTATGTAACCTTCGTTTATTTGACATTTCTCGGGATTTTCCGGATCCTTCACTGAAAGCGGCTTCTCGAAAATATCGACCATCTCTTTCGCTTCGGCGAACGCTCTCATAGTCCTTGTGAAATTACGGCCGATATTCCATACGATATCGAATGACTTTAATATATATATCTGCATAAGTATGATAGTCCCGGCCGAAATCACCCCGTCTATCCACAAAGTCAGCGCCGCGTACATCCCGACAAATTCAAAAATCCCGATAAAATATCCCTGAAAAGTAAACTGAATGTTCTGGAAATAGAGCGCGTCCTTGAGGCGCCTCTGCTCAAGATCCGTAGCTTTCGCGAAAATCGCGGATTCTTTTTTCTGCGATGAAAACATTTTGACATTGAGTATGTTCGTTATAACATCCGCTAGGTTAGCGGTAACCTTTGAATTCGCCTCCGTTTCAAGCAAATCTCTTTTGATTTTTTTCTTTGCGAAAAGAATCGTTATAGTAGTGTAGAGAACAAGCCATACAAAAAATATGCCGCCCAATATCGGCGCAAACCACGCGAGCACGCATATTCCCAAAATAAGTCGCAGGCCATGCATCCATATCGTAAAAACTATCTGGTCATGGATGGTTTCAAAAGCGTCAACATATCTCTTCACCCTCGCGACAAGAGCGCCGGTAAAACTGTTAGAAAAAAAATCGTACGAATGCGTTTGAAGCCGCGAGAAAGCGTCGTCCGCGATATTCTTTCCTATATGGCTCTGGCAAAAAGCCATTGCGTAATCCGCCGCTCTGTAAAACAGGTTGTACGCGAATATGACCGCGCCGAGCATCAAAAGAGCGCTTATGAGCGTGCCCGCCGCGGCTGACCGGTCTTCGCTTGACGACACCGTATCAATAATCCGCGTGTACAAAAGCGGCGCTCCCGCGTCGAGTGCCAAAGTGCCAAGGCCGTATCCGATAAAAGCAAGGATTCCGCTTTTTTTATATTTTTTGATATGCGGCCAATAGTATTTGAATATTAGTTTTGGATTCATAATAAACATTTAACTGCGGTTTCGCGAACCGCAGTTTTGCTATTTTCTCATATCATAACATAAAATGCAGGAAAGACAATTAGAAATTGATGTATTGTTTTTTTTGCGAATATACTATAAGATATGGGAGTTATATGCTGGCTAAGTATAGGATTTGGCTTAATTAAGCCAAATCCTATACTTAGCGCTTGTAGTGATGGGTTTGATAATCTATTCGTGAGGTATTTATGCGGTTTGATTGGCAAAAGAACTTGACATTATCCTGATAATATGCTATAATACGATCATAAACTTTGGTTTGTTTCTATTTTAACGAAAAGGATATAGCAAAAAACATTTAAAAAATCATATTCAGCATAGAGCGTATGGAGGAAAACCGGCGAGGGATGAAATATCCGTTTAACGAAGTACTTAGCGGATATTTCATCCCTCGCCGTTCGGAGAACTCCTGGGGAGAACTCCAAAAAAAAACGACGAGGCGGAGAA
>Ga0209542_10006159_pt1 | contig 23488 bp, 12 predicted proteins | sample RifCSPhighO2_01_FD_184028 | JGI IMG/M metagenome (GOLD analysis project Ga0209542, IMG submission 184028) | Soil microbial communities from Rifle, Colorado - Rifle CSP2_plank highO2_0.1 (SPAdes) (version 2) | ecosystem: Environmental > Terrestrial > Deep subsurface > Rock core/Sediment ... | reverse complement strand
ATATAGAATATCAAGCTAACTACCAACCTTATGGAAGTATATTTACAGAAACAGGCCAAGAAAAATACAAATTTAGTGGAAAAGAGCTAGATTCTAGTAATCTATACTACTTTGGAGCAAGATATTATAATAGTAACATAGGCAGATTCACTCAAGTAGACCCTATATTAAAAGCAGAAGAATCTCCTTATTCATATGCCAATAATAATCCAATAAAGTATGTAGATCCAACAGGCAAGGCTGCTGAAGAAGCTACTGTTGGAGAAATGATTGGCTATCAAGTTGGTATCTCTGCTCTGTTACCAGTTGTAACAGGTATTATAAGGGGGGATTCACCAAGAGAAATAGCTCATAATGCGCTTATTGGTACTTTTTCTGGTATTGGTTCTGCTACCCTTGCTGCAACAGCTGGTCGACATGCAAACTCAGATTTAGACTTCTTAGCAATTAGACTTACCAATAATTTTTTTGGATCAATGGAAACAAATGCAATGCGTAACCAACCTGCTTTAAGTGAATTAACATTTGATTATTTAGTATTTAGCTTTGTTCGAAAAAATGGAGAGTGGGAAGGTGGTGTTAATGTTCCACGAATGTATGATACAATTGATTTTGCTTTGGAAAGAGGTAATAAAATGGATTGGGGTATGTCGTTAGGTACAGGGCTAGTTACATTTACAAGACCCGAATATGGCAAAACCTCTTTAACAGAAAGTGGTTTATACTCGGGTGAAGCCGGCCAATTTGGGGGGGCAATTACATTAGTGACAAAAGACCTAGACTTCGGGCTTACGAGACGCCATGAAACTATTCACGCATTGGATGCTTACACAACTGCGGCCATAGGTAGAGGACTACTGCCTGCAGATATTCCATCTTTAAGGCTACTAGGGATTAATGTTTATGGATTAGGTGATCTTACAGGAGATTTTGTACTTAATGATGTACCATATAATATACATCGATTGAGTGGCGGTGAATCTAGTGTTGGATTTTACAAAAGTGATGCAGACTGGAAGGAAAGAAGGGCGTATACATTTACAGGAGAACAGGGAAGAGGTAGGTAATAAGACAATATTTTATTTAAATAAAACACTCAATCCTAAAGAGAATCTATGTTGTGGGTAATCTTTATCATGTAGTTCTACATCAGCAAAATTTCTTGTGTAAGCACTAACTAGTCTTAGTTTACTTGTAATGCTTCTTGTTAAATATGGTCTAAGTAGAAAAGATTCTTCTGGAATTGGCTCCTTCACTATACCACTTGAAACATGAATAGGTTCATCCAAATGAGTTCTGGAAAAACCAATTCCTAAACCAAAAGAATAATCCTTTACATTTTGTTCTAGATCTAAAGCATAACTTATTTCATAGTTTGTATTTTCTAGCAACAAATTGCCATCCAACCCAGCATAAAAATTACTCCCTAACTCTTTTGCCAAACCTATGCCCAAACTTACATGAAAAGGATTATTGGGATCTGAAGAACTTCCAACTAAACCATGTGCCTTAACCCTAGCATTGGCAATTGGAGAAATAGTAGTTAACAGTGCTAGAATTATTGGAATTAATTTTTTGGTCATAATTACTATTAAGTTTTAGTATTTATAAACCTTTCTATTTGTTATTACTTTACAGTGACTTAAAAATTTCCTAAATCCTTTTGCGATTTACTCTTTATATTACCTTTATAAGTACCCCAGCTTTTTCTAAATATTTCTGGGTACTTCTCAATATTTTCTTTTAAGAATTTTTGAGTCCTTTCATCAGAACTATAACCAGAACCAAAATCAATTCCAATTTTCTTCTTTATTTTTTCAATCTCACTATCTCTAGTAACTTTTGAAAGAATTGATGCAGCAGCACATGGCATATGATTTGAATCAGCTTTGTGTTCAACAATTAGTTCTATTTTTTTATCCTTAACCATTTCATAAACTTGACTTTTCCAAGCTTTTATATTTGTACTCGGGCAATCAATAATTGCTTTTTCAGGTTTTAACTTGTTTATAATTTGGGCCGATTTAATTGCTTCAATATCATTTAGATTAACTCCACTGCTTAGGCTTCCATCAATTTCATCCGGAAATACGTTTATTATTTCATATTTCTTCACAATTTTTATTATCTTATTAAATAAATATACTCTTTTTTTACGTGTTAATTTCTTACTATCTTTTACTCCAATTGCTTTTAGACTTTCAATATCTTCCTCATTAACTAGAACTCCGCTTAAAACCATGGGACCTATTACTGGCCCCCTACCTGCATCATCAATACCACAAATCAATACCATGATTTCTTTTAGTTAAATTACAAATTATAAATCTTTTTATTAATTACTTTAAATGAAATTAAAACTATAAAAGCATTTAAATACCAAAATGTATTATTGATTTTATGATAAAAAACATAATGGCAATTTTATTGCTTGGAATATTATTAGTTGCAGGTTGTACTCAATTACCTCCAAATGATAATGGAAATAATGGTTTTCAAGAAAAAGAACTTTCATTTGAAACTGTAGATAAAGATTTCTATAGTAATATTCAAGAGAAATCTCAAAAAGCTATACAAAATTCAGAAGATTTTCAAGAACTATGGAATGAAATAGGTTCTTTAAAAATGCTTGAAGAAATTGATTTTTCAAAATACACAGTAATTGCAGTATTCCAAGGTCAAAAAACAAGCGGCGGTTATTATATTGAAATTTCTAAAATAACAGATAAAAAAGATTCCATATTAGTTAATGTAATAGAAATTGAAGCAGCTCCAGGACAAGCTGCAGCTGTTATAACATCTCCGTATCATATTGTAAGAATTCCAAAAACAACTAAACTTATTAAATTTGAAACTAAAACACAACAAGAATCAGAGAAAAACTGGATAGATGAATTGATTGTCAATGAATTGAAAGGAACAGATGACCAAGTTGCATCTCTTTCAAAATGTGAATATAAGAATAGAATTGCTTACTATCTGGTTAGACCTTGTTGCGATCGGTTTACTGAACTTTTTGATGAAAATGGAAATTCTATCTGCTTACCAGGCGGTGGTTTTACAGGAAAAGGTGATGGTAAGTGTCCTGATTTTAACAAAGAAATCAAAAATTGTGAAGTTATTTGGAAACCAACTCTATTAAATGAAGACACAAAAAGCATTCAATTAAACAAGGAATTCACTTTAGAAATGGGCGAAACAGCCATGCTTAAAGAAGATGATTTAAGAATTAAATTCTTAGAAGTTGTAGAAGATTCAAGATGCCCAAGTGGTTTCCAATGTATCAGAGGAGGTTCAGTAAGAATTAAAGTAGATGCGAGATATGATAACGAAAAAATTCTAGGTGAGTATGAACTTGAAATAGGAGATAATAGCAACATAAATTCTTATGTTGAAATAATCCCTCAGAAATATAGAGATGAACTTTCTAGTCCAATAGCACATAGGATTGAATTTATTAGAGCTAATGCAGAAAGAGAATCAGATGAAAGGCTAGACTTAGAAGTGTTTAGTGTAACTTTTAAAGTTACAGAGGCCTTTACACAATAAGGAATTTGTAACTATTTCTAAGTAGTTAAAAATAGAAAGATTTATAAAGAGCTAAGGTCTTAGAATTTCTGACTAAAAATGATTCAAAAACTTGGATTTGCACCATTGAAAATAGCAGACTTTACATTTATTTATTGGCCACTAGATTCATATAGTGCAGATTCAATCTTTAGAAATGGTTTTAGAGTTAGGCATAGTTTCCCAGGAGAAGGATTTGTTGGTATGCCTGGAGAAAAAGTTCATGCATTCGCAACTTATGAAAGTGCTTTTAAATGTTTAAGATTAGCTGAAGAAGAATTGCAAGAGGAATTTCTTCAAGACCCAGAAGTTAAGTATGATGTTGGCATTCAAAAACTAGGAAAAATAAATCCAGAAAATCAAGTATTCAAGAAATATCAAGAACGAACTAAAGAGGAAAGAGATTTAGTTGGTAGGCTTTTAGAAGGAGTAAAAGAAACTCCTAAACTATCTGAAAATAGATTTCATTTTACTTCAAGAAGTTTAGTTGGAGACGGTTATGGTGTTGACATCCCAGAATTGTATATTTTTGAATTGTATGTTCCTACACTTAAAGTACAAGGGAATTCTGTTAAACCTGAAGAAAACAATTATCCTGCTGTTATTGTAGAAGGTCCCGGATTTAACTTAAAAAGAAGTTTAAGTGGCAAATGTAGAAGGGCATTGAATTTGGCCATATAAATAAATCTACAATAATTTAGCAAACATTAGTCCCAAAATTATCTAGCAAATAATTATTAATATATATTGGTTTATTTAATCTAATGGCTAAAACAATTGCATCGCTAGGTCTCATGTCTAAATTCAAAATTTTATCCTTTGTACTAAAAATTGCCTTTGAATAATAAATATTATTCTCCATTTTTTCAATTTTAACATAAGCTAATTCTATATCAAAATAATTTACAATTTCTTTTGTTGACTCATAAATGCTAGGTCTAATTTCAGTCAAATTCCTCAAAGCAGATTCAATGTTGAAAGATCTATCTTCAGGAATAGTAACAATAATTGCTTTGCAATTACTTTTTAACATGATATTACTATCTCTTACTCCGACTTCTATCTTAGAATAATCTTCCAAAGAAAATAATGAATGTCCTTGATCTTGAAATTCAATAAAATTAGAATTCATATAAATTATTAAAGATGTTCCAATAATAAGGATTAATATTGCAAATATGTAAATAAACCTCTTTTTATTTATTTTCTTTTTTGCCATATCAACAACAAAAATTTGGGATTATTAAATTTTACGAATATAAACTAATAACAGAATAGGATATAGCGGAGGTTGGAGTGTCAACCCATCAGCAAAGCTGATTTGTTTTTGAATTCGTCAGGTTGTCTTGTAAGACTTGACCCGCCAACGACCTCCGGGTTATGAGCCCGACGGGCACTCCTAATTAGGCATGGAATAGGTCCATTCTGCCCTACTCCGCTATTTTTTAAAACAACTTAGAATTCTTTATAAATCTTCCGTTACATTTTAGAACATTCAACAATATTATCATTGACATCAAATTTTACATCTAAGAACTTCTCAATAACTGCTGCATTTGCATTTATGTGATTAGTAGTTTCTGAAGTCTTTACCTTAGAGTTTTTACTTAATCCCATGTAAATCATTAGCTGATCAATAGCCTTTTTATCAACACAAGATCTAGAATTGTACTCATTACTTAAATTAAAAGCAGCTTCTTTTCCAACATCTTCACTTGATTTTCCTCTTTCTCCTAAACATTCTGCTCCAATAATTGTATTTGTAAAATGGCAATGTGCATGAACTAAAGATCCTGGACTTAAAGTATCTACATATTTATCCACAACTATGCCTATTTCCTTATTGTAAGATTTCTTAAAGGAATCAATTTGCCTTTCAACAACTTTCCTTTCTTTTAATGAATTTGAAGCAATGCTAAATAAATCAGTTCTAATGTAATTGCCTCTTTCAATTAATTCAACATTTTTGATTTTTCTGCAAGGCTCAATCTCAAATACAACTTTGCCATTTCCCTTTGGATAGAACCCCCTATTTATTATTTCTGCAGTAGCATTTACATTAAATTTTTTAACCAATCTTAAAAATACATTTTCTATTGAATTTATTGGTGGTGAAAAAGAAACATCAGTCCCACCAATTATTTCTACTTTTATTTTCTTATTAAATTTTAAGCATAAAGGTAATATAGTTTGAAAAACTAAAGTTACAGAACCAGCAGTTTTAATATCAATTTTTAGATCTTTAGAGATAATATCATTGGGCATAAATATTAGGTCTTTAGAATTTAATTGATTGCCTCTTACTTCAGCATTACATATTTCTTTCATAATATTAACTGCATTTAAATGTTGATTTTGTAGTCCTGGGTTATTTCTTTTTGCCCTAATATTAGAAATCTTAAAATTTTCTTGAGTTATTGCACTTAAACTTAATGCAGTTCTTAAAACTTGTCCGCCCTGACTTCCTAAATCATCTTCAATAATTATCATCTTGGCTCTTTTAGAAATCTTTAAAAACCTATATAAGGCTTTACTTCTCATGCCGAGATGGCCCAACCTGGTACGGCGCAGATTTAATATTTTTATATTAAAGCGTATGCCCGCTATATATTGTGGTTAGCCTGTTTCCTTACGGATTTCCGGGTTCAAATCCCGGTCTCGGCGTTTATTTATAGAATTAGACGTAATAAGATTATATGCCTTCTTTTGTTTTCTTATTTGAATATAGAAATAATTAATAGAATTAATGATATAATTACACAAAGATAGCTTATAGGTAATAGTGGAATTCCTAACCACAAAAATCCAATATTTCCTGTTAGCCCGCTGATCAAAAGAAGCAAAGAAAATCCAATTATGCTTATTCCTAGCCCCGCAATCATAAATTTAAGAGACTTATCGCTTAAGGTATTGATTTTGAACTTACCAAACCCAAAAAACAAAAAAAGCACCCCTAATAAGAAGGCAGAAACGAATGCTAAGATCATTAACCAAATGCCATCCACCCATATGCTCATATGATTTCTAATGTTTTCAGGAATCCAAGTAGCTGATAATACCAGTGAGATTATAATGATAATAATTCCGAAGAGAACATATGTTCTTTGTTTCATTAGTGCAATTAATCCATAAAGTCTATTTATATTTTTCTAATGACTTTTATTAGTCTCAAATAAAAAAATTTGCATCTAGCCGCTATTGAGGTGAGTTTTTATTTATACAATTCTTTCTCTGTAACACTTGTTTATTTTTACACCAGTTCAGTATTGCACCCTTTTCTATATATTGTTATCCAGGCTAGGCGCTTTCTTTCTAATACAAAATAAATAAATAAAATAACAAATATTTATAAAGACAACATGCAAAATTAATATGGGTGGTTTTTATGGAAAAAATTGAAGTAAAAGGATTCAAATCCTCTGATGAAGTAAGAACTTTTGAAAAAGGAAAAGTAGAACTTATTAAGATTGGTGGTGCAATGGTCGGTAAAGCAACATTCGAACCAGGATGGAAATGGTCAAAACATGTACAACCTTTAGCAAAAACAAAAAGTTGTGAAGCTCCACATTTCCAGTATCAAGTTTCTGGAACTATGCATGTAGTTATGGATGACGGCACTGAAAAAGACATAAACGCCGGAGAAGTTTCTTCTATTCCAACAGGTCATGATGCCTGGGTAGTTGGAAATGAGCCTGTAGTTGTAATTGATTTCCAAGGAATGGTTGATTACGCCAAGCAGTCTACAAAAAAATAAACTAAATTATTTTTTATTTTATTTATATTACTACAAAAAAATTAATAGTTTAAAAGATAACTTTAATTAATACTCGAATCAAAATTCTGTAATCCTTTTGCTAACCAAAACATTATTAAATAAAAATTGTTAATTAATTTATATGAATAAATTCACAAAATTATTGCTTTTAATAATCCTAGAAGTTATCTTCACTGCCATATTCTTAGGCATTAGTGAGAATTCCGATTTAGCAGCAGCCATAATCTTTCCACCGATATTTGCAATAACTCTTTATTTTCTAATATTTACAACATTAGAAGTAGAGCATAAATCTAAGAAAACCCATATTATTTTTGCGTTATTATTAGCCAGTATAGCATTATTCTCAAGTTCAATAGGTTTTCATTATGCTTCTAATGACTTAAATAATTTATTTGTAAATAATAAAGAACTCGAAATTTTATTTAAAAGACTTTATTTCCTTGATGAAAAATTTAGTCACTGGTTAATGTTTGCAGGCATTTTTGGAGTTTTACTTTCAATAATTTTATGGGTTTACTTTAAAAAAATTCATAAATTAAATAATATAAACAAAGAAAATCATTTTCAAACTACAATGTTTGATATGTTTATGATGACATTTTTTGGTTCTTTAATAGGTGCAATTCTAGCTTTACTAGCAATAGAAGCAAATATAATAAAACATTCATTAATTTTCATTATTATTTTCATGCCTTTTTTATTTTTCAAATATAAAAATTATAAACCCAAAACAATTGGAAAAGACTTTATTCCTTTTATGTTTTCTTCTATAAGCTCTTTTATTGCAATATCATTAGCTTATTACTTACTAAAAAATGGTCTTATAATAACCTCAATAAAATAACAAAATATTTAAACGATTAAACTTAGTAAATTAACATAAAAGGGGGATGGAACATTAGAATTTTAGCACTTAGTAAGATTTGTATATTTATATTTTTGTTATTCTACTTAACTAGTCTTTCTTATGCTTCTATTCAAGATGCTCAACCTGAAGCAGCAGAATTCGAAGTTGCTAAAAGTGGTTCTCAAGATCTTTATACCGGGGATATGAGTTTTTCAATTCCCATTTTAAAAGTTCCCGGAAGAAACGGATTGGATTTACCTCTAGATCTTGTGTATAACGCAGGAATTAGAGTAGATCAAGAAGCTTCATGGGTGGGCCTAGGTTGGAACTTAGGTGTTGGAATGATTTCCAGATCAGTTAATAGAGAGCCCGATGATTTAAAGGACTTTGGTTATCTTAGAACTGGTATTGAATATAATGCTCTTACACAAAGAGGAGACTTGGGCGGTGCTCAAGACAATTATTTTCTGAGTTTCGGTGCAGGTGGGGGTAGAATGATACTCGAAAATTCATATAATACTGATGAATATAGGGGCACAGCACATCTTGAATTCTGGAAACCCTGGAACATTACTTATTACATGGGGAATAATGAGATCACTGCTTGGATTGTTACCACAGAAGACGGTACAAAGTATATTTTCGACTACCCACTAAAAACCCAAAATAAGGCAGCAACAATTTATCATGCCCAAAAACAGCACAATGAGATTCTAAATTGTCCATGTGTACCCCAATACTCCCATGAAATAAACACACCCCAGCGTCCTTGTGGCACATGCCCCCACTTACAACCACCTTACAATGTATATAATCCATATGGCACTTGCCCAGTTGGTGGGGAGTTTCTTGGTGGTTACTATCAACGTTCTTGTGATTATGCATGTGGTACTGGTTGTAGGAATGAATTAGTCTATTGTGATGCTTATCTACCACCTGGAGGTTCTCCAATATTCACTAAACTTCTGCCCTCTAATAATACACAAAAAGATATTATAAATGGAAACTCGATCTCAAATGTTGTCAATAAGCTGTTTAGATTTGAAGAGAATGATTACAAAGAACAAGCGCAACAAGCATCAAGCCAACCTATCTTTAGAAGTCCACTCGGAGAAGATAATTATGGTACTGCTCAATTACCCTTATGTAGGGATTCATTATGGGATATTAAATGCCAGGTAGTTGATGATAGAGGAACAACAAATCCAGATGATGATATAGTGACTAAAAGAATTTATGAGCAAAATGTAACATGTTCAGAACCCTCAGAGCAAATAACATATACTTCTTCTTGGTTACTCACAAGAATCTTAAGTCCAGATTATGTAGATAACAGCCCATCTGGACCTTCAATTAATCCAACGGTTGGACCAGAAGATTATGGCAACTGGATTAATATATCTTATGTAAAATTAATAAACCCACGGGGGGGCGCAGAATTTTTTTACATTTCATCGTTTCCACAACCAGTTGGAGCTTCTGATTACGTTTTAAATGCAACGCCTTACTGCTATTGGTTCTCCTTAAGAAGTTTTAATGTTCCGCCGTACAATTCTCCAATGTACACTGATCCACTAGCTTGGAAGCGGAAACTTTTAGACTGTGAAATGAATGGTGGTGGACCAGTACACGCAAATGAGTTATTTAGATATACATCCCTAGCAAAAAGTTCTTCTTTTATAAATTTTGCATATTTATCTAAGATTATTACGCCGACACATACAGCTAGGTTTTTTACTTTTGAGAGAGAAAATGAAATATTTTCTGATCCAGGTACTTGGACAGCTCCAATACCTGCCAGAGGTCTTGACTATATTAATCTTTATAAAAGAGTTGGTGCTAATGAGCAAGGAGAGTTAATAAAAATAGTGGACTTCAGTTATTCCGATACAAAACTGGCCCAGAATCACCACTATTACCCAGACTATAAAGGTAAGCTTACACTTGGAGGGTTACAATTTAAAGGCCCAAATTGGGAATTAGACATCCCCCCATATTATTTTGAATATTATGAAGACGCAGAATGGTGGCCATACACAAAAGATAATTGGGGGTACTACAATGCGCAAGTAAGGAACTCGGGCGGTCTATGTACTGCCTCTCATGTTGATGATTATTATGATTCAGACAAACTAAGAGAGGGTCCTACATGTGACGATTTTAACGGTGATCAAACTAAATGTGATATTTATCAGCAGACCAATATTGGTTGTTTCTATGATAACAACAATTGTTGTGTCAAGTCCAATTTGGATGGGCCACAAATTTGCTATCCTGCAGGAGGAATTGGTGCTCTTGATCCACTCAGTTTCTGTTGGGGAATCAAGCATCAAAATAATTGCAACGATTATTTAAACTACCCACACACTACCACTAATAGCCAACATACTGGATGTGCCTGGGGTAGTCCAACATTTAATCACGGTCAGGGGAATAAACAATACTTTTGTTGCAACGATGCTTATGAAGGTGAAGGTGTTCACTCACCAAAATGTGGAATTAACAAGGAATCCCCGACGCCATTTATTAAAACTACAGTTCCATACAGATTTGACTGTGCAATGTTTGGATATAATACTGACAAATGTCAACAATATCCTGGATGTTGGGCCGGAATGAATTTCACAAGCAATAACAGTGCAATAGTTTGGTCATTAACTAATATTACATATCCAACAGGAGGTACTGTAAGTTATACCTACGAAGTTGACGACTATAGTTACATACAAACTAATCAATTGCCAGTAGATCAGCTAGGTGGGGGGATTAGAATAAATAGCATTACTACTGACAATGGTTTGGGTGATATATCCAAGGAAAACTTTAAATACAAATTTAGCAATGGTAGAAGTAGTGGTGTTGCGACTCTTATTCCTAATTTAACTGCTAAAGACTTTTTCGCTTTTAGCAATGTCGCACCAAGCATGCAAAATGTTGTAACATATGCTTCTGTAACTGAAGATTTACCTAGCAGTTATGGAAGAAAAGTTACAGAGTTCTATACTGCAAAGGATCTCGGCTATGAAGATTTAGATATTGATCTAACATTTGGAAGACCCCATTCAGATAGAAGTTGGAAAAGAGGGATGAAAAAGTTTGAAGCCAATGTTGATGAATCTGGCATTACAAAAAGTAATGTTTCTTTTTCGTATTTACATGATGAAGTAGTTAACTATCATACATTTCAATCACCAATGTGTATTGGAAACAATGTTGAATGTTCGCAGCGCAATCCTGACAAATGTAATCCATATTTATCACCGAACCATGACTGTAGGGTACTCGAAGGTTTTTGTGTAGGACCTGAGCACGGTTGTATCGGGAGAAGTCATCTAGTTCCATGGCACCCAAATTTTCCTGTGGATGAGGAACAATGCTTTGGGGCCTATGATGACAGAAACAGATGCTTAGAACTAACTGAAAATTGTGAATGGTTAGGTGATCCTTGTGGTATATTAATAAATGATCTTCAAAATGCACAAAGTACATGTAATGCTGCAGCATCAGGAGAACCATGGCATATGTGCTATGGTTGGTCTACTGCTGAGAAATGTGTCCCAAATATCATTAACGGAGTAGTTCAACCTATTTTTGGTTGTAATCAATTTGGCAGTGAAGAACAATGTATAAATGGTGCTATTGGTTGTAGTTGGACTGGCGACAATATTAAGTATTCTGGCTGGACTAAAATTTCTAGTGCTAATGAGTCCTTAGATGGGGTGTCAAAGATTACTAATTATGAATATCCTCCCTCTAATCTATGGAATCTATTTAATGGACTTCCCTACAAAACAACAGAGAGAAATTCAGATACCTTACCAGGAATAAGAATAATTACTACAAAATATATGCATGAAAATTCAGGTACATTGCAAAGCCTTTTGCGAGCCAAAAATATGCTCATATTACCCATTTATGAACATGTCTACAATACAACTGAGGATAATAATGGCCGAATGGTATACAAAAGCTATGAATACAACAATAACTTTGCTGGCAATAATATAAATCAGGTTTATAAGTATAAAGAAAAAAGTTGGTTGGATCAAGATGATCAAGGCGATGTAGACTCTAGTGAATTAATTACCACAGTTACTTATTTGGATTATGACAACTATGGAAATTTACTTAAGGCTGCAAATCCTCTTCGTCAGGCAGATAATAGCGCAACTCAGTATTTCTATGAGGGTAATTTAGATCCCTGTGATGACATAGTTGGCACAAATAGTCAGTTTGCCAACGCCTACTTAACTTGTATTAAAAACTATAATGGTTACAAAGTTAAGAATAGATATTTTGATGATGGAATGCTACAAAGTGTTGAAGGTTTCAATAATGATATAATAAGATACGAGTATGATCATCACAATAGACTTACACAGGTATTTCAACCCGGCTATACAGGGGCCCGTACTACTTACTCCTATAGATACCCCTCATATGGCATCACACCAACAACTCTTAATAAAATTGAAACGATGGAGATAATAAACTCCCAAACTTATCTGCTCTCAGCTACTTATGCAGATGGACTTGGTAGAAAAATCAATGGAACTATTAAGAATTATGCCAACAGTCAGGAGATTTTTTCAGATTTTATCTATAATGATATTTCTTCCATATCCAAAGTCAGAAACCCACACCTGAGAAATTCTCAACCCACGACGCAAATAAAAAACATATTCGAAGATTCACCAACTGCAAGGCTTAAAGAAGGGTATCCTTTAGGAAATATTAATAATATACCGACTACCTTACCAGTAACATACCAATACAGTAAAACCCAAGATGGCAAGTTTAGGACTGTGCTTAGCACAGATCAGAATGGAAAAAAAGTCAAAGAATATTATGATTCTTTTAATTTGTTAAAAAAAATTGAAAAGGCATCGGGTACAGCTATTCAAGATAATATAATATTTAATTATGATATTCTAGGGCACTTAACAAACCTAACTGATGATAACGGTCAACAAACAATATATGTATATGACACACTTGGTAGATTAGTTACAAAAGAAGATCCAAATTCTGGAATTACGACTTATCAGTATGACAATAATAACAACTTATTGATGAAGAATCACCAAGGATACATTACTAATTATCAATATGATTTGCTAGATCGGCTAGTTGCCAAAACATACTATGATGAAACTCCAAGCATAAATTACATTTATGATACCTATCCAACCAATGTTATGTTAGAATGTGGTGAAATATTATTATCAAATAATGCCCTAGGCAAGTTATTAATTAAGAAAGTAGAAAATGTAGTAACAGAGTGCTTTGAGTATGGGGATAATGGTCAAATAACTAAACAAATCATTAATATTCGAGCTGGCCAAAATACTGGTTTTTATAGGATTAGATATGAATACGACCTTGATGGGAACATCATAAAAATAATTTATCCAGACAATAAGGCAATAACATATAGTTTAAACAATTATGGACAAGTCTATGAAATAGCATCAAATAATTATTTATTTAATCCAAGCTTTGAAACTAATAACGACAATAACAACGATCCTGATTACTGGACCACAAATGGAGTTTTGCAAATTAAAAGACATGAAACTACACCTCTAAATGTCCAATTTGGAACTAATTCGTACTATTTCCAAACAGGTGCAAGTAACTCTGGGATATATCAAGGTTTTAATGCTACCTACAATCAACAATATTTGTTAAGTCTATGGGTTAAGGGCAGTGGACAATTAAACATAAGAGTAGAGGATAATCATGCGGGTACAATTGCAAATCGTCTAGTTACTTTGACAGGAAGCTGGACAAATATAATATTACCTTTTGTGTCGACATGCAGCCCAATCACAACTATTTGTAGAAATGTCGTCACACTTTATAATGGAATTGGATCGCTGCAAGTTTATATAGATGGTGTAAAGATAGAACCAGGAAATTCCGCTACACCTTTTGACGCAAACTATTACTTTTACAACTTTGATCAAACCATTGACTCCGTTAAGAATGGCAATAGCATTATAGAAGAGTATGAATATAATGAAAGAAAATGGCTTAACAGTCTAAAAATATTTACCCCAACAAATACACTACTTGAAAGAGCATTTAATTATTATGAAGCTGGAAATCTCAAGGAAGTTTTAGTACCTGGTAATCTTCCTAATCCAAAGCAAGCTTTTGAGTATGATGATCAACAAAGAATCAAAAAAGATAGATTTAATGCGTTATTTTATGCTCAAGGACAATCCAATGAGAACTATGATTTATTGTTCACTTATGATGATGTTGGAAATAGAAGAACTCAAATCATTCAAAGAGTCTCAGTTCCTACGCCACCGATTAGACAAGACACATACACATACAACCCAAATAACAAAAATTGGCTTACTATAGTAACAAGAACTCCCGATTCACCTACTAGTAATCCTGACTACACTTTTAACTATGATGGAAAAGGCAACGTTATAACCAAAACTGTGGGCCCACCATATAAGTCGTCTATGTACACTTATGATAGTGAAAATAGATTAACTAGAGTTGAATTTTCCGATGGATCTTTCAGTAGATATATGTATAACCCAGATGGTCTACAAATATACAAATATGACAGCTTTACTAATAGAGAAATAATTTACATAAGAGCGTTTACTGGAGAGGTTCTCTATGAGAAATATAAAGAGGGAATTTTACATGGAGACACACAAACATAAAACGATTTGTTATCTAGCCTTTATAGGTATTATTGTTTTTATAATACTTGGGGAATCTGGGGCATCATCTTTAATCCCTGGTAAAGAAGTTATGAATTCATTAGGATCAAGAAATTTCAATATACTAGAAGTGCAAAAGACCGATAATGAATTTGCTTTCTTAATAGAAAGCAAGTCAAAAGATTCATTTAGATTAATGTTTACTTTTTCAAATCAAAACGGCAAAGAAGATATAATATATGATAATACCGAAGTTACACCTTTCGAAAGTAGATGGGTTGTGTTAAGATCAGATTCAAGTCTTGGGCAAATTAACACAATAGAAGCTTTACCTTACGATATGATACAATCAAAAGTTATATTATTTGTGTACAGTTCACAAATTTATTTAGTTACAGGTCAAGAAGAACCCATTTCAGTTGCTACTGCAGAAACTGGAGTAGGGGATATACAGGGAAAACAAATACTTGAAGAACCTCAACAGTTAGATTACCCTACAACTGCCCAAAGTAGAACATTATTTTATGCTGGTTCTGAACTATTTAAGGATATTGATAGTAATAATATACAACGTTATTACCATTATGATATTTATAATAGTGTAGTTATAGCTACAGATAATAATGGAAATCCAGTTATTACTAGAGAATATTCACCATTTGGATTGATTTGGAAGGAGTATGGAAGCCCAACTGAGATTAGAAAGAGTAAAAACAAGTTTTTAGGTAAAGAGTTTGAAAATAAGTCTGCACTTTATGCATTTGATTACAGGTTCTATGATCCAGATATCGGAAGATTCACGCAACCAGATCCAATAAAGACTGCTGGTTCAAGCCCTTATGCATATGCTAACAATAATCCATTGAGTTTTGTTGATCCAAATGGATTGCAAGGAATTCCACATGGGTATTTTCAACCACTCCCCGCACCATACTATGGTACAGACGATAACTCCGCAGGTAGTGCAGGTGGTGGTGTAGATGAATATGGGAATTTTTTAGCTGCAACATATAGAACCTGGAATATGATGTTCGAAGGAAAATTTTACACAAACGGGAAATATGCTGGGACTGCAGTTTTTAGCCAAGAGTTACCTGCAGACATTCCAGGTACTCTCACTATAAACTTTGGATACTCATCTATGGAGGAGAAGAGGCTTCCGACTTCTAAGGGTGGAGTTGAAACAGTGGAGCAAAATGCTGGTTGGACTGGTAAGGTACAGTATTCAATACCTGTTGGATCAAGGGTTACAATAACTGTTGATGGAACCTTAGGTCAAGGTGTCCTTATTAGAAGAAATCCATTTAATGTAGAAACATCAGGTTATGGTGTTAAAGGTAGTGTGATTGTCTTAGATGACAAACTGACAGTCACCGGAGGCTTAGTTAGTAGCCATAGTGAAGAAACATTTAATGTTCCAGGTTTTTCATCACAAATACAGACATCAGACTTTAACAGACAAAGTCTAGGTGTAATTTATAATCAAGTTATTGGACCAGTCGTAGTTGATGTTAATGCTGTCGGATCAATGAATCAGGGTGAATGGGCTAATAATGTTGCTGGCGATAATCCATCCAGAAATTTTGGAACTGCTGGAGTAAATCTCCAATTAGGGTATAATATTCCAAGTAGTCCAGTAAATGTTGTAGCGTCTGTTACAGGGGATTATAGCCAGTTAGGTCAACCGGCTTATAGGGGAGGGATTACTTTTAATGTCCCATTAGGTAGCATCAGAAAACTGTTTTAAACATATACTCTGATAAAATTATTGACTTACCCTATAAGTTGATCAGATAGTTTTAAAGATTGTTTTAAATTTTCTTCTTTATTACTTGTTCAAGTCCAATTTGAAAGTTGGCAAGTCAGTTTCAACTTGAATAAGAGTATCAAAAGTTTTATAAAGAAGATTCCATTTTTCAAACAAATAAAAAAGAGTATCTAATTTAATATGGCAAAAAGTAAGAGTGTTAAATCTATTTTATATGTGACCATTCTATTTTTAGTAATGTTGGCAGTGAAAGTGGACTCTTCAGTAGAAACCTCTGCGCCAGAATCAAATTCTTTCTCTGATACAGGTAGAGGGAGTACACCTGGGTACACAGGGGATATCTCAATTGATGTGCCCCTATTAACAATACCTGGTAGAACAGGCCTAGGTTTTCCATTAACACTAAGTTATAGCCCAGGTATTAGGGTGGAACAAGAAGCATCATGGGTGGGGCTTGGGTGGGACATTAGCACGGGAGTTATAACTAGAAACGCTGTCAACTTTCCTGATGATTATAAAAGAGATGGTGGCAGTGATCCTCAAAATGGTTGGATATATGGTGGAGACACCTCAGGAGACTGTTACAATGAAGGTGATCCTAATAATCCAGATGATGATACAAATACAGATTGTGAAGACCAAGATAATTATGCAATTAGCATACCTGGTGTAATTAACGGAAAATTCTTTGCTACACTTCAAGGAGTCAGCATAAACTGGTACATGAGATCTTATGTAGGTGCAGTAAAAATAGAGCCAATTTTTACAAACAACAGAATCACAAAGTGGAACATCACAAACATTGATGGTACTCAATATATATTTAGTGAAATGGTGTCTATGTCCATTCCAAATATTGAAACCAAAACATTTAGTTGGAATACTCAAGATAGGCCTAACATTAATTACAATATAAGGTCAAGAACTGAAACTGATCAGAGTAACCAGTTTGGATATGCTTGGTATCTTACAGAGATTAGAAGTCCAGATTATGTGGATTACAATGGGAATAGCATTGCTGATGATATAGATCGTGGGAACTGGATTAAGATTTCTTATACTAAGCAGATGAACGGTGCTCAAACTCTTTTTGAATATCGGGTTCCAAACTACAATAATGACCCACTTCATTTAAAGTTACCTGCTCCGTTCAACCAACCTAATTGTGGGATAGATCCTGGATTAGAACAATTTAGAGATGATGTTTGTGGTTACCAATTTCAAGGCTGGAAGATTAATGACTTAAATGCAATGTCAGTCACATTCTCAAAAAGAACTACAAGAATGGAAAGAACTTTTCCAACAAGAATTGAAACACCAACTAATTTGGCTGACTTCGAGAAATCTCAAGTCACCGTACAAGGCTATTCAAGAGCTGACTTAACAGATTACCAAAATCTAAATGCACCTCCAGTACTACAAAAAATAACATTGAAGTCAAAGATTTCATCAGAGAAAATCTCCGAAGTTAGATTTACTTATTCCTCTCCTTCACAAGAACTTGCAAAAGGCAGTGAAGGGAATATTGGTAGAGGAAAGCTCACATTATTCAACGTTACAACTCATGGTTGTATCCTTGATAACTGCGACAATTATAAATTACCTCCAACATCATTTATTTATTCTGATACACAACCTGGTAATGATAATCCAAACTATCATGCTTTAGCAAATGATTACTGGGGATACTTCAATGGTAAAACTGCAAATGATATGTATGACTTTTATGAACTTAATGGTTTGGATGTATTTAACCACCAAACATGTTCAAGTGTAGCAGATGGATATTTTTTAACTTTTGATTTTCTTTGGAAATGGTGGCAGATGGATGATAATCATTCTACAGGTTTTCCATTTGAAACTGCTGCTTGGAGTATTAGAAAAGTAATTTACCCCACAGGAGGTTCCATCGAATATGAATATGAAAATGATCAGTATTCATATGATCAAGCAAGGACACTTAAGAGCGATTTAAACAGACCAAGATGTGATCCACCTAATAATGATAAACAGTATTTGTGGGGTGGTGTTGGTGGTGGCTTAAGATTAAAAAGTAAAACAATAAGTGATGGATTAAACAATTCCCCTCCAAATACAATCACAATTAATTATGAATACGTTACAGGAGTGGCTACAGATAAACTTGGCTTTGTTTCCTCTCAGGTTGTTGATTGGAACAGACTAGGCGCTCATAACAACCTATATGTTGGATATGAATTAATTAGAGAAATCACCCCCGGTTATGGAAAAACCGAAACAACATACACAAGCGCAAGAACATATCCAAGTAGGGAAACCGCAAGAGCCCACCAAGCTAATGGAGAGGACTTCCTTCCGGATTTTCTTTGGGCGTGGAGGTTGAGTTATCAAGATGATCTAGAATTTAAGCGTGGACTTATAAAAAATATCAGAACATATAAAGAAGGTGTTGCAAACCCATTTAGTATAGTAAATCATTATTATACTGTCGATTCTCAAATAGATCCAAACAATCCAGATAATCCACTCCCTAGCGATGGCCTACCTACTATTCAATCATTGTATGATAAAGATAATACTATGATGTTAGTAACGGGCCAAGCTAGAGACGATTTAAATCATGGATACAAGATTTTCTCTGGATGGTCTAGATTGCAAAGAACAGAAAAGAATATTGATGGAGTTACTTCAACAACTCTTTATTCTAATTATGATGTCTCAAATGAACAACCAAAAAGAGTTGAGGAAATAAATACTGAAGCAGATGGCACTCCAATGAGAAGAATTTCTACTATTAGTTTTGCTCATGAATACCCATCAAGTTACCAGTGGGCAATAGACAAAAACATATTTAGTTTGCCCAAATTTTCAAATATATATAAAAATTCTGAAGCAACTGAATCAAATAGACTTTCATGGCAAGAAAATGAATATAGTAATTTCAGACCACTAGGTCAACCTCAGCAATATTATTTAATATGGCAAAGTGCTTGGTTAGATACAAATAATGACAATATATTTGAAAATAGTGAGAAAATAACAACTTCAAGGATTAATACTTATGATTATTACGGTCAACCCCTTGAAACTCTAGATGCAAATAGTAAAATAACCAAATTCTACTTTGGTGGGCCATCAGGCCAAGAATGTACAAACACCCCTTCAGATAATAGATATAAAAATGCTTTTTTAACTTGTCTCCAAAAAGGCTCATCAGCAAACCATCAAATTAAAACACACTACAATAATGACGGAACTATTTCTGAGATAATTGATGAAAATAATCAAGTAACTAAATTTCAATATGACGAATTTAACAGATTAATAGAATCAACTTTACCTGCTGAGTCAAATCCAACTGTAAAGTACGATTATCAATATGCATTAGGATTAGCTGCACTTTCTCCAGCACAAAGAACTACTTTAGGTGCTCAAGAATGTGCAAATGGAATAAGTGAAAAATGCACAAATAGAGTAAAAACAACAACCATATTAAATTATAGAGGAACTACCCCCGAATCAGAATTTAAAGTTGCAAAATACTGGGATGGCCTAGGAAGAGTTCATATGAATGATATTATGATGGTTCCTGGAGAGAAACACATCAGAACAATAAATGAATACAATGAAATTGGTCAAATTTATTCTACATCTGATGTGTATATTGAGGACAGAACAGACTGGATTAGAAAAAGTCCTCAAATGAATTTTATAGACTCAATACTTACTTATTTAGGACTTAAGAAAGCAGAAATAACAAAACCAATTAAAGTATCACATTTAGATGATGAAAATTTCGAAGGTTTCTCACTTCCAACATTTAATAGTAATATTAATCCAATAACAGGTCAACTGATAAAAGAAACAGAGATAATTGATCCAGATGGTGGGGGTGGGGGTGGCTATGTTCCGCATCCAGATAAATCATATATTACCTATGAAAAAAGTCCATTAGTAAGGCCTGACACAGCATACGCATTAGATGGAGATTATGCAAACGGTCCTGATCCAAATGATCCTCAAGTAAAAACAGAATTTAATAGTGAAGCTCAACAGTCAGATAATCAATGTAGATTAGAAGTTGATTTTTGTCAGTCATCGATGACTGTAGATCAATTCCTTGGCCAAGGACCGAATCCTATAACTGAAGGGGATTGCAGAGTCATGGGAATTGAATACTGCTCTGGTTGTCCAACAGGCGAAGTATGGTGTACAGGAATCCCAGATCCACTTTGCTCTTACGACTGTGACGGTTCTAGCAATGCAGCTTGCAATGGGGGGAATCACGTTCAAGGAAACAATATTCAATGTGATAGGCTTTTGAATTCACAAGTCATTGTTATTGGAAATCAATACCAATGCTGGGCAAGATGTGCCTCAGAACCTATATCTTATAAAAAAGAAGTTTTATTTACAACACTAAATACTTACACAAAAGTAACTGATGAAGAACAAAAAACAGTGAAAACATATTCTGATAAATTTGGAAATAATTTAAGAACTATAGCAGCTCAAGATACTCCCAAAGAATCAATTACAGATTATACTTATGATATTCTTGGAAGAGTTATTGGAGTTGTAAATCCAGAAGGTCAAGCAACAATAAATGAATATGACACCTTAGGAAGATCAATTAAAACTACATCTCCTGATTTTGGAACAATAAAAACTACTTACTTTAATAATGGAAATATCCAAACAAGGGATCATAATGGAATTATAACCACATATTTATATGACGATTTAAATAGAGTTACAAGAATTGACTATTCCTATAATAATGCTGATCCTAATTTCCCAGTAAATTTAGATCCAGTAGTACCAGGTCCGATTATATATTACTATGATACTTATGATCAAGGAACTCCAAACCTTAGAGATTCTACAAGGTGTGGGCTTGTTACAGGTTATCCTTCTTTAGGATTCCCAAATGGAAGATTAGTAGCAGTTGAAAAATATACAACGGGTTTGACTCAATTAAGTAGTCTAAGATGCTTAATTTATAATGAAAAAGGCCAAATTACTGAACAAATTGATAGAATTTCACCAAGTACTTCATTATATAAAACAAAGTACGAATACAATTTGGCAGGCAGCTTAATCAGAAGTATTAATCCAGCGCCAGCCAACATTGGAACAACTTATGATTATAATAATTTAAATCAAATTGTTCAAATGAACATTAATAATTATTTCCTAAACCCAAGTTTTGAAATAAATAATAATAATGATAATCTACCTGATAATTGGGAAATTGATGGAGATGCTATAAATGACTTTTTTGTACTGGGATATGATAATACTCTCAGTTATTTACCTCCACAAGGATCTTATGCTTACAGAATTAAAGTTAAGCCTAATATGATAAATAAAGGGATATCTCAAAATGTTAAAGTTATTAACGCTCAAGAATATACTTTAAGTTTTAAATTTAATCTAAGGTGGGCAAATCCACCTAACACAGCAAATGGATTCAAAGTAATTATTAAAAAAGATGATGACACTATAATTTCTACAACTTCTTTTGTTGCAAATACATATTCTTCAAATACATGGCACACAGGAACTGTAACATTTACTGCTTCATGTAATCAAGGAATTTCATGTGTTAATAAAATAAAATTCTTGAATTATGATGGCGCTATAATAAATGAATGGCACTTAGACTCAATTAAACTAGAACCTGGAGATAGTGCAACTGATTTTAGTTTTGCAAATTATCAGTATAACTATGATCAAACAGTTAGAAACTTATTATTTGGAAATGGGGTACAAACAAACTTCTTCTACACTCCTAGAAAGTGGATGACTGTAATAGACACAAAAAATTCCTTAAATCAAAACTTATTTGCAAGAACTTATTCTTATACTTTATCTGGTGATGTAAGTGGCATTTATGACAATTATGTCTTAGCTAATCCCGGAAGTACTAATGGTTTAAATGACTTAGAAAGATTCCAATATGATGATTTACATAGATTAACATCAGACACTATTGATGGAGATCTTGGTCTTGGTGCAAATGCAGTTTTAAGTTATAATTATGATAAGGCTGGAAATAGATTACTAGAGTCATTAACAGGCGATGCAATCTGGAACAGTAATTATCAATACTCTAATCCTTTAAGCAAGAACAGACTTAGTAGAGTTACAAAAACACAAACAAATCCGCCAACCACTTCATATACTACCTTCACTTATGACACTAGAGGCAACACAATAACCCAAGCAACAACAGCCCCATCGTTAATAACATATTATTATTACAATGCTGATAACATGTTATCAAAAGTTTGCTTTAATACTCCAAATTGTAGTAGTAACTATGAATCTTATGTCTACAACTCAGATGGATTAAGAATATTAAAATATACAAATCCTTCCCCAGGTAATGGCACAAGAACATACTATGTCTATGATATTAATGGAAATTTGATATTTGAGTATTATCAGTATAATGTTTAATAATTTATCAAAACAGAAATCCTTTGATTATTTAATGAAACCAATAATTAGGATATTTCTAATTACTTTGATAACATTAAGTCCTGTATACAGTATCTCTTTATTTCCTAAAGAACAATCTAATATTTATTCATCTTTTAAAATAAATAAAGTATTATATGCTGAATATACTATACAAGTCTACCTAGAAAGCTTAACAACAAAATCAATAGATGGTTTTCAAATAATAATTAAGAATAAAGATTCAAGTAATATAATAACAATATATAACCAACTAGATCCATACTCAACAAAGCAATATTCATTTAAGGTAAATCAATTAAATCCAACAAGTTTAGAAATAAGATCAATAACTAATAATAATCATAAATTAGTATTTTCTACTCCTATAA
>Ga0209542_10006158_pt1 | contig 23493 bp, 29 predicted proteins | sample RifCSPhighO2_01_FD_184028 | JGI IMG/M metagenome (GOLD analysis project Ga0209542, IMG submission 184028) | Soil microbial communities from Rifle, Colorado - Rifle CSP2_plank highO2_0.1 (SPAdes) (version 2) | ecosystem: Environmental > Terrestrial > Deep subsurface > Rock core/Sediment ... | reverse complement strand
TATAATCTATTTTATTTGTCAAAAAGGATCCTACAATAAATACCTGCCTAATATCCGAAAAACCAGCTAAGGAAGAAAATATCTCTTTTACAAAGTTTTCTTTATAATTACTTAGTTTCTTAAGATTCTTAGAGTAATAAAAAATTTCCTTTTTGCTTAATAATTTAATTTCAACACTATCCCCCACTTCAAAAATACCATTCATTTCAAGAGGAATATAAATCTGATTAAACCTACTTCCTTTAGATATTTTATGAATAAATTTCGCTTCTTGAGTCATTACGTACTAAGTACGTACTAATATATAAACGTTTCTATTCACCCGGATTAATTACATTTAATTTATTATTCCCTTGAGATTTCTTATTTCAGCTATTAATGAACTTTAATCTTTTCTATCTCTTTTTTTAAACTTGGTAAATCTATTTCTATTATACCCCAAATTCTATCTATACTAACTCCAAAATAAGCATGACTCAATACATCCCTAAAACCAGCAATTTTCTTCCAAGGTACAGAAGGATATTTTTCTCTAAATGAATTTGGGATATTTTTCACAGCTTCTCCCATTATTTCTAAACTTCTTATTATCGCGTTTTGCTTTAATTTGTTATTCTCAAATTTTTCTTTAGTCAGACCTTTAGAAAAAGATTCTATATCTTTTATATTGTCTAAAATGTCCTGAATAAATAAATTAATGTCCCTTTTCATATTATCCTTACTTCTTCATTTAAAATATTATTTTTAATTAAAGGTTTAAGGGCAACGTATTCAACTAAATCTACTTTTTTCCTAAGAATATCCTCTAATTTAAATTTTAACCCAATAAAACCAAGTAAGGTCATGTTCTTATCCTTAATCTCAACAACAATATCAATATCACTCTCTTTTTTCTGTTCTCCTCTTGAATAACTTCCGAAAATTCCAGCTCTTTTTACATTGTTTTCCTTTAAAATACCTACTATCTTAGATTTTATTTTTTGAACTTCTTTATTTGGTTTATCCCTTAAAAGCTCATTATCAGCTTCTTTTTCTTTTCGAGAAAGGTCACTTTTTGAGAGATTGTTGCCAAGATATAATCTTTTTTTTGAGATTTTAGCTCCGTTCCTTACAGAGATGACTCTATAATAATATTTTTTTCTATTAATATTCCTTGTTTCAGTGTAGACCATAATAACTTTATGTCTACAATATTTATAAACTTTTCTATGTAGACACAAGAAATATTTTGATTATTTAGAAGGATTAATTACGTTTAATTTATTTTTCTGTCCCTGAAACTTCTCTTTATTTTTAACAACATATAACTTATCATTTTCCCTAACTCTTTCAGGAACTTTTATTGTAATAACATCTCCGCCTTTAGCTTCTTTAATTCCAGGTTTATCATTCACAAACATTTCTTCAACTTTTCCTTGTATTACTCCTGTTGTATTTCCTGTAATTAATATTTCATCTCCTGTTTTTATCTGTTCACTTTGAATGTGAAATTCTCCAATTCCTGTCTTAGGAAAATAATGTTTAGCTATTCCCACGAAAATTTTTTCTTTTGTTGCTTTTGATCCGTAAACACCACTCCATTCGCCTAACTTTTTACCAAGATAATATCCTCCATGCCAAAATCCTCTATTATAAACAGATTCAAGTTCGCTAGTCCAATTTTTTATTTTTTCTTCAGTATAACTATTATCTAAAACAGAATCAGCAGCATCCCTATATGCCTTAGTAACAACATAAACATAATCAGCACTTCTTCCTCTACCCTCTAACTTAAACACCTTTACGCCTGCATCAATTAACTTATCTATAAATCCTATTGTGCACAAGTCTTTAGGCGACATTACATATTCATTATCTATAACTAACTCATCCCCTGTTTCATTATCGATTACTTTGTATGAACGTCTGCAATTTTGCAAACAAGCTCCCCTGTTAGCAGAAGCATTGTAAGTTCCCAAAGACATGTAACACTTTCCACTTACAGCTACACACAAAGCTCCATGTGCAAACAACTCAATTTTAACTAGTTCCCCATTTGGACCTTTAATATTATCTTTTTTAATTTCTTCACATATTTTCTTTATTTGACTTAAAGTTAACTCTCTTGCTAAAACTATTACATCTGCAAATTTCGAATAAAATCTAACAGCTTCTATATTAGAAACATTTTGTTGGGTTGAAATATGAACTTCCAAGCCAATTGAGTTAGCATAACTTATTGCAGATATGTCAGAAGCAATTATAGCACTTACACCTACTTTTTTAGCAGTATCACATATCTTTTTTATTAAAGTAACATCATGATCATACATTATTGTGTTTAAAGTTAAATAACTCTTAACATTTTTTTCAGAGCATGTTTCTGCTATTTTTGGAAGATCACTAAGTGTAAAATTATTTGCAGCTCTTGCCCTCATATTAAGCTGTTCAACTCCAAAATACACGCTGTTAGCTCCGCCTTTTATAGCAGCTGCTAAACACTCAAAATTTCCAGCAGGAGCCATAATTTCAATCTCACTAACCACTTGACTATTGTTAATTTCCATATTAATTAGTTATCTAAATCATTTATAAATTTATTTAGAAGATGACACTGTAACCTTATCAGTGTATAGCTTATTTTTTAATAATTATAATAAATTATTTAATTAGTGAAATTAATAAAAAGGATGTATAATATTAAAATACCGAAGATAAATTATTTAATTAAACTGTTAATCAACATTAATATATTTTTATTTATGGTTCTAATTTGATTTCATACATTATTTTTTCTTTCATATCATGTTAACTTGACAATATCTTATAAGATAAATAATAAAAATTGTCTTAGAACTAGGGCCATTCCAAAAGCATAGCCGTTCCTGTTATCAAGGTTGTTGCCATTAACATGCAATCTGTTCCTGTTGGAATTCAGATAAGCGACAGAACTACATAGCCAATTAACCTTTCCTAAAAGGAACTCCTAGTCAATGAGTTTTCTCAAAGGAAGCACCATCTTTTCATATTTCATAATTTATTCTTATTAAAATCACTACTTAATGTCAAGATTGTATTTCATAACATAAAATAAATTTAAATGATGTACTGATTAATAGGCGTGTGGCCCTAGAAAGGCATTAATACCAAACTAAGACTAGATGAACAAGAATTATTTATTAATAAAACCTTCTAAATTTTTGCGACGACGCCTTCGGCGTCTGTACTACGCACCCCAAAAGCATAGCCGTCCCTGAAATCAAGGTAGTCGCCATCAACATGCAATCTGAACCAGCTGGAACTCAGATAAGCGACTCTTAAAACAGGCTCTTTAACACTATCAAATCCAAAAACATCAACTCCATTTAGATAATTTTCAGCTGAAGAAATTTCCCTTAAATTTGGTGCTGATTTTTTATGAGTATGTTCTAATAGTCTTGCTAAACCACTTTCAGCAAAATCTCCGGAATCCTGAATTCCCGGCTTAAATGTTTCATATTCTGTATATGCAAAATCTATAAGTTCTGGTTCATTACCCTGGTAAAGCCAAATTCCATTAACTTTTTCACATTTATTCAATAAAGATTTAAGAACTGATTCATCAACTTCTTTAGTATTTGCAAAAACTCCTTCTGATGTTCTTACAATAGGTCCTACTTGTAAACAATTTGGATTAAAAATTTGTTTCTTTGCCATTTCACCAAATTTATAAGCAGCACCTGAAATAGATTCAGATGTAGTTGCTGATCTAAATGAAATATCTGAAATCTCAGCTGAATGAAAATATCTTTCTCCCATTTTAGCTAAATTATTTTTGTAAGTATCTGGTCCAAAAGCAGGATATCGAACAACTAAATTACCTGTTTTATGAGGAACTCTAAGTAATTTTGTTTCCGGAAGTGAACTTCTTTTTTCTACTTCCATTATTCCATATTCTGTATTTTCCATATTTTTCTTAGAAAAGTGTTATTTATAAACCTTTCTCTTACTATTAATTTATTAGTAGTAACAATGTTAAAGAACATTGTTAACCATAATTTTACGAGAATAAATGGCTTTATAAAATTAGTGAAAAACCCCCTACTCGAATTTCTGCTCTCCGAAGACTCTTAAAATATGTTTAATCTCGTCAATAATTTTTTGCTGATCTTTTTTATCAGACATCTTAACAAACTTTATTAATAAATCGCTCAAATCTTCTTTTTCCAATAATTTTATCTTAAATCCGTCTGTGATAAAATAAAACCTAAATGATTCGTATCTTAATTCCTTAATCAGTATGCCGCCTACATTTCCGATAGGTTTTCCTTTATGGGGATTTTCTTCAAGAGATTCCATTAAGTCAATAATTTTATGGGATTCTCCCTTAAATTTCTTTTTAATTTCTTCTAATAAAGATCGAACTATTTCGACCTTGGCCATTTCTTTTCAACCTCTTTCCTAGCCTCTTCTATAGAAACAGTATTTTCATCGCTCATTAATAAATCATGCAATTGTCTTTCTTTTGCACTCTTAATTAACCTCTTTAGTATGTCAGAGTAAGTTTCTCCTTTATTGCCAAATTCCATTATCTCTTCTTTTAATTTTTTTGATATTGCAATTGTTGTATTTTCCATTTTGCCTAATTTATAACTATTATAATATTTATAATGATTATAGTTTATAAGTTTTTCTATCTTTATGTAAAATTTACTTGGAAACTAAAATCTCTAGACTAACTTGACATCCTCTATGGGCTAAAGCCCACAGCGTCCTTAACAACTCATTGATTTTCTATATATGAAAATACATTATCAAAATTAAATAGATTATTATTCTGTTATTTAAGCAATAACACTCAATTTTTTCTTCTGAATAAATCTTTCTTCAACTAAAGGTCTATATGATAAATACAAATCATTAAGTTTTTTTGTTCTTTGCTTGACAATTTCAGTTGGAATTTGTTTCTTTTGTGCAGCTTTAGTTCCTGGACGAGATGAAAAAGAAGCCACATTAATCACTTCAGGTTTAACTTCTTTAATTAGATTATAAGTTTCTTGAAAATCTTGCTCTGTTTCTGTTGGAAAACCAACAATAATATCTGTTGCAATATCAATATTTGGAATTTCTTTTCTAAAAATTTGGACAGCTTCTTTAAATTCTGAAACTGTGTGAATCCTTTTCATGTCTTTCAAAACTTTTTCACTTCCACTCTGAACTGGTATGTGCAAAAATGGTTGTATTCTTTTATCTTTATACACTTCAATTAAACCGCTAAGTACTTTTCTTAAATGCCATGGATTCATCATTCCAATTCTTATTTTATAATCCTCAAAAACTCCCACACTTAAAAGCTCTTTAATTAATTCTGGAAGATTTGTTCCTATGTCTTTACCATAACAACCATTATCCTGGCTAGTTAAGTATATTGTTTTACATCCATCTTTAATTAAAGACTCAAACTGCCTTTTAATATCTCCAATTCTATAACTTTTTAAATTTCCTCTTGCTAATTTTGTTGAACAAAAAGTACAATAATTTAAACATCCTTGAGAAATCTGAACAATACCTATATCTTTTCTAGTTCTAATAATATTTCCATTTAGCTTATTTGTATTAATTGTATCAATTATATAGATGTTTTTAAATCTTTTTTTTAAGTTAATTGTACTTGGTAAACACCCTCCAACCTCAATTAATTTATCTGCATATTTATTTTCAATTTCATTCATATAATGAATTATTTTGCTTTGAGTCTTGTTCTTAACAGAACAAGTATTAATAATTATTTTATCAGCTTCAAACTCATTATCCACCAAAATATTTCCTTCTGCTAAAAGCCTACCAGCTAGCAATTCAGAATCACTAATATTTGCCTGACATCCATATGTTTTGATAAATACTTTCATATTTTAAAGAAAAAATAGAAAGATTTAAATACTATCTTACTAATATTTATGTGTATGAATATTAGTAATGAAGACCTAATTAGAATTAATGAAGGCTTTGGAGGAAACTTAAGGAGTGGATCAAGTATAGACTTTGCTTTTCACATGTTAGAAAAGAAAAAGTTAGGACTATACAAAAAATTAGCTTTTTTATTTAGGGCAATACTTGTAGATCATCCTTTTTCAGACGGCAACAAAAGAACCGCTATGTTCATTGCTTTATCTTTTGCAAGCGAGTATCATAAGAACGTTGATGAAGAACTTTTACTTCACCATATACTTTCAATAGCTAAGAAAAATGAAACAAGTATAAGAAACATAGAATGGAGATTAAAAAATGCAATCAAATAAAATAAAGAAAGAACACATAAAGATATTAGAAAAATACAAACATCTATTTGAAATACTGGAAAATTATGACAAGACAAGAGAACTTCCATTCCAAAGGAAGAGAATAGATATAACCCTGTCAATTAGAACTATTAACAAATTAAAAGAATTGAAGGAAAAAACTGGTAAGCCAATTTCTCAGATAATTGAAGGGAAGTTTATTTAAGATTTAGTGGCAGATTTCCATAAGACTTCAAAATAATTTCTATAACTCTCAGATATTTCTTTATTCTTTATTAGTATTATAAATGGTTTTTGTGTTAAAATATGGATTGAAACATAATCTCCAAAAATACTAGTTGTTGACTCGCTTTTTATATTCAAATATTTAGTTTCAACACTTTTAATATGAACCATTCTGTGCATTTTATACTTAGGATTTGTAATTATTCTTGCACTAAATCCTTTTTTGTTTATTTCTTTAACTAATGCTTCTGATTCATATAAATAATCGTATGCTCTTCCTGTAGCTCCAAAAGAATCAATATGTTTATGTTTTAGAAATAATCTTGTGAATGTTCTCAAACCCTCCTTTCCTTCATATATATTAACTTCATAATTATTATCTTTAACTTTCCCTATGCTTTTTAATTGAATTATTAGATTTTTAATGAAAAACTCCTTTTCTTTCAGAGGATTTAATAAATTAGATGAATCAGAAGCCTGAAAATATTTTTTATTTGATTTAATGGTATAGGAAACCATTCCTTTTTCAATAAGATGATTAAGAACAGTATAAGTCAAGGTTCTGTCCATTCCAATATTTTTTGCTAATTGATTCGCAGAAAGCTGCCCCTTTTTCAATAATTCATAATATACTTTAGACTCATTGCCTGTCAATCCAGCTTCTCTAAGTTTATCCTCAAATTCCATAACTTATAGCAAACTAATTTATATTTAAATGTTGTTATTATAAATAACAACTTACATTTATATATTGACTTGAAACCTGCTGTTCTATGATAAACAAACTTGAAAGAGTAATAAAATATACAAATACAGAAGCAAAAGATGTAATAGCAGATATAATTATTTCGTACTTGTTAGGTTTAACAACAGGAGGAGTTGGTAAGTTTATTGGTGGAGACTATAAATATGTCATTCCTGCTTTTTTGCCAGTAACAGATTTATTTGCAGGAAGAATTAGCCCATATCTTATTCCTTATACTCTTGGTGTAGCAACAAATTATCCCAATCAAGTATATGAAACAATTAAAGATCTTTTTTAGTTAGAAATCTCTCATAAAAATTTATTTTTATAATCTACAATGAAAAAATTCAGCAGAGCAGTCGAAAAAGCAAAATATTTTTTACTTTCTGGTAGAGATAGCTTTGGCCTTTGGAATGATTTTAAGTCACAAACTCATGGAGAAAGTATTGATTGGGTAAGTTCTTATATTGGTTTATCTTTATTGCAATCAGGAATATCAATTTCAGAATTGGAATTAACAGCTCAATCAATTTCAGAAAGACAGAATAGGGGATATGGTGGTTGGGGATATAATCAGAAAATTGTCCCAGATGCTGATTCAACAGCATTCGCGATATTATTTTTATCTAATTTTAGATATAATCTAGATCAAGCAAAAGATTTCCTGTTAAAACATCAGAAATCTAATGGAAGTTTTGGAACTTTTCTTCCAGAATTAATAAGGCAATATTATAGGATACCCCCTGAGATGTCTGTAGAAGGTTGGTGTTCTGGAATACCTGATATTACAGCAATAGCTTTACAAGTTTTAAAAGATGGGGATAATATTTTTAAATATTTAAAGAAAGCTCAAGATGAAAAAGGTTTTTGGAGAACTTACTGGTATAATAATAATATTTATTCGACAGTTCATGTGATTAAAGCAATTAAAAAGTATGATTCTGGGTTAGAAGTTAAGAAAGCTCAGGACTGGTTAGTTCGGCAAAAAATTATTCCCGAAGTCCCATTTTACATAGCTTTATCTTTGCAGGGACTTTTGATTAATGGAAGTTTTACAGAAGAAATTCAAAAAAGAATTAATAAACTTCTTAATTTACAGCAAGAAGATGGGAGTTGGAGGACTTATCCTATATTAAGATTCCCAATGCCGTCTAACTTAGAACCATGGAAAGATGCAAGCAGGTGGAGAGAAGAAACTAAAGACCAAAACAGATTTTTTACAACAGCTACATGTTTGCAAACACTTGTTGAATATAAAAAAGTAAACTAATGAAGGAGTAGGATTTACAGCTTAAGGATAAATTCCAAGCAAAAAATCAAATGAAAGATAGCCTGCTCCAAAAATAATTAATAATACTGCAACTCCAAGCAATATCAAATTTAAATCCCATCCAGCATCTTCAATTGAAATAAACTTTATTTTTTTCATATTAATATTAAATACCAAAGCTCCTGCCATAATTATTAGGAATCCTATAGCTGCTATTTGAGTTAATAATCCTAAAATAACTGCCACTCCCAAAATAATTTCAAATATCCCTAATAAAAATATCAAAGATTTAGCTTTTGCTTTTCCCATTTTCGATGAAAGCTCTTTTTTATGGATTATTTTATGATATCCATGGGCAATAAAAATTACCCCAATAAAAATCCTTAAAATTAATAATGCATAATCTTCCCATCCACTAGTTGCGATCAAAGCCATCAATTAATTTATCTTATTATGTATAAATATCTTATGATTTTAAAACTAAGACTAGTAACATAAAATTATCTAATTTCAACTTATTCTGCTCTTTGATTGAATAAATCATAAATTTGTCTTAAACTACCTCAATATATTTACTAAAATAGGTTATTTTTAAATATTTGTATGAACAAAAATAAGAAGAAAAAAGAAAAAATAAACTTGATTACACATCTAACTCGTAACCTGTTCCTCTTTTTGATTTGAACTTGCGCCACATGGCGTTTGGGTATCTCTGTATAAGGTCTTTAATAAGCTCAAGGTTATCTTCCAAAAGGGTTGAGGAACCTTTTTTATTGTCGAAAAGTACCTTTATTCTCATTTTACCTTCCTGTGATAAAAAATCTAAATTTCTTTAAAAACTATACTACTTGAAAATATATATTTCAGTATATATATTTCTTTTTATACCATGTCATTGATGAGTGGATAGTATTCTTCGAAGGGGGTAAAAATCATCTTTTTCCTGTTTTTAATAAATTTATATATTTCTCCAGCCCAGAATACTAACGAAGAAAGCAAGATTATGACTATTACTTCAATTAAACTTAAAGAAACAAACTGGAAGATATTTTGTAAAAATGGTACATAAACTACTAAAAACAGCATTATAACTGAAAATAATAATCCTAATAGTACATATTTATTTGACAAAAATCCTATTTTAAATAAAGATTTATTCATAGACCTCATATTAAAGACATTAAATAATTGGGTGAAGCACATTACCATAAATGCAACTGTTCTTGCTTTTTCCAGGCTTTCTTTCAGATAAATATTAAACATAACTAAAGTTAGAATTATCATAATAACTGCCACTATTAAAAGAAAGATTATTGTCTCTTTTGAAAGGAAGTTTTCTTTTTTATTCTTAGGTGATTCAGTTAAAACATCATTATGCCCTGGCTCTGCTGCTAAAGAAACATCTGTAACACCACTTGTAACTAAGTTAAGCCAAAGAATTTGAATCGGAATAAGGGGCAATGGATAATTGGCTATTAGTGCAGCAAGTAGAGTGAATGCTGCTGCAAAATTTGTTGTAACTAAAAATGAAGTTGCCTGCCTGGTGTTTGTAAAAACAATTCTTCCTTCTTCTATAGCATTTACTATTGAAGCAAAATTATCATCTGTTAAAACTATCTCACTTGACTCTCTGGCTACATCTGTTCCTATAATTCCCATAGAAATTCCAATGTCTGCCTTTTTCAAAGCAGGAGCATCATTAACTCCATCTCCCGTCATTGCAATTATCTCTCCTGAATTTTGGAGATTAGTTGCAATTTTCAGCTTCATATCAGGAGTCAGCCTTGCAAAAATATTAGTTTTCCTAACAGCTTTATTAAATTCATTGTCAGACATTTTTTCCAGCTCTTCACCTGTTAGTGCGTTGCTACTTCCAAAACCTATTTCATTGGCAATTGCTAATGCAGTTATTTTATGGTCTCCTGTAGCCATAATTACCCTTATGCCTGCCCTCTTTGTTTTCATAATTGCATCTTTAACTCCTGATCTAGGAGGATCTAATATGCCTACAAGTCCGACTATTATGAGATCATCAATTTCCTTTTCTTTTATCTCTTTATAGTTTTTAGGCATTTTCCTGTAAGCTAAAGCCAAAACTCTCATGCCTTTTTTAGTAAGAATATCTAAATTATACTCTAACTCATTAATTCCATCCTGGTTCATTATTTTTTTCACATTTTTCTTTAAGTAAAAAGAAGATTTTGAGATAATTACTTCTGGAGCGCCTATCACATAAAGCTCACTATCATTTTTTGATTTAACCAAAGATGCTCTAAATTTATTGTGTGGGCTAAACGGCAGATCATCAATCCTGTCTGACATTAATAATGATTTTTTTATGCCTGCCTTTTCACCTAGCACGACAAAGGAAGCTTCTGTTGGATCTCCAATAATTTCATAAACGCTTGAATTATTTTTTATGAGATTAGAATTATTAGAAATAATCCCTATATGAAGTAATTTTCTTAACTGCTCATTATCCATAGGAATAATTGTTTTTTCTTTTTGCAAAAAATCTCCTTTTGGTATCCATCCTTCTCCTGTCACACTTATCTCGCCATATCCTGGAAGAAATATTCTTTCAATGTTCATTGTATTTTCTGTCAAAGTTCCTGTTTTATCAGTTATTATTGTTGTAACAACCCCTAAAGTTTCTGTAGCAGACAACTTTCTTATCAAGGCATTTCTTTTAGACATTCTGTAAGCCCCAATTGCAAGCACAATTGCTAATACAGCTGGAAGTCCTTCTGGAACAATTGCAACAATGGAAGCTACAGTAAATAGTAATATTTCCTGAAATTTAAAACCCCTAACAAAATAACCATAGAAAAATATTATAAATGAAATCATTAATGCAAGTATTCCTATTTGTTTAGCTAAAACATCTGATTTTTTTTGAAAGTGGTTTTTTTGTCTTGGAATTTTCTGTATTTCACTGGCAATTTGCCCTATAGCTGTTTTTACTCCTGTGGATACAACAACAGCTTTACAACTTCCTGAAGAGACAAAAGTTCCCATAAAAACCATATTTTTTCTGCCAAAGATATGTATATCTCTTGGCAGTGATTTAAGAGCTTTTTCAGATGGCAAAGCCTCTCCTGTAAGAGATGATTCATTAACAGTGAGATTTTTTATTTCTAATAAACGGCAATCTGCAGGAATCCTGTCTCCTTCTTCAAGAATTATTATGTCTCCTGGAACCAGGTGATGTGCAGGTATTTTTACCAAATCTCCTTCCCTATACACTTTGGCATATGAAACTATCATCTTTTTTAGAGCTTGTATTGCTCTTTCTGTTTTATATTCCTGGATAAAACCTATGCTTGAATTCAAAATTATGACAAAGATTATTATATAAAAATCAATTAAATGATGGAAGAAATATGATATAACTGCTGCAGCAATAAGAATATAAATCATTACACTTCTTAACTGCCCAAAAAATATTAAAAGAGGATTAACTGGCTTTTCCTCTATTATTTCATTTTTTCCATATTTTTTTGTTCTTTCAGCTGCTTCATATTTTGTAAGACCTTTAATATCTGTGTTTAATTCTTCTAACACCTCTTCTTTTTCAAGCGAATACCAATTCATAAAGCTAGAAATAATAGATTATATAAAAAGCTTTATAAACTATTTTTATATTCTATTTTCAGCGAGTTGGATAGCTAACTACGGAATTAGTTGTTAAATCAACGAATACTGATAATGAGTATTAATTCCCTAAAAATTCCACTGGAATTTTGGGGCCAGAGAATTATTAATTTTCCTGGCTGAGGAAGGTCCGCACATCAAAATTAAAAGCCATCTGCGAAAGCAGATTGTCGTGAGGCAAAGCTCTGAGATAGAAACGGGACACTCTTTTCTTTAGAAAAGAGAAACAGCTGGAACGAGCATCTTGGCTGATGCAACCACTTTAACCGTGGGCTTAGTAAGATGTTAGCACAAACAGTTCGTCCTTAGTAAAATAAGGAAACGAAGTTTGACAGAATGTGGCCTATTTCCAACTCGCTCTCGTTGGAAAATGCAACAATTTATTTAAACAAGAGCTATCTAATTATTTCATGAACAATAAAGAAAAATTAACAAAATATCCTGAAAGAGAAAAGTTATTTTCAGGGACATGGTCAAGTAATGTTTTTGCAGAAGCTAAAAGAATTCTTATTCTTGAATCTCTTGTTAGTGAATATTGTGGAATTGAAGATGAAAATTTAAAGTTTACTATGTAAACTTTAAGCCACAAAAATCAGTGATTTTTGATGTTTAATTTTAAGAGGATATACTAAAGAAGAAATTGCAGAGGCGAGAAAAAATGCTCCTAAAATACCTTATAGAACAGATCAACTAACGGTGTGGAATAATCTTAAACATCAAATTGTTGGGGCGGAAATGGATTTAATCTATGTTTAAAAAATTTGTTGTCAATAAAGCTTTGTCCGGAATTAAAAAATTTGATTAAAATAATTCAATATTGCTATAAGACTATGGACAAAGCTAAAAACTTTTTATCATAATTTTCAGAAAATGAGAACTCCGGACAGAGCCTGTCAATAATTTATTTTCTTATCTCCTCTACAGGACTTGTGATTCTTAATTCTTCACATGAAATATCGCCGACATATCTTGTTTTTTGCAATACAAGTCTATTTCTTACTATTACATTCTTATCAATTACTTCAATTACTTGTTCTAGCATTGCCGGTTTTCCATTTAAATATACTCTGTCCTTATATGCTTTAAGATCAATTCTTTCTGGATCAAAACTTCCAAGAAGGTGAAATTCTTCATTCCCATCTATTTTTGTGATTAACCTTTCTCCTACTTCATTTATTTCTCTATATTCATTATATTTTGTTTTATATATTACCATAAATTTACTTAAGTCTCTTATTTATAACTCTTTCTTTTTTCCAACTTGCACTTATTTTTAATTACTATAATAAAACTTAAATATAAAATAATAATGCAGTTTAATGAAACCAATTAATTTATTAGACGGGATAGTTATTATTGCTGTAGTTGCATTAGGTAGTCTACCTTTAATAGGGTATTTGAGGTATAATAATTTGTATAATAAAGCAGAGGCGTATGCAATTCAACAGTTTGGTGACAGACAACCACCTTTAACAGGAAGGGAAAGGCAAAGATGGTATCACGAAATGAATATTTTTGATAATAGACAGCCAACTAAACCAGAATTAAATAAATTCTTAGATGACAAAATATAAAAGTAAGGTTAATAAATGAGTTTCTCCTATTTCAATCATGCAAACTCTGGGATTGATAGCATCAGTTTTGACTATAATATTAGTTTTTATAGGATTGGTTTCGCAAGTTATAAAAAATTTTAAAAGGAAATCTTGTAGTGGACTTTCCTTGGTTTATTTTACTATAATCTTTTTTGCATATAGTGCTTACTTATAATCTCCTATAAGATAATCCTTATCTAATAACGTTTAAAAAAGCATTATTCTTAGTTTTTTTAGTGGGGAAGTAGCTCAGTGGGAGAGCACATGACTGAAGATCATGGTGTCGGGAGTCCGATTCTCCCCTTCCCCATTTTTCAATAATGAATTAGATTATTTCTTAGAAATCTTTTTGGATTTAAAATAAGTCATAAAAACTAAAAAGATTAATATTACATCAACAAGTCCTGCTCCAATCCCAATTACTCCTCCAACTCCTAATGCAAAAGCTAAATCAATCAGTGCAATTAGTATAACTAAAATACTTCCCCATTTTTTTGTCAAAACAATCCCAATAATTGCAAAAAGATAAGCTATAGAAAAAATAATATATATTGAATTAGTCCATAGAGAAGCTCCATAAGAGTTAACTAAAAAGATTATTTGTGTTGCTAATCTTATCACTAACAAAACTAATAGTATAATACTAAACAAACTAAATTTTCCAAATTTCAATTCTTCCATATTAAAATAATAATTATTTAGTTTAAATAAGTTTTTGAAAGATAGAAAGAAAACGTTTATAAACTTCTGTTAATATTTAAGAATGTCAAGAACTGCAATAATATAAGTGTTATGTTTGGTTCTTGAGCATGCTCAAGATTTAGTAAATCTTGATATATAAAAAAGAGTGAAATGGCAAAAAGAAAAGTAAAGGTGGTTAGAAGAAGTGTAAGAAAGCCTGTTAGAATAAACGTTAAGGCAAGTAGAAAACCTCTTAGTACAAAAATGAATGGTTTTAGTATTGCAAGATTGCTTCTTAATTTAATATTTATTGCATTAATTATTTTTGGAATTTATGTAATATGGACAATAGACTGGTTGCAGGGTGTTGGTATTATTTTTTTAGCATTAGTTGTTTATCTTTTTATTAAGCTAATTGCTAATATTAGGAAAAAATGAAGAATAGAAAAGGTGCTATAGAATTAAGTATGACTACAATTGTCATAGTTGTTCTGTCACTTACATTATTGATTATGGGTTTTGTTCTTATAAGAAATATTATGTGTGGAGCTATTTATTTAACTCAAGATATTAATGATAAGGCAAGAGAACAAGTAGTTAGTCTTTTTGGAAGTAGTAGTGGAAATGAAGTTGCATGTATAGGCCAAGGAAGTGAAGCTGTTTCTATATTTCCTGATAGTGAAAACTGGATAATGTGTTCAATAAGAGCTCCTGAAGAATCAGGTTATGAATTTACATTAAGAGTAGATGATCAGTTATCTGATGTAGATCCTGTTCAAATAAGAAGGTGGTTAAAAGCTACTAATAAAAAGATTACAATAGCTCCTGGAGATGATGATCTATTAAAAGTAAGTAGATTTGAAATACCAAATAATGCTCCTGAAGGAAATGTGGCTATTGATGTTGAAGTAAGAAAATCTGGAGCTGGTGCTAACAACTTAGTTTACTCAAGAACTCTTAGTTATCAAATGACAAGAAAAGGGGCAATAAGAAGTGTTCTTTGTTAACTTGTTAAGTAAACCTTAATACTTAACATACAAGTTAGCAGGATAATTTTTAACTAAAAGGTTTAAATACTCATTTTTACATTTTATTTTATTAAATATATGCTAAACAAAGTGAGAATAACTCTTTTCTAGCGGATTATTTTATGGAAAGTATCAAAGAATTTGAAAAACTTGGATTAAATCAGAATTTACTGAAAGTTCTAGCTGAGCTTCATTTTACTAAACCTACTGATATTCAGGAAAAATCAATACCATTAGTTTTAGAAGGAAAAAATGTTATTGGTAGTGCTGCAACTGGATCTGGAAAAACTCTTGCTTTTGGAGCTGGAATATTTAATTTAGTTGAGAATAATAAAAGTATACAAGCATTAGTTCTTGTTCCAACAAGAGAGTTATGTGAACAGGTTGCAAAATCTTTAAAATTATTTTCTAAGAATTATGAGTTTCATATAACTGAAGTTTATGGTGGTGTATCATTGGAAAATCAGGTAAGAAAAATAAAAACCAGTGAAATTATTGTTGGTACTCCTGGAAGAATACTTGATCATTTAAGGAGAGGAAGTTTAAATTTTCATAAATTAAAAATACTTGTTCTTGATGAAGCAGATAGAATGGTAGATATGGGTTTTTTGCCAGACGTTGAAAAAATAATTCAGGCATGTCCAAAAGAGAGACAAAACTTAATGTTCTCTGCTACAATAAGTCAAGATGTAGAGTATATTGCAAAAAAATATATGGGTAAAACAATTAGTATAGCTGTTGAAAGTCAGGTTGATCCATCTAAACTAGAACAAGTATTTTATGATGTTCCTACTAATATGAAATTTTCTCTTTTGTTTCATCTTTTGAATGAAGAAAAATCTGAATTAGTTATGGTATTTTGTAACACTAGAAGAAATGCAGATATTGTTGCTCAAAATCTTAAAAGGTTTGGTATGGAAGCAGTTGCTATCCATGGTGGGCTTACACAAAGTAAGAGAACTAATATTATGGAGAGTTTTCACTCTTCTAAAACTAAAGTGCTAATTTGTACAGATGTAGCTGCACGTGGTTTGGACATTAAGGGAGTTTCTCATGTTTATAATTATGATATTCCTCCAAGTGTTCAAGAATATATTCATAGAATTGGAAGAACTGCAAGAGCTGGTAAAGATGGAAAAGCAATAAATATAGTGAGTAGAAATGATTACACAAATTTTCAAAATGTGAGAGAAGATAATAAGTACAATATAGAACAAAAAGAACTACCAGAGTTTGAAACAGTTAGTCCAAGATTTTCTCAGGATAAATATGGTAGTAACAGAAGAGATTCAGGGAGAAGTTATGGTAGAAGTTCAGGTGGGAGAAGTTTTGGGGGAAGAAGCAGTTCTGGAGGAAGAGATAGAGATACTGGAAGATTTAGTAGAGGTGGAAGTAGAAGTTCAGGTGGGAGAAGTTTTGGGGGAAGAAGCAGTTCTGGAAGAAAAAGTACTAGTAATGATAGAAGAAATGAAAGGAGGTATAGAAATGAAAGGTAAAGTAAAGTTTTTTAACGAAACTAAAGGATTCGGATTCATATCTGGAGATGATGGTAAAGAATATTTTGTTCATGCTACTGGATTAGAAGAAGGAGTTTCAATAAGTGAAGGAGATTCTGTTAATTTTGAAGTAGAAAAAGGAGACAGAGGACCTAAAGCTGTTAAAGTTTCGATTGATGATTCTGAATAAAATTTTGGTAAACAATTAATTAAATGATTTTTTTTAATTTTTAATTAGACGTTAGTCTAGAATTTTACTTTAAATAAAACTTAATTGAGTATTATTTCTTAGCCTGTTTCCATAAAACTTCGAAGTGTTTCCTATATCCTTCTGCGACATATTTATCTTTTATTAGAAAAGCGTAAGGATTTTCTGTGAAGACAGCTATCGCAACATAATCTCCAACTATAACTGTTTCCTGAAATTGGGCAAATTCTTTAGCTAAGTATTTTATATGTGTTAATTTTTTCTTTTGAATATCTTTACCACCAATATTTTTAACAGAATCGTCAAATACTTGTCTTGAAGGTAGTTTATTTGCAATTCTTTTATTATGCAAATTCAACCACCATGTTAAACCCAAAAGTTTTTCAGTTGGAGGTCCTCCACCAAAAGTTAAATATTCCTTTCCTTTACCATTTATCATTATATTATAAACTTCTTTTATTCCCCTAATTCCTCTGTAAATTGTTGCATTTTCTTCATGCCTTGAAGATATTTGTTTCTTTTTCAATTCAGGTAGTATTTCACTAAATTTCTCTTTTTTCTCTTCAATAAAATTATAGAAATTTTCAGGATTGCTAGCCTGATATATTTTTCTTTTACCTTCTAGTATGTAACTTACCAATCCTTTGTTAATAAGAGAATTTAAGGCTCTATGGACAACAGAATGTTGAAGTTTTGATTTTTCTATAATTGGACCAGCACTACTACTTCCTATTTCTAATAGAGAAAGATAGACTTTAATTTCTCCAGATGTTAATCCTAAATCTTCTAGTATTGTTTCATTCATCTAAATATTAATTTAATTCTATATTTAATTCTTTCTATTTGTCCACTCTTTTGGGGGGATAAATGCTTATTAACACACTGTTTTAAGATATTTTATGAAAACACAAACAAGTGATACAATAGATGAAATAGTCTCTTTAATCAGGGAAGAAGGAAAAGAATTTAGAAAAGAATGGAGACATTTAGATTCAAAAAGAAAAGAATATCAGTCTGAAGGACAAGATAGGATTGAACTTTATACTCAAATGCAAGAAATGTATGAACAATTAAATCTTCCCCATACAATTTACATTAGAGAAGGCCCAGGTAGCCCAGGCTCTTTATACAATCTAGATATAACTTCTAACGGGGAAAATCCTTTAGTAGTTGACCCATTAAATTTTTCAAACTTTTCTGTTTGTACTAAAAGAAATGGAATTTATCATGAGGTAGCTCTTTATGGAACTGTTATGGGTTATCAATGGGAAAATGTAAGAATTGATCCCAAAGTTGTAAAATGTTTTGATGGTTTAGTCCTTGATGGTAAATTAACTAAAAAATCAGCAGATAAAACAGCTTATAAATTTATAGAAATTTTAGCAAGAGAAATAAGTAATGAAATAGATGGTAATTTAATGGCTCCACTAAATAAATGTAGAGGCTAACCAAGATAAGCAGTTTTGTTCGACAAAGCTGCCTTAGCTGACTTAAGATAATTTTCTTCTATTTTTTGATATTTATCCATATCTGATTTAGTTACACTTGGTTTAACTTTTTTCATTGCATCTTCAAAATTCCGAAGTTTTATTTGTTTAACATTTATATTTTCCCTTAAAGCAAGCATTGCTGCTTCTCTTGCTAAATTTTCTACATCTGCTCCGACAAAACCATCAAGTTTTTCTGCTATGTAATAAATTAATTTTTCTTTATGACTAAGCTCTTCAAAATTCACATCAATACTTTTTGTTTTTTTCTTTTCATCATTTAGTTCTATTTTCGGAAATTTTTTTCCCTTGTATGCACTATTGAGATTTTTAATCTCTTCATTTGTTAACTCAATTGGCATATTTTTTATATGAATACTTAAAATATTTCTTAGTCCTTCTCTATCAGGTCCTGGTACCAATAATATTCTATCGAATCTTCCTGGTCTAAGTATAGCAGGGTCAATCATATCAGGACGATTTGTTGCTCCTATAACAACTACATTTTGTAATTCTTCTAAACCATCCATTTCAGCTAGTAATTGGTTTAATACTCTTTCAGTTACTTTACTTCCAGTATCAATCCCTCTTCTTGGAGCTAGTGCATCCATTTCATCAAAGAAAACAACACATGGTGATACTTGTCTAGCTCTTTCAAAAACTTTTCTTACTCCTTCTTCACTTTTACCAACCCACATACTTAATAGTGATGGGCCTTTTACCTGAATAAAATTAGCTTCTGATTCGTTTGCAACTGCTTTTGCTAAAAGAGTTTTTCCTGTTCCTGGTGGGCCATAAAGTAAAATTCCTTTTGGTGGCCTTATACCAACTCTTTTGAATGCATCAGCATATTGCAAAGGCCATTCAACAGCTTCTATCAATTCTTGTTTTACTTGATCTAAACCTCCAACATCTTCCCAATTAATATTTGGAGATTCAACAAGAACTTCCCTCATAGCACTTGGTCTTACTATTTTAAGAGCTTCCATAAAATCTTTTTCTGATATAATTAATTGTTCTAAGACTTCATTAGGAATTACTGTATCATCTCTTATTTCTATTTTTGGTAATACACCTCTAAGAACAGACATTGCTGCTTCTTTTGTAAGAGCTGCTAAATCTGCTCCGACAAAACCATGAGTTATTGCAGCTAATTTTTCAAGTTTTACATCTTTTGTTAGAGGCATATTTCTTGTATGTATTTTTAAAACTGAAAGTCTACCGTTTTTATCAGGAACATTTATTCCAACTTCTCTATCAAATCTTCCTGGTCTTCTTAATGCTGGATCAAGACTATTTGGACGATTAGTAGCACCAATAACAACTACTTTACCACGAGTTTTTAACCCATCCATCATTGTAAGTAATTGTGAAACTACACGTCTTTCTACTTCTCCCTGAACATCTTCTCTTTTAGGAGCAATTGCATCTATTTCATCTATAAAAATAATTGCAGGTGCTGTTTTTTCAGCTTCATTAAATATATCTCTGATCTTTTTTTCTGATTCTCCATAAAATTTAGACATTATCTCAGGTCCATTTAATAAAATAAAATTAGCATCTGATTCGTTTGCAACTGCTTTTGCTAAAAGAGTTTTTCCTGTTCCTGGTGGGCCATGTAAGAGAACTCCTTTTGGAGGTTCAACTCCTAAACGTTCAAATATTTCTGGATGTTTTAAGGGAAGTTCTATCATTTCACGAACTTTTTTTATTTCTTCTGTTAATCCTCCAATATCTTCATAAGTAACATCAAAAATTCTGTCTTCTGCAATTTCTATTGCTTTTGAATTAACTACCACCTCTGTGTTTTCAGTTATAACAACTGGTTGAGCAGGTGATGTGTTTACAATTAAAAATTTAATTTGTTGAAATCCTGCAAAATTCATTCCAAATCCACCAAGAATATCTCCAAAGATATCTCCAAACTCCCCTAATTCTTCAGACATTAAATCTTTTCTTCTTTGAACTCCGCCAAGAACAACAATATCTCCTTTTAACACAGCTCTCCCTAATAATCCTCTTCTAAATATTTCCGGATCTCCTTGAACAACTATATTTTCCTGAACTGGAGCTATTGTAACTTTTTTTGCTTCTTTTATATCTGATTTTTTTAGTTCAACTATTTCTCCAACACCTGTTTTAGCATTTTTTCTTATTATACCATCAATTCTCACAATGCCTTCATTAACATCTGCAGGATAAGCTCTGTCAACAATTGCAAGAGTCTCTCTTCCACCTTTTACATATATAACATCTCCTCTCCTTAATCCTAAGATTTTCATTGTATCATAATCTATTCTTGCAATTCCTTTGTAAGCATCATCTTGTGAAGCTTCTGCTACTCTTAATTTTACCATATTTTGTGTTGCTGGATTATTTGCCATTATTCTTCATCTTCCTTTTGATCTTTATCTTTTTTAACTTCAAATAAATTTTTTTCGCTGAATATTAAAGCTAGTTTTCCCATTCTTTCAAAACTAAGCTTAACCATCTCATTCATTATCTTATCTTGTTCATTTATAAAGTTCACTATTTCTCTTGGAATAGATACTGTATAACTATTACCAACCATCCTTAATTTAACATTAAACTGTTTATTTCTTAGTTTAAGAAAGTTTTGATAGTCTAGTTTATCTTCTGGATGTACTATTTTGTTGTCACATTTAGCACATTGTAAAATTCTAAAGTAAAAACCATTTTTAAGAATTCTAGTTTTTTGCATTGGCTTACTACAATCTTTGCAAATTACTGTGTTGTCAAATATATCTGATGTCATTTTGTTTTTGTTATTATAAAACCGTGTTCTCGCGAACACGGTGTGAAAGGGGTTGAGTATAGTATACGTTAAGTATACTATATATGTGTATACACAAGATGTATACTATTTAAATATTTCTATTTTCTAAAATATATTCTGAAACCTTTAAATATCATCCTGACGACTTGATATAATGGATGATAAAAAGAAAGAAAGAAAAAGTAGTAAAAATAATATTCTTAATGGATTGAAAAAATTCTGGAATTTTGTCTGGAATGGAGAGAGCTTTTTAAGTTGGATAGTATTTGTTATTTTAGCATTTATTGTTATAAAGTTTATATTTTTTCCTGTACTAACTTTAGTAACAGGCACTTCATTACCTTTAGTTATTGTTGAGTCATGCAGTATGTATCATGATAATAAAAACTTTGATCAGTGGTGGACTGATAATGGAAATTGGTATGAAGATAGAAATATAACTAAAGAACAATTTGAAAAATATAATTTAAAAAATGGCTTTGCTAAAGGAGATATATTTCTTGTAACTGGTGTGAAAAATTTAGGTGTTGGTGATACTATTATATTTTTAAGTGGTAGTGCACAGAGACCAATTATACATAGGATTGTTGATTTAGAACCTACACAAACAAAAGGAGATAATAATGACAGGCAGTTTAGTAAAAATAATAATGCCGAAAAAATTGATGAAACAAATGTTCCGAACGCTATGATAATTGGTAAAGCAACAGGTGTTAGAATACCATTTTTAGGTTGGGCAAAACTTATTTTCTTTGAACCTCTTAGAAGTCCTAACGAGAGGGGCTTTTGTAAAGCCTAACAAGAAAATTTAAAAAGACTCCAAAACTATAAAACTGATTGTAAATATAATAATTTAATATGGAATTTTGTCCGAAGTGCGGTTCTGTTCTTGAAGAAAAAAGAAAGAAATTTGGTTGTGTTAGATGCGGTTATACTGCTAAAGGTAAAATTAAAATAATTAGTAATGAAAAAATTGAAAAGGCAAAAGAGGTAGGGGTAATAAAAGAAAAAGATACTGATGTTTTTCCAATTGTTCCAAACACATGTTCTAAATGTGAAAACAAGGAAGCATATTTCTGGACTTCACAAACTCGTTCTGGAGATGAAGCAGAGACAAGATTTTTCAGATGTACTAAGTGCAAGAATACTTGGAGAGAATATAAATAATTTTAAGAATACAATCAAATTCTATATGGGTACAAATACAAACATTTATAAATATGTACCCATATAGTTAAATATGGTATATCATGAAATAAGGAAAGTAAATGGAAAGAGGCAAAATTACCTTGTTTTTATTAAAAGAGAAGGGGATAAAATGGTAAAAAAAAGCAAATTTATAGGAATAGGGAATATATCTAAACAAGAAGTAGAAAAATTAAAAAAAGATTTTGAAATAAAAGTAATTGGGAATACTAGCTCTGAAAATATGACAAAAGAACAACTTTTAGAAATTGAAAAGCTCAAACAATTATATAATGAAAAAATAAACTCTTTAAGCAAAGAAGAATTTGAAAAGTTTGAAGAAACTTTTTTTACAGAACTTACATATAATAGTAACGCAATAGAGGGTAGCTCTCTTTCTTTAGAAGATACTAATTTGATATTAAATGAGGGTTTAGTTCCAAAAGGTAAAACTCTAAGAGAAATCAATGAGGCAAAAAATCACAAATTAGCAATAAATTTTATTAATAATTATAAAGGGGATTTAGATGAACTTTTTATATTAAAACTCCATGCAGCAATATTAAAAGATATATCTGAAAGATTTGCAGGTAAATATAGAGAAACTTCTGTAAGAATATTCAAAAGTGATACTAATTTTCCAGATGCATCAAAAGTACCTCAATTAGTAAAAAATCTTGTTTATTGGTACAAAATTAATAAAAATAAGATGCATCCATTTGAAATGGCAATACTTTTCTCCACTAAATTTGTCTCTATACATCCTTTTATTGATGGTAATGGGAGAACTTCAAGATTAATAATGAATTTTCTTCTAAAAAAGAAAAGCTATCCTTGGATAAACATTTATATTAAACAAAGAACA
>Ga0209542_10006157_pt1 | contig 23493 bp, 26 predicted proteins | sample RifCSPhighO2_01_FD_184028 | JGI IMG/M metagenome (GOLD analysis project Ga0209542, IMG submission 184028) | Soil microbial communities from Rifle, Colorado - Rifle CSP2_plank highO2_0.1 (SPAdes) (version 2) | ecosystem: Environmental > Terrestrial > Deep subsurface > Rock core/Sediment ... | reverse complement strand
CTCGACCCGAGCTTTTCTGCCTTTATTTGCGTTGCTCGCTCCGTATTTGGCGCCGGCCTTCAAGATGCGGCCCAATTCCTCCTGCCAATGTTCGTTCCCCACCTTGAAATTCAAAAATCCGGGCATCGCAACGCTGGTGGTAAATCCCCTCCCGACTTCATTGAGTTTTTCCTGCAAAAGAATAGCGACCTCGCCAGGCTTGAGGCCCTCGGTCTTGCCCAGGATCATAGCAGCGTTGGACGCAAAATCCGCGTCAATGTTCGCGGGCGCGAAATCCACTGTGAAATCCATATCCTTGTGCTGAGGATACAGTGTGCCGACAGCTTCCCTGATTGATTGTCTAATGTTATCTTTCATCGCTTTGATTTAATCGCTCGTTTAATTTCCCGTTCCTGCTCCCTTTTCTTTATCGACTCTCTCTTATCATACCGCTTTTTGCCCCTTCCGATACCGAGCCGGACCTTTATAAACCCCCGTTTGGTGTAAAATTCGAGCGGTACCACGGCCATTCCCTGCTGTTTGTATTTGCCGACGAGGGACGCTATCTCCGAACGATTGAGTAGAAGCTTGCGGCTGCGCGTCGGATCATAACCCGGGAGCTCACCGGCATACTTGTATGGAGAAATATGCGCATTGACGAGGTAGGCCTCGTCGCGATTGATAGTGACGTGCGCCCCTTTGAGGGAAACATTGCCGCCCTTGGCGCTTTTGGCTTCCTGGCCGGAAAGGATAATGCCCGCCTCGAGTTCCTTCTCAATAGCGTAATTAAAAAACGCTTCCCTGTTTTTTGCCAACACTTTTGCCATTTGCTTCATTTTATCAAAAAAACAGAGCGGCGACGAACTGTGCGCAGGACTTGAAAAATATAATCAAATATGCTAATATTTGTCGACGGAGGGGCTGACAAGCTTCGACAGAAGTTCTTTGACAAGTGATTGCAAGTCTTGCTTCGTTGCCCATGCAAGTCAATCTCGGGTGACATATACAAATGCCAACACATTTGTCGCGAAAGTAAAGAACGCTTTTGCGTCTCTTTCTCTCGCACCTGTAGTTGCTTAATTAAGTAACTGCGGTCGAATCCGCGACACCGATGGCGGCCTAGACCTATTATCCTCGGTTAGATGACCGTTTCCGTGTGAAGATGGCTCGTCGAAGTTGACTCACGCTCGCTCTGGAAGTATTTTGCGGATTTTAAGCTTTCGGAGTCAGACCAAAAAAATTTGCTAAACTTGTAGATATCGCTTGTGATGACTTTTGGACGCGGGTGCAATTCCCGCCAGCTCCACCAATTAAAAAATCGCCCCAACGGCGATTTTTTGCTATTATTTGTGTATAGGTGCATCTATTCACCATACGGGCACCGAAAATAACCTAGTCTTTGTAAACCAATGAATAAACACAAGTGGACTATCTTATCGATCACCTTGCTATTAATTGCCGGGGGGGCCTTTTATTGGTACGGGTGGAGACCGAGTCAAATACGAAAAATGTGTTTTCGAAGTGCAGGCGACAAAGTAAACGAGAACAGAACAGATTTTGATAAATTTCTGCATCCCAATCCAGAAACAAATGAAAATTTCAATAATTATTACTCCGCTTGCTTGCACGAAAAAGGAATATAGAGAATGAATTGGTTACGAGAAATTTTTGCGGTCTTCGTTATTCTAACCACATTGTTTATAAGCTCGCCTTTTTGTAAGGGCTGTATCGCAGTCGTTCCGCAGGACCCGCCGACCAAAGACCATACATCAACAACAACTTCTATCTCCACCCAAACCATTACGGACTCCTGGGGAACAACTACCACGACAAGTAGCAGCACCAGCACTTCTTCTAGCACCACCACTACTCAACCGCCCAGGTCGTGAATCTCGAAATATCAAAAAGACCCGTTTCCGGGCCTTTTTTAATTCGCACGATTTTCTATTTCTTCGCCGCTTCTGCTATCTGTTTGAATACTTCGGGCTTCTGGATGGCGAGTTCCGAGAGCATTTTGCGGTTCAGGACGATTTTTTCTTTTGCGAGCTTGCCGATCAGCTGACTATAGGAGATACCCTCTTCCCGCGCCGCCGCGTTTATCCTGATATTCCAAAGCTTGCGGAAATCGCGCTTCCGCTCTTTGCGCCCGCGAATAGCATGCATACCGGCATGCATCACCGCTTCCATAGCGGCTCGGTAATTAGTCTTGCGATGGGATATAAAGCCCTTGGCGCGCTTGATTATCTTCTTGCGCCGAGCTCGTTTGGTTACACCTCTCTTTACTCTTGCCATAGTTTTAAAAAGGAATTGTCATTCTGAGCGCTAGTGAAGAATCTCTGCTATATAGCGGGATCCTTCGGGCTTCGCCCTCAGGATGACACTCCGTGTCACTTATAAGGGATTAATTCTCTGACACGGGGGTTCTGCTTGGCTACGGGGTCATCGCGCAGGCGCCGGTTGGACTGATTCGCGCTGTGACGGCCGCGGTGATGGCTGCGCATGGCATGGCGCCGGCGCATTTTGCCGGAACCGGATACCCAGATTCTCTTTGACGTACCTTTGTGAGTCTTTACCTTTGGCATACCCAGTATATCAACTTCGATAGGTTAATAAATACGTATTTGGAAAAATTATCGGGATGAACCCAGTAATTTCTTTGGACTTCGTTCGCGACCTCGCGTGGCGAGGTCAATCGAAGTTGTATTACTGGGCATGTTTTTCGTTCCTCGGTTCTTACGTTCTTAAGTTTTCGGGGCGATTACTATGGTGATGAGCCCCCCCAGTCGCTTCGGCTCCTGCTCGATGACATGCGGGGAAGGGATTGTCTCGATAAATTTCTTAAGCATTTCAAAAGCGTATTGCAGATTTGCCCGTTCGCGACCTCGGAGGAACATCTCGACTTTCACTTTGTTCCCCTTCTGAAGAAATTTGACCGCTTGATCGGCTTTGAACTGGAGATCGTGCGGACCGATACGAACCGAGATACGAACCCCTTTCACCTCGATCTGCTTCTGGCGCTTGCGCTGCTGCTGCATCGCCTTTTCCTGCTGGTAGCGAAACTTGTCGTAACTCAGAATTTTCGCGACCGGCGGTTTGGCATTCGATGCCACCTCGATGAGGTCGAGACCCTGCTCACGAGCCAAGGCCATTGCATCCGCAGTGGTCATCACTCCTAGCATTTTCCCTTCCGCGTCAATCACGCGAACTTCGGAAACGCGAATTTTTTCGTTTATTCGAGCCTGTAAAATAGAAACCAATTTAACAGTAAGTAAAGGTGATTATACCGATATCCGCTCAGCCGGTCAACCCCGTTAGAGATAAGCCGCCCCGAGGCGGCTGAAGCCGCGCCTTTGGCGGGGCGATCTCTAACGGGGTCAAGCCTCTGTATAACGACTGTCTTTGCGAGGGACGGCGTCCCGAAGCAATCTCGCTTTCCGTTGGGATTGCTTCGCTTGCGCTCGCAACGACACTCTTTTCCCAGTCGCCCGCCTAGACTCGGCGAGGCTGGCAGGCGAGGCAGGCTAATTGCCAATGCTTGCCTTGTGCTGGTCTATGAGCTTCATCACTTCCCCGTCAGCCCCGAGATCCTCGTAAAAAATCACGTGATCGCGATTGATAAGCATTTCATCACGCGGCCCATGGACCTCTGATCCCAGTTTGATGAGGTCAATACTTCCCTGCAGTATCTCTCCGCCCGAGGCCTGCTGCAACGTCCCGGCACGCAGATAATAGATATCCGTCAGGCTCCACAGATCGCGATTGACCGCCCGCAGTTTGCCGAAATAAACCTGGCTGTTATCAAGGAAAACGGCCTGATAAGCTCCCGGATCGCGGACCACCAACTGCTGACCGCGCGCGAAAAAGATGATCAATGCGCCTAGAGCGACAATGATCAGAAACCAAAAAACTGGTCTCAACTTCTCACTCCAAGACTTTTCCTCGAACAAAGGCGGCGTATCCATGTGCTACTTAGCTCCGGCTGGCTTTTGAAGCGCGGCTTCGACCTGCTGTACCTTCTGCAAAATGATAGTGTTCTCGGGATTGAGCTCGAGAATGTGCCGATACGCTTCCAGGGCTTGACCAAGACGGCCCAATCTCTCCAGACTCAGACCATAGTAGAACAATGCGTCCGAGTAGTCAGGAAATGCCCGTACGATATCTTGGAACTCACCCGCCGCTTCGTCATTTCTGCCAGCGTTGTAGTAGAGCCTCCCTAGCTCGAGCTTCAAGGTGAGTTCAGTGGGGTATTGCGACAATATCTGGCTCAGGACCTGTATCGCATCCTCGAGTTTACCCTGTCCTTCATAAGTGATCGCAAGGTGGTAATAAGGAGTGATGTAGTTCGGTTTGAGCTCGATCGCTTTGCGAAATTCATCGATTGCGAGCAGGACCATTGCCGGATTGGTTTTGACGTACCTCCCGAGGAAGTCGTTCGGCAGCTGTCCTGACCCCACGGGGTTCAGCCCACCGACGACTTCATTGCCATCCAGTATTCGGTTTCCGTTGGTGTCCGGATCATTGGGATTCGCCCCAAGGGCCTGTTCTTGCTGGTCAGACAGTCCGTCGTTGTCGGTATCTACGCCTTCACCGAGTATGGAAGGGTCGAGCCGACTTGAAGCAAGCCTATATACTTGTCCAAGTTCTGTGTGAAGTATGGGGTTGTTGGCATCATTTTCCGTGGCCCTCTTGAGCGAATCAATTATCAAATCGTCCACTCCGGCCACCAACGGCCTGGCGGAAGAATAAAGATTGGCGAGACGCTCCCAAGCGTTCCAGTTAGCAGGAGAAAGTTCCACAGCCGCGCGGGCGATACTGATGCTCGACTGGATCCAGGACTGCAAAAGTCCTAAATTCGGCTCGCTTTTTGACAATTCCTGATTGATACGCAGAAATAGAAATTCTCCATACGTTAGATAATAATCGGGGCGAAATCGATTCAAACGGATAGTCCTCTCGAAATCGCTTTGCGCCCGATCATAAGTCTCGGGGGTACGCGCCGCCAAGATACCGTTGCGATAGAAAATATCCGCGGCATAAACAGCCACCGCGAAAAACATAAAAACGATGAGCGTGACAAGTCCGAGCGATACGACTGATATTACGCTCACGGTCTGCCGAGGCGAGGTGGCAAAGGAAAACGTTGTTGTTTTTACTTTCTCGCCTCCCGCCGCGCGCGTTACCGCAACGAATGCCGCCAGCATCAGCCACAGTGAAAAGCTCATTACCGTGTTGAAGAAGAAGAACCAATGCGCGAACCACAGCACCGCGAAACCTACAAAAGCCCCGAGCGCTAGTCCCCAAAGTTCGCTCTCGCGCTTCCTTGTGACAAACAGCCAGGCATAGATCAGAAAGATAACGGAGAGGCTCTCAAAGGCGAGAAAGCCCAAAATTCCCAAACCGACCAAATTATCGGCCGCGTACGAGGGAGCCTTGTCGAACCTCACATTCCAATAAGGTGTGAGGTTGAAATCCACGGCCTTGTGTTTGGAGAAAGCAAAAAGAAAAGTATTCGGTCCGGACCCGAGGATCGGCCGGTCCGCAACGGCGCCTGTGATGACGGGTCGCGCGGTGCTGTAGTCCAGCCTTACCTCCTGCGGGAGATCAAAACTGAAAAGATTTCGAAGCAAAGTCACGCCAAATACCAGCTGGGAAACGAGAAAAGCGATTATCGCTATCAATAATACCAGCGGAGCGATGATCCCGCGCATGGAAAAAGTCTTTGAAAAACCGACCTGCAAGACCAGATACAATATGAGTCCCAGCAGCAAGGCAGCCCAAGCGTACACGAAATTGACCGTCAAAAGCACAACAAAGCCAAACACAGCCGCCGCGATCCTCCAAATTCTTCCGCCAAACACAGAGTACCAAGAACTTTCGGTCTCAACCAAACTCAAAACTATCGTAAAAGCCGAGAAAAGTGAGATCATCAGTATTCCGCCGACGGTGTTAAAACCGTTCGCTTTGGCGAATTCGAGAGGAATGATATGCAGACCAAAAAACTGCAGGATTATATAGAGTAAGACAATAAATAACGAGAATTGGAAAAAACCAAAAAGCTTCTTCAGAGATTTTGTGTCCGTGAAATTATTGACTATGAGATAAAACAATATTGTCAGGAACAGGAGCTCAAAAAAATTCCCAGAAAAGCTGCCGTAGAAACCTAGAAAAGACGCGACGCGGTCGACAGAAAAAATCGAGGCGAGCAAATAGACCACCAGAAAAATCCCGATCGGGAGGTCGAGTGGGGTTTTTACGAAACTGACTTGGCGAAAAATAAGGAGCTTCAGCAGCCAGGCGATCGCCGCCCCCGATACAAGCACATAAAGGAGCATCTGCTTGGAAAACTCCAGCGGCTCGAAAGTCCAACCGGCAAAAATCAACGGCAATAACAAAACCAGAGCGTATATAAAGCCCTTGATTATGCCGTCCCACATTCCCACCTTGTCCCCCGCTTGTGGCACCGGAGGAACTGGAGGCATCCCCACCCCCAGCTCATCTACCACCATCGGGGGGGTATTTGTTGTTGTAACCGTATCTTTCGTCATTTTTATTGAAATTAATGCTTGAGAGGCCTCTGCAACACTTCGTATATGATAACAAATTTTCCTTATTCTCCAAAAAATCAGCCGATCGGGCTAAGCGGCGCCTTGCCGTCCAAAACAGCGATGATGTTGTTGACGGCGAGCTCTGCCATTGCGTCCCGCGCTTCCCGGGTAGCCGATGCCGTGTGGGGCGTCATGATAATGTTCTTCAGCTTCAAAAGCTCGGTAGTCACATCGGGCTCGAACTCAAATACGTCAATGCCGGCTCCGCCAATGACGTTCTTGCGGAGCGCCCACGCTAGCGCCTTTTCATCAATTATAGGACCACGGGCGGTATTTATCAAAATAGCAGCCGGTTTCATGCTTTCGAGCTCCGCCTTCCCGATGAGATGCTTGGTCTGTGGGGTCAGCGGCACATGCAATGAGATCACGTCGGCCGAAGTCAGCAGCTTCCGAACCGTGACCGCCTCGGCGCCGAGCCGCTGCTCGAGAGCGCGATCGCGATTTCCCCGATCGTAATAGACAATCTTCATTTGCAGGCCGAGCGCCGCAATTTCGGCTACGCGCGTCCCGATCCGGCCGAGGCCGAGGATCCCGAGGGTCTTGCCCCGAAGTTCAGGCCCCAAAAGCAGTTCCGGTTCCCATCCACGATACTGCCCGCCCCGCAAAAACTGGTCTGACTCCACCAGCCGCCTTGCCACCCCGAGCATAAGCGCGACGGCATGCTCTGCGACTGCCTCGGTGAGTACTGCCGGCGTATTGGTAACGATGATCTTGCGCTTTTTTACGGCGGGAAGGTCGAGATTGTCATAACCGACCGCATAATTGGCTACGATCTTCAATTTTTTTCCAGCTGCGTCGAGTATCTTCGCGTCAATCTTGTCAGTCAGAAGCGCCAAGATGGCCGATGCACCTTGGACGAAAGTTGCAAGCTCGCGGGGCTGGAGTCCTCGCGGGTTCTGGCTGACTTTGACCGTGAAACGATCCCCGAACAATTTCAATCCCGCGTCCGGAATCTTTCTGGTTACAACAACGATTGGTTTAGTTTCACTCATGTTTTAGACTTTCCCAAATTATACCACAAAGCGCCTCACCGACCAAAATCACTCCCCCTCGGTCTCCATGAGAGGCCACTCGTACACTCGAAAGGCGATCTTGCCGTTAGGACTTGTGACAAATTTGGGGGGCAATACTGACAATCCGGTCTCCTTTTCCATCCCTTCGAACCCAAGATTGTCCGAGTCGGGACGCAATAACGTATCCCCGGCCTGAAAATACACAACTCGTTCGAACCCCTGTTTCGCAAAAAAATCCGGATCGGCCGCTGTGGCGGCCAAAAAATTCTTGTCTTCGATTATGGGCCATCTTTCATAAACCGTGTAACGGGTAAAATACCAAAGATATGCTGGTCCATGGATGCGAGAATCGGCAACGAACAAGGTATGGTTTTCCGTAAGCCCGCGCTCCCGCGCTCTTTGAAGCGCTTCCTGCTGTAATGCGTCAGTAAAAGAAAATTTCAGAGGGAATGAGAATTTTGGATATTTTCCGGCTGTTTCACTCAGAAAAAAATCTTCAAGCTGATTATAACCCCAGATATTGCTCTCGCGGCGCAAAAAAGTGTATTCGCGGCCCTGCTCCCCTAGTGGGTTGACCTTGAGATTCGTATTCACTGAAATGCCTAGCTCCAGAAACAAAACAAGGCAGAAAAAAATATATCCGAACCTTTGATTTCTCCATTGAAATAGCAACGCGGAAATAACAACAGCCCAGAACGGGACGAGCATGGCCAAAAAACGCTCCTGCGGACCAACCGCCAAGAATAGAAGGAAAAAAAGTAGAAAAACTATTCCCGAAAAAAAATATCCCTGTTCTTTTCGCCGAAAACCGGCGGCGAGCACGGAGACAAACATGCCAACAAAAGCCACGGGACCCGCATAGTTCCAGAAGTTCCGGAAAAGGTTGGAAAGCTTGTCCCCCAGTCCGCCTATTTCCCGCCCGGGCCGAACTTCCCACTCCGGAACGTTCTGTTTCAAAAAATATGATAGTTGAAAATCAAAATGTCCCCGCGCGGAATATAACCCGATATTATAAATAATGACGGGAGATATGATTGCGAGGAATAGGCCGGACGCGATGAGTAATTTCTTCCAAGTCAGCAGTTCGCGCCTGCGGGAATATAAATAAAGAAGAAAAATGGGGACAGCAACGATGCTCGTATACTTCATGAGCACCGCCAGTCCGAGCGCAGCCGCAGTCCAGTAGAAATATCTGTCGTTCTCAAGAGATTTAAGAAACAAATGGACGCATAGAAGAAGAAGAAAAATCACGAGCGACTCCTGGAGGCCGATACGGGAGATCCAAACATGGTAGTTGCTCACGGCCAAGAGCAGGGCCGCGCCTAGCCCGACTTTTTCACTCGCAAAAAGTCTTTTGGCGATGAAATAAATGAGGAGAACTGATGCCACGCCCGCAAGTGCGAAAGGCAGGCGCATGGCAAGGAGATCGTTGCCGAATACCTTGAAAAATAAATGTTGTACCCAAAATCCAAGCGGCGGGTGATCGTGAAAAGACACATGAGCCCACCAAGGAATTTCCTCGAACCACTCGAATGGGGTGGACTGATATGGAGAATTGAGGGAATCGATGAGGGCAATGCTCCGGTAACCATAAAAAACCTCGTCAGTGACCACGTCGTGCTGGTCGAGCCGCCAAACACGCAAAAACCCGGCAAGCACGATAATGCCGAGCAAAATTAATACTGTGTATTTCTTCATGGGCCGAGCCTAACGCAGTGCCGAGTGGTTATTTTATTTCGTAACGCAAACTGACGCTGACGGTGATTTCCTGGGAACCAGGCTCAATTACCGGGGCGGCTTCTTTCACAGCGCTCGGTCCTCCGCCGAACCCAACATCACCATAATAAGGAATAGGACTGCTGCCCTCGTCGATCGAAAGTAGACGCCCCAGATGAAATCCTCCGGCTTTCGCCAGAGCAACTGCTTTCTCTTTGGCTTTTTGGATCGCTTCAGCGCGGGCCTGGTTCTCATATCCACTGCGGTCATCTACGGTGAAATTCAGCTGTGAGACAGAATTTGCTCCCTGATCCACTACTCCAGAGAGGAGCTCACCAACTTTCGCGAAGTCCCTCACCTTTACTTGCACGGTCTGATCGATAGTGTAACCGGTTATCTTCGGCGGCGGGCATACTACTGCGTCGCGGCCTTCGGAAAACACCGGCGGGCACGAGGAATAACTATAGCGTGGACTCACATTGTACCCGGTGGTCCTGATGTCTTTTGCATCCACTCCATTTTCTTTCAAGAAATTGATCGCCCGGTTCACTTTGTCCACGTTCTGCTTTTGGATACCGGCGATATCTGTGCCGCCCTCCGTGATGACGCTGAAAATGAACTCCGCGATGTCCGGCACCGCCACTGACTTGCCTTCACCGGTAACAGTGAAATTCCGAGTAGTTCCAGGATCAATGGACTGTGAATAGGAATTCACATACAAAAGCGCGGCGATGGCGACCCCCAAGATCCCAAAAATAATAGCCAATCCGAGGTAATTCCTGATTTTTTCTGACATGTGTCTATATAAATGATAAGTGACTGCATTATATATGTTCCCCTGCCCCCTTCCAATAACTCTTTACTAGGAGCGTGATAATTGTTAAGCTTTCGCTACATTCCCCGGTAGCTCAGCGGTAGAGCGGCGCCCTGTTAAGGCGACGGTCGTAGGTTCGATCCCTACCCGGGGAGCCAAAGACGCGCAGATTAGATCTGGGCGTTTTGCTTTTTATTTGCAGCCCTCTTTTTTTAAATCCGGATGCGTCCCCTTGGCTCGGACGGTTGACTTTTTTCTTCAAAACAACTATAGTAAATCAGCTTTTGAAGGGGGAAGATATGAAAATTCACATGCGAGATATTCCATTGGTTGCGCTTTTGAGTTACGTTCTGACGTTGCCCCTCCAAATCGCAATGTGGGTCTGGCCGCTTCAATCATTCATGAGCCTTCGCCAATCGAGAACAGCGGGACTTCGAATTTTCTTGTTCTTGCTTGGCAGCTCTGGATTTGCCCTGGTGGTATCGTTCTGCGCATTCCTGTTCCACTCTTCCATGAGTTTAGAAATCCTCTTCAGTCACGTCGGCTTATACTTTTTGGGCGGGGTCCTCTACTTAGCGTACCTCGGCCAAATGCCGTTTCTGACAAATCGCCCCGATGGGTGACGCGTATGAGGCTCCAACCTACTTCTCCATCTCGGTCCCTTTGGCCCGGCAGCAATGTATCATCGCTGCCGGGCTTCTTCTTTTTGTAAAAAACGGCTCAACCCATGGTTGAGCCGTTTTTGGAGTCTAATCTACTTACTACCCGTTTCCACCGGCAAACCTTTGGCTTTCCAGCCCTGCTTGCCGTTGTGATATTCGAGGAGATTTTGATAGCCGAGCATGCCCATGCGGCGTACGGCCTTGGCCGAGGCGTGGCACTCGATGTCTCGGCAGTAAATCACAGTCAATTTATTCTTGTCCGGCACAGCTTTCTGGATCCCTTCTTCGAACGTATCGTCCACGGGGACATTAATCGCGCTAGGAATATGGAATTCCGCGAATGTCTCTGGCCCTAGCACCTCCACCAATGCGAAGTCCTCTTTGTTATCGATTTTCTTCTTGAGATCGTCAGTTGTGATGAATCCCGGCTCGTTCATTTCGTAAAAAGTTAAGAATTGTGCTACTATTATATCATATTTCGCGCTTACATGCAAGCTGAAACAAAAAATAAAAATCTGGATTTGCCACATTGGCACAATCTTCCTCTCGAAGATGTTTTGCGGCGCCTCAGCTCAGATCCAAGCGCCGGTCTGACCACCCCCGAGACCGTAAACCGGCAAACAGCATGGGGCAAAAATGTCCTTCCCAAGGGCAAAACCGTTTCCGCACTGGAGCGGTTCCTCAAACAATTCACGAGTCCCTTGGTTTACATTCTGCTTTTTGCCGCGGGGCTGACCTGGTGGATAAAGGAATACGCGGATATGACAGTCATCCTCATCGTCGTATTTATCAACGCGGTCATCGGATTTTTCCAAGAATACCGGGCAAATAAGATCTTTGAGAAACTGAGGGCGATCGTACGCGTAGAGGCACTAGTATTCAGAGACGGCAAAATCACCTCCATGGATTCGCAGGAACTCGTCCCCGGAGATGTCATCGTCATCAGAAGTGGCGACAAAGTTCCGGCGGACGCCCGGCTCCTCAGCGTCAATGACCTGCAGACCGACGAGGCGCTGCTCACAGGCGAGTCAAAACCGGTCACTAAAACTTTGGATATCGTTCCCGAAAAAGCGCTCGTCGGCGACCGACTAAATATGGTATTCATGGGGACGGTCGTGGAACAAGGCGAGGGAAAGGCGGTCGTGGTTTCTACTGGAGGGCGCACGGAAATCGGCCAGATATCCCTACTCACCCAAGACGCAGAAGAGGAAGACAGCCCACTTCAGAAACGTATGGGCAAACTCGCGAAATTTCTGACTGAGCTGTTTGTGGTGATTTCAGCGGCCATCTTCATCATCGGAATAGCGGAAGGAGACCCGTGGATCGAAATGGTCACGACCACTGTGGCAGTGGCAGTAGCGGCAATTCCCGAGGGTCTGCCAGCGGTTATTTCCATCGTGCTAGCCGTCTCTAGCAAAAAAATTCTGGAGAAAAAAGGATTGGTGCTGAAATTGCTCGCCGCCGAAACACTCGGCTCCACGGCCGTCATCTGCACCGACAAAACCGGCACCCTGACCTACGGACAGATGAAGGTGGAGGAGCTCAATACCGAAGACGAGGGAGAGGCAGAACTCGCTCTTGGGCTTGCGAATGAGGCCATCATCGAAGAAAAAGATGGAAAAATACTCATAAAAGGCGAGGCAACGGACAAGGCAAAGCTCGAACGGTTTCTCGGCTCCGGGCTGAACTTGGAACAAACGATGAAAAAAATGCCCCGGGTCGGCTTTTTGCCTTTTCACGATGAACGCAAATACATCGCCTCTTTCCATCAGGAGGGTAAAAAAATGCGCATCTTCATATCCGGCGCACCAGAATATGTCCTGCGGCTCTGCGAGATTTCAGATTCCCACAAAAAGGACTCTCAAAAAACTTACGAAAGCCTTGCCGCTCGAGGATTCCGCGTTATCGGGCTGGCCTCAAAAACCATCCCCCTTCCAAAGAAAACAGAGTTCAGCTCGACTGACCTCCTCAAACTAGTGAGCAAGCTCGACTTCGTAGGATTGGCCGCGATCCGTGACCCGATCCGGAAAGAAGTCAAACAAACCATTGCACTTACCAAACAGGCCGGTATACGAGTGATAATGATCACTGGCGACCATGTCCTTACCGCCAAAGCCATTGGCCTCGAGCTCGGACTCCGGACCAGCGGCAAGGCGGTTCTCACAGGAGCAGAGATGGACAACATGAGCGATCAGGATCTCATCGAGAGCCTCACCACTCTCGAGATCATTGCGCGCGTCAATCCAGTCCACAAAATGCGCATCATCAACGCATGGCAGAAACTCGGCGCGATAGTAGCGATGACGGGCGATGGCGTCAACGATGCTCCCGCGCTCAAAGCCGCCGAAATCGGTGTCGCCCTCGGATCCGGTACCGACGTGGCCAAGGAAGCGTCGGATCTCATCCTGCTCGACGACGGATTTTCGACCATCACCGCCGCCGTGGCCGAGGGCCGCACGGCCTTCGCGAATATCCGCAAAGCCACTGTAGTCGTGATGTCCAACGCTTTCACCGAATTGGTGCTCATTACCTCAACACTTGTTTTCCACACTCCGTTTCCCGTCACGGCGGTACAGATCTTGTGGGTGAACATCGTTGAGGACTCGCTCCCCGTCCTAGCCATGGCGTTTGAACCGGAGGAGGACGACATTATGAAAACCAAGCCGACGAGTCCGGGAGAGCCTATTCTCGATCGCGCAGCCAAATTTATCATCTTCGGAGTAAGCATCGTGACCGACCTTGCGCTAGTCGGCATGTTTCTCTATCTGTATCGCTACTCCGAGTGGGAATTCATCAAGATCCAAACGTTCATCTTTATCGCCACTGCCACGCCCACCCTCCTGAATATCTTTGCTTTCAAATCCCTGCGCCGGCCGATCTACCGGATCAAGCTTTTCAACAATAGTTTCCTGATTATCGCAGTGCTTATCGGGCTCGCGCTGATGCTCGTAGCAATATACATCCCATTTTTCAATCGTTTTCTGGGTACTGTCCCGCTCCCAGTCTGGCCCGCGCTGGTGGCGTTTGTTGCCTTTCCCCTGCTCAAGATGCTAATGGTGGAGCTTACAAAGTGGTGGTATCACAAGCACGGGGCAAGAACTTGAAAAAAATCTGAAAATTTGCTATAATATTGATTAGTTAATCAACTAAACTGAAATAAAATGGACAACGACCAGAACAAGGGCAAAGGGGCGCAAAACGAGCAAACCCACGACCCGGAAGTGGGCAAGGATCACGACAAACACGCCGAAAAAACCGAGGGTTGCGAATTCTGCTAGCCGGTTTCGCCAAAACACCCTTTAAATTCAGAAACAAAAATCTAAAATCATCTGATGAACGCCTCTAACCAAGTTTTACTTGGAAGCGGAATTATTCTCGTCGTCCTTCTGATTGTCTCTCTTCTGAAGAAAGAGCAATCCGAGGGGCTCAAAACTTTCCTGTTCTGGTCGATGGTATTTCCTGTCGCATTTGCCACGATTTTCTTGGCGATGGAAACTGTCATTGAGAATCAGCAGTCGGTCACCAAAGGTCCCGTGCACTGGCACGCGGACTTTTTGATATACCGCTGCGGGCAACAGGTCAGCCTCAAAGATCCGCGGGGACTTAGCAACAAGATCGGCACCGCGGTGCTCCACGAACATGGCGATGAGCGCATCCACGTCGAGGGGACGGTAGAAAAGTACTCGGATGTTTCTTTGGGGGAATTCTTCGAGGTCGTCGGCGGACATTTTGAAGACGGTCATCTGCAGATCCCTTCGAACGAAGGGATGATCGAGATGACAAACGGACAGTCGTGCCCCGACGGACAAATAGCCAACTTGCAAGTCTTTCTTTATAAAACTGAGAACGGCATCGTTACCCAGAGCAGACTCGACGACCCGGCCGCGTATATCATGTCCCCCGAAAGCACGATCCCCCCCGGAGACTGCGTCATTTTTGAATTTACTCCCGAAACCAAGGACCGCACTGAACTGATGTGCCGGTTTTACAAAATCGCCATCAGCAAAGGCGAGGTACAGTATAACGAATGAACAAAAAAAACTCAGCGACCTGCTTTTTCCGGTCGTTGCGAGCGCTAGCGAAGCAATCCCAAGAAACATCGAGATTGCTTCGGAACAAAGTTCCTCGCAAAGACATCCAAAATTTTTACGTTCTTTCGTTTCTAAGTTCATAAGTTTGTAACTTCATGGGCGTAGAAATACAATTACCGACAATTTTGACCATCATCGTCACAGCGGCGGTTGATTCCATCAATCCATGCGCGATCGGGGTCCTCATTTTGATGATGTCGGTGGTGCTCGCCGGCGGCGGCTCCATCAAACGGATGATGTACTTGGGATTCGTATACACCGGCTCGGTGATGCTCGTGTATCTCATTGCAGGCTTGGGCCTGGTTTACTTTTTCACAAAAATCCCGCTGGTGGTCACTGAATATCTCTCCATCGCCGTAGCGCTCTTGGTAGTGCTGGCCGGTATCCTGGAGATCAAAGACTTCTTCTGGTACGGGCGCGGCTTCTCGCTGGCGATCCCGCCGAGCATGGCTAAAAAAATAGAGGGGTTCGCCTCGCACACGACCGTCGTCGGGGTCGCGCTTCTCGGCGGTTTTGTTTCGGCAGTGGAACTGCCTTGCACTGGCGCGCCATATCTGGCCATCATCGCCATCCTGTCCCAATCATTCGACCTGAACGCTTTCTGGCTGCTGGTACTCTATAACTTGATCTTCGTCTCGCCGCTTATCGTCATCCTTTTACTCGTGGCCACCGGGAAAAAGATCCAAGAGATCAAAAGCTGGAAACAGGACAATCGCGGATTTATGCGCCTCGCCATCGGCGTCCTGCTTATCGGCCTTTCCTGGCTCCTAATCTTGATCGCCAATGGTACAATTAATTTCGGATAAAGGGTAGATAGTAGACGGTAGACGGGGATTAATTTCTTTTTGGCCCCTACCAGCTACCACCTACTGACTACCACCTACTGACTACCACCTACCAATATGCCTCACATCGTCAAAAGAAAGGGCCACAGCGAGGCCTACGATTCCCGCAAAGTTTACGCCGCTTCTTATGCCGCTTCCCGGAACGCTCATCTCTCCGAGCAGCTTTCGGAAAATATCGCGCAAACCGTAGCGAGCCGTCTCGATGAATGGATCGCCAAAAAAACCGACGTTTCTTCACAGGAGGTCTTCGAGGAAATCATCGCGGTACTCAAAGAGCTTCATCCGGACGCCGCGTTTCTATTTGAAACCCACCGCGATATTTCCTAGTTTCCTGTCATTCCGGCCTCTGAGCCGGAATCTATATAAACCAGTTATGGCTGAGAAAACACAGCTCGAGGATGACGCGAAAGAACCGATCGGTCATCTGATCGAACACCGTCTGCCCTGGCTCACGCTAGGTTTGTTCGGCGGAATGATCACCGCCGTGATAGTTTCCAAATACGAATCAGTTCTCTCGGGGGATATACGGCTCGCTTTTTTTCTGCCGATCATTGTATACATGAGTGACGCCGTGGGCACACAAACCGAAACGATATACGTGCGGCACTTGGCAAAAAAAGGTGCGGGCATTACCGGATATCTTGCAAAAGAAATTCTACTCGGTTTAGGGCTCGGCCTGATCTTCGGCGTCGCTCTGGCCGTTTTTGCCCATCTCTGGCTACATTCGATAAAAATCGCATGGACCGTAGGGCTCGCCATGTTCATCAATGTGCTCGTCGCGCCAGTTCTCGCTCTGGCCATCCCCACGATACTGGCCCGCGAACATACTGACCCAGCGCTAGGAGCCGGGCCATTCGCGACCATCCTGCAGGATCTCATCAGCATCCTCATCTATTTCTTCATCGCCACGGTGATAATTTTTTGAAGTTTTTGTCTAAATACGAAAAACCGCCCTTGAGGGGCGGTTTTTTTATTGTACTTCTATTTCAACTTATCGATTTTCGCGGCAAGAATAAAATCATTATCGAAAAGTCCGCCGATAGCATGCGTCCAAAGCTTGAGGCGAACCCATCCCCAGCTGAACTCCATTACCGGGTGATGGCCTTCGGCCTCGGCGATATCACCGACTTTGTTTACAAATTCTAGGGCCTCTTTGAAATTCTTGAATTTAAATTCACGCTCGATGCGCTTTCCTTCGACTATCTTCCAATCGGGATTGATCTGTTTCAGGTACTCTTGGGCCTGATTTAATTTGAGCGGCTCGACGCCACCCTCGCAAGGAACGCATTTTTTCGAGGCTAAATCTATCATAGCGATATTCTATCATAAACAATTAAAAGAAGGGCGATGAAGAAAAAACATCGCCCTTCCAGCTGGGATGCAAACGCTCCCTTCCCGGGACAGCTAATGCCCGCGGAATGACTACTCCGCCCGTTGTTGCCTCCTGGCATGGCCAAAGTTCGAGGTGGCTTGGACTGTGCTTCCTGAGATACAACGGCCAAATCTTTGACTGGGCAGGAACGGGATGATAATCCCTGTTTGTTTGCTATTCCTCAGTCGCAATCCCGAAGGATCAGGAAGCTCCGTTATCGTCCCTTCAAACAACTAGGCTGCAATCAATCTTCATATTCTACCCTCCTTTCCAAAACTTAAGATGATTATAACCGCTTTCGACCAATACAAAAAGCCGGGCAAACACTGCCCGGCTTCGGTCTCCAATCTACTCTCTCCGGTCTACAAACTAGTAATCCCGGAGCTTTTGGATGTCCTTGTGTTCTTTGATGCGCTCGAGGGCCTTCGCCTCGATCTGGCGGATGCGCTCACGCGTGACCCCGAATTCCTTACCAACTTCCTCGAGAGTATGCGTAACGCCATCCTCGAGGCCGAAACGCATTTTCAAGATTTTCTGCTCGCGCGGGTCCAGGTCCTTGAGCACCGAGGTCACGTATTCCCGCAAAAGCTGGCGCCCCGCCGAATCCGCGGGCATGGTCGTCTGCTCATCCACTATAAAGTCACCGAGACGCGAATCCTCCTCGTCACCCTCGTCCCCCACCGCCGTATCTATGGAAACAGTTTCCTGCGAGATCTTCTGCAACTGCAGCACTTTGGCTGGTTCGATCCCCATTTCCGCGGCAATCTCTTCAGCCGTGGGCTCACGGCCCAACTCCTGTACGAGCGAGCGCTCGGCCTGCGCGTATTTATTGAGCGTCTCGACCATGTGCACTGGAATACGGATGGTGCGCGACTGGTCGGCGAGGGCACGGGTGATGGCCTGACGGATCCACCAGGTCGCATAGGTCGAAAATTTGTACCCCTTGGTCCAGTCGAATTTTTCCACCGCGCGGAACAAGCCGAGGTTACCCTCCTGGATAAGATCGAGCAGTCCCAAGTTCCGGCCCATGTACTTTTTAGCGATAGACACTACGAGCCGCAGGTTCGCCTCGGTGAGTTTCTTCCGCGCCGCCACATCCCCTTTGGTGATGCGCTTGGCGAGTTCCACCTCTTCATCTCCTTTGAGCAGGGAAACCTTGCCGATCTCCCGAAGATACATCTGGATGGAATCATCGTATATATCGCCCAGATCATAGCTCTCGGGCGCGGACACGCGGCTTTTGCTCTTCGTTCCCTTCTCGACGGGTTTGTTCTGCTCCCACACTGAGGCCACCTCCTGGTCAACGGCTTCTATCCCCAAAGATTCGAGTTTATCAAAAAGCTGTTCAAGCTCAGACAAATGGTTCTCGATGCCCGGGATCGAATCGAGGATCTCCGCCTCAGTGACAAAACCGCGGTTGCGGCCTTTTTCGACAAGGTCCCGGAGGCTTTTTTCCCAATCAAAATGCGGCCGGGATTCTTTATGTTTCCGGGGATGAGCCTTGGAGCGGACTTTTAGAACTTTTTTACCGGTCCGCTTAGGATTTTTCTGCTTTTTCGATTTAGGCGACATTTCGGGTAGTAGAAATTCGACTTAATGATTCTTTATCTCGTAGAAATATTCTTTTAACATTCGTTTGAGAATTCTGGCTCCTTGATTCGTTTTTAAATACTTCTCTCTGCGTTTCGCGTCCTTTTCATTGAGATACGCTTCGTAATGAATGAGCTGCCAGGGCCCATGGGGTTTGGTGGAAAAATTCTTACCTCGATTATGTTCCGCAAGCCTCTTTCTCAAGTCAGCCGACATCCCAACATATAGTCTGTTATTTTTTCCTGCTAGGAGATACACGTAGTGGAACATAATCTGTCGAATTTTCACTACCCGACATTGAATTTCGCGAGCTCCATGGACAAATTGTTAAATTCGCTTGTCAGGTTGCGGACTTCCTCACTCCTTCCGATCTGTTCGGCGGCTTTGATACGATTCACTAGCTCATTCATCTTCCGCCGCGTGGTGAGAAGCTTCAGTTCGGATACGAACTGCTTTTTGAGTTCCTGGATAGGGATATCAGGACTGAGCGCCAGCTCGTTTTCCAAACCGAAGAGCAAGAGCTCCAGCTCCGGCTGCCACTTCGGGTGGCTCATGATGACCGCGTCGGGATCGAAATTGTGATTTTGTATCAGGGGTTTCACTTCAAAAAAAACTTGCTGTAGGAACGGATATGTAAAATCGTCATCACTCAGTACAGCCCATTCATCCGGGAATTCCGCTCCCGTACGAAATAGCAGGGAGAGGACTCGCCGCTCAAGGAGTTCCTGTCTGGTTTTCTTTACCGGCGATGGCCGGGATGCGGGAGTTTTTTGCTCACGAGCCTGAAGGCGGCGATTGAGAAGCTCGAGGAGCAATTTCTCATCAACGAGGAGTTTGAGGGCAAGGCGTTGGAGGTAGTGGCCGCGGTCCAGCGGATCGGGTAATAAAGAAAGAAGCGGAATGAGCTCCGCAACTGCCTGTTTCTTGGCTAGACTGTCCTCTAGGTTCAGATTAGCAAAAACCGCGTCAAAATAAAAGTCGAGGAAGTTCTTTGCGGCCTCGACCGTCCCCTGCCACAGGGCAGGGTCGCGGCGAATGAGCTCGTCCGGGTCCTTGGCTAGGCCCTTTGGAATCGAGGCGATTTTGACGTTAAATCCCTGCGTGAGCGCCAGTTCCACTGCCCTGCGGGTAGCGAGGAGCCCTGCTTCATCGACGTCAAAGGCGAAAATCAGATTGGGTGAGAAGCGCTTGAGAAGTTCGAGCTGCCCGCTCGTGAAAGCGGTCCCGGAAGAGCCGACGACGTTTTTGAAGCCCGCCTCGTGGCAAGTGATGACGTCGGCATTCCCCTCAACTACGACCACGGAATCAGTGTGCCGGATAGCGGTTTTGGCCGCATGCAGACCATAGACCAAATAACTTTTGGAATATATCCCGGTCTCCGGGCTATTCACGTATTTGGCCGCTCCCTCGGTCTCATGCAAAATGCGCGCGGTAAATCCCACGACGCGGCCGTGCTGGTCCAGGAGCGGGAACATCACCCGGTCGCGAAACCGGTCAAAGAAACCGCCGTCTTTCTCTATGAGGAGTCCGGCTTTGACCGCTTCGCTTTTTTGGTAACCCTTTTTGGTGATAAAATTCTCGAATGTATGGAAATCATTTGGCGCGTATCCTAGTTGCCATGCGGCGATAGTTTCAGGTCGAAATCCGCGTTTAGATAGATACTCCCGCGCTTCCGCTGCCACTTGCGAATCACTCAGAACCTTGGCGTAAAATCTCGCGGCCAGCTCGTTGATGGCGTAGAGGGTCTTTTTTTCGTCGGACGATTTCTGATACTCGATAGTCGGACGCTCGAGCACGATGCCGGCTCGCGCGGCGAGGATCTGCAAGGCTTCGGGGAATTCCACGCCCTCAAGCTGTTTCACAAATTCAAAAACGTCTCCGCCGAGGCCGCAGCCGAAACAATGCCAGATCTGCTTGGTGGGAGAGACCATGAAGGACGGGGTCTTCTCCTGGTGGAACGGGCAAAGCCCGCGGAAATTCGCCCCGGATTTCTTGAGCTTCACATACTCGCCGACAAAATCGACGACATTGAGCTTGGTTTTGATTTCTTCAGACGGGAGCATCTATTTCAACTTCGCATATAAGAAACAGTCTTCGTATTCATTTTTGTGTACAGCACAGTGGTGAGATTTTTTTAAAAGCCCCTCGCGCTTGTAACCACTTTTTGTAGCTACTCTTTGGCTTGCTCGGTGACCTGTATTCACTAAGATCACTATTCTGCTCAGTCCTAATCGATCAAAGCCAACCTTTTCCAAAAGCTTCACCGCGCGAACCGTAATACCTCTGCCCCAATAAGCTTCATCGAGGAAATATCCAATCTCTCCAATATACGGGCGGTGCTGATCGATTTTTATGCCGCACCCGCCAACCACTACACCATCGGCAAGGATCGCATAATTATGTTCGAAGTTTATCTTGCGTTTTTCTTTGTTCTTTTTCAGAAATTTTATTTCGTCGGCCAGCGAGACCTCGGAAACATGAAAAAATTTGAAATTCGGATTGCTCAAAATTTCTAGAAACCTAGGGGCGTCAGATACTTTTTGAGGTCTGATGTTAACTTTCATGAAATCTGGCGGTGTTTGTTGGACAAAGTTCGAATGTTTTTCGAGCAAAATCCAAATGATTAAAAATACTAATGCGGACGAGGCAAGGCGAAACTATTTGTCTGGGGGAATGGATTCGCCTTGCCTCGGCTGATTTCCCGCCCGCAGGAGGGGTCTGGGGAGGAATGCGGGCGGGTTTCGGATTCGCCAAATCTTTTTCTGAAAAATCGCCTCAACTATTTATTCTCGGCCTGTTGTTGAGCGTACTTCATTATACTCGCCTCGTAAAACTTTTTACTAATCCTTCTCATTTGTATTTTATTTCCAATAAACCAAAAAATAAAAGAAATAATTGCATTTGATATCACAGCACCGAACTCCAAACTAATGAGATTGATAACACCGAGAATAAGAAAAATAAATGAAGCACCATACAAAAATCTTACTGCCCAATTACTTTTCTTTTGGTCGTCAATTTCGGCAAAAACGGCCAACTGTTCGTTGCTCATATCATCGGGGTTAAGCCCGATTGATTTTACCCATTTCTGCGTATTTTCTGAAAGTGTTGGCCGTTCGGTAACTTTTTGGATTTTGCCGAATACAGAGTTATAAGCGTCATCAATCGCTTTTTGCTTTTTTGTATGGCGCTTCATATATCCATTAAAATTAAAACCACGCCCGAAATCATCTTGGGGATTTTCGAAAATCAAAATGGAACTTACGACATCTTTTATATCCTTGTCCTCTTTAACGCCAACACTTTTTTCAAAAATAGCCTCAATCGTCATTTTGATTTTATGTTCGTCCCATCGCAAATTTGAGTAAAAAATTCGAGCAGTTTCTCTAAACAATTCTTGATCCGTTGCTTTGGGGCGAAAAAGCTTTAGCTGTTTGTAAATACCAAAAATCTTTTTTGCTTTAGCTTTTTCGCTCCCCATGAAATAGCCGAATATCCACAGAACGGCGTAAATACCAAAAATTACTAGAACTATTGTTGGATTAACTTTCCACAAACTATAAAAACCACCAGCAAAAAGTGCTAACCAAATAAGATTGATAACAAGTACTGCAACGACACTATTAAAAATCATCGGTCTTTCAAGAAAAGACTTGCTTTGTGCGTTCGCACTCCATTGGAAAACGATGAAGCCGAGAACTGTTAAAATTATTCCGAGTATTAACATAAATTATTTTTTATCATCATAGTGAACGCTTTGCCCGTCTTCCGTTTTCCAATCCGACCAATAACTATTGCCGTTATAAAATCTTATATTCAACGCTCGTCCGCCCCATAGCAAGCAAAGTAAATCTTCATGTTCCAAGACAGCAAGGGTCAAACCATTAACAGCTTTTCGATAGATTGTTCGTTGGGCGTACCAAATAATCGCAAGAGCTAGAGTGAGAGCAGTTAACCAAGAGATTCCGCTTATTAAACTCCAAGCAAGACCAACGAACACCAATCCAATTAAACCACTTCTTATAAAGCCGAACATCATTGCCGAGCTAGGATGAAAAATGAAAAAACAAATTAGCAGAACTGGCAAAGCAAGGAGCAAAAGCCAACTTTTTGTTGCGATTGCATAGATAACAAATCCTATGGCGGCGATAAAAGGAAGAAAAGCTAAAATTAACGCTTGTGTTCTAAGCCACGACGACGAATAAATACCATTTTGCGCCCATTGCAAAGCAACGCCTCTATCAATGCCAACATTCGCAACACCTTCCGTCGTGGCTTTCTTTAACTCGGCAAAAGTTTTGAAAGGAAAGTTTTTTAATTCCTCAACTCGCTTTGGCTTTTGCTCCTTTTGTTCATTGTTATTTTCCATAGTTATTTTATTAAATCATCAACGCTCACGCCAAAAGCTTTCGCAACTTTTTTAAGCGTGTCTAATGTTGGGTTTTGATTTTCTCCCGATTCCATTTTGATAAGCGTGTTATTGGCGATATCAGCCAACCTCGCAAGCTTCTCTTGCGAAAGCCCTTTGGCTTCTCGCAATTTCTTTATGTTGTTTGCTAAATTTTGGTTTGTTGACATATCTTGATTAAAAGATTAACATTATAGTGGAGTATCCATTTATTTGTTACTACTATGATATTACACCAAAATTTCAAACAAATCAAATTTAGAGGCGATTTTTCAGAAAAAGATTTGGCGAATCCGAAACCCGCCCGCATTCCTCCCCAGACCCCTCCTGCGGGCGGGAAATCAGCCGAGGCAAGGCGAATCCATTCCCCCAGACAAATAGTTTCGCCTTGCCTCGTC
>Ga0209542_10006156_pt1 | contig 23495 bp, 25 predicted proteins | sample RifCSPhighO2_01_FD_184028 | JGI IMG/M metagenome (GOLD analysis project Ga0209542, IMG submission 184028) | Soil microbial communities from Rifle, Colorado - Rifle CSP2_plank highO2_0.1 (SPAdes) (version 2) | ecosystem: Environmental > Terrestrial > Deep subsurface > Rock core/Sediment ... | reverse complement strand
AACAATGTTTTTAAAATCAATTGCGCGCTTAAAAGATATTTGCAATACTACAATTACAAAAGAGTGCATGCTGGGATTAATTACTTAATTCCAATGCAGGTGGTGTGAAGCTATTGGTTAGGATACGGTATTAAATTGTGGCTTAAATTATGTATAATGTTTAACTTATGGCAAATGAAGACAATGATATTGAAGCTGATAAGGATCTTGACCCCAGTCAAATAGATGAATTTGACGGGGCAAGTGATTCAGTAGTAGCAGAGGAGAGTCAAGCAGAAACAATAAAGAAACTTAGAGAAAAACTTAAAAAGTGCGAATCTGAAAAAATAGAGTATCTGACCGGTTGGCAAAAGGCAAAGGCTGATTTTATAAATCTTCGAAAACGAGATGAAGATGAAAAACAAATATTTACTAAATTTGCAAATATAGGATTAATTTCTGAATTGCTTTCAGTTCTTGATAATTTTGAGCATGCAATGAGAGGAGAAGGTTGGGATAAACTTCCTGCTGAATGGAGAAAAGGTCTTGAGTTTACTATAAATCAACTCCACTTAGTTTTGGAGAAAAACGGTGTAAGTAAAATTTCTGAAGTCGGAGTAACATTTGATACAAATATTCATGAGGCGGTCGGTACAATAAATGTTGAGAATAAAGAAGAGGATCATGTGGTCAAAGTGATATTTCAGACAGGCTACAAAATTAACGAAAGAGTAATACGGCCAGCAAAGGTAAAAATCGGAGAATATAAAGCAAATTAGTTAATTTTAAAGGAAATTAGATAATTTGACTTGATTTTTTCAGATCATTATAATTTCATTGCAATTTAATAAAAATCAAAAATATGAGTAAAATTATTGGAATTGACTTGGGAACTACTTTTTCTGCTATTGCAGTAGTAGAGTTGGGCGCCCCGAAAATTATTGAGAATGCAGAAGGCGCTAGAACCACTCCTTCGGTGGTGGCACTTTCAAAAACAGGCGAGCGCCTTGTTGGGCTTCTTGCTAAAAGACAGGCTGTTACAAATCCCCAAAATACCATTTTTCAAATAAAGCGCTTTATCGGACACACATATGACGATCCGGGAGTGCAAAAGGATCTCAAGAGTGTTCCATTTGAAGTGTTGAAATCATCCAATGGGGGAGTGGAGGTAAAAATGAGAGACAAAAACTATCGTCCGGAAGAAATTTCTGCAATGATACTCCAGAAATTAAAAACTGATGCTGAAGCAAAACTTGGTGAAAAAATTACTGAAGCAGTCATTACGGTCCCAGCATACTTCAATGACGCCCAGAGGCAGGCCACAAAGGACGCCGGTAAAATCGCTGGTCTTGAAGTAAAAAGGATTATCAATGAGCCGACTGCGGCAGCTCTGGCATACGGTTTGAATAAAAAGAAAAATGAAAAGATTGCTGTTTATGATTTCGGCGGAGGAACTTTTGATATTTCAATTCTGGAAGTCGGAGATGATGTAGTGGAAGTTAAATCTGTTGATGGAGACTCCCATTTGGGCGGTCGCGATATTGATCAAAAAATTGTTAACTGGCTTGCAGATGAATACAAAAAGGAGTCCGGTATTGATGTGAGGAATGATCCTCTGGCACTTCAGCGCCTGGATGAGGGCGCTGAAAAGGCAAAAATTGAACTCTCAACCGCACTAGAAACAGAAGTGAATATTCCATTTATTACATCCGATGCTTCGGGCCCAAGGCATCTTTTAATCAAGATGAGCAGAGCAAAACTCGAAGAATTGGCAAAAGAATTTATTGACCGTTCGGTAATGATAGCCAAGAGAGCACTGGATTCTTCTCCATTTAAAGTCGATGAAATTGACGAGGTAATTCTTGTCGGTGGACAAACCAGAATGCCAGCGATAGCAGAAGCAGTAAAAGGTGTATTCGGTAGAGAGCCCAATAAATCAATTAACCCCGATGAGGTTGTGGCATTGGGAGCGGCAGTTCAGGGCGGCATTCTTATGGGAGATGTCAAAGACGTTTTACTTCTTGACGTAATTCCACTTTCTCTCGGTATTGAAACTCTTGGGGGTGTAGCAACAAAGCTCATTGAAAAAAATACCACCATTCCGGCATCGCGGTCTCAAGTTTTTTCAACAGCAGCTGATAACCAAACTTCTGTTGAAATTCATATTGTCCAGGGAGAGCGACCAATGTCATCTGACAATAAAAGCCTTGGAAGGTTTATTCTGGACGGTATTGCTCCGGCTCCGAGAGGTATGCCCCAAATTGAGGTTACTTTTGATATTGATGCCAACGGCATTCTTAACGTAAAGGCCAAAGATAAAACTACGTCAAAAGAGCAGTCAATCAGGATTGAAGCAAGCTCCGGTCTTTCAAAAGATGAAATTGACAGAATGCAAAAGGAAGCTGAAATCCACAGCGAAGAAGATAAAAAGAAGAGGGAGGTGGTTGAAGTAAAAAACTTAGCTGAGCAGTTGGTCTACACTGCCGAGAAATCACTAAAAGATGCCGGGGATAAAGTCCCTGCTGATCTAAAGACAGCAATTGAAGGTAAAATAAATAATTTAAAAAAAGAGAAAGATTCTGGCACTCCTGAGTCAATAAAAAAAGCTACAGAGGAGCTTTCGTCAGAATTACAGAAAATAGGACAGTATATGAGTCAGCAAAACCAACAACAAAATACTAATCAAGAAGAAAAGGTTAAGGATGCGGAATTTGAAGAGAAGAAACCTGAGGATGAATCTCCAAAGTTATAATAGTCTATTTTGGTATTAAATGTTGAGCTTCATTCTTAATTTACCATATACATTTGTCGGTTTAATAATGGCTTTAATATCTCTACCGGAAAATATTACCTTTAAAAATGACCCATTAGCATTAATTTTTAAAGTAAAAAAATTATGGTGGACTTTCTGGTATTTTAATTGGGCAAGAGCTGTCACAATTGGACATGTTGTTTTAATGGGACCAAATATTATAAATAAGGATTTAGAACATGAACTTATTCATGTGAAACAATACCAAAGAGCACCATTTATTTATCCATTCTTATATTTAATTGAATTATTTAGAAATGGGTATAAAAATAACAAGTATGAAATTGAAGCTTATGATGATGCTGGAAATGTTTATATGGATAGGTAATTTGTTATAATCTTCAATACATGTCTAAAGACTACTATCAAATACTAGGTGTTGATAAAAAGGCCTCAAAGGACGATATAAAGAAGGCTTTTAGAAAGCTTGCTCATGAATATCATCCCGATAAAAAAGGAGGCAATGTTGATAAATTCAAAGAGATAAACGAGGCCTATTCAGTGCTTTCTGACGACCAAAAGCGTTCCCAATATGATACTTTTGGCTCTGCATATTCTGGATCTGGAGCTGGTCAAGGTTTTAACCCCAGCGATTTCGGATTTGATTTTTCAGGTTTTTCACAGGGAGATGCAGGATTTGATTTTGATATCGGTGATATATTCGGTGATTTTTTTGGCGGTCAGCGCACAAGGCAAAAGCGCGGCAGAGATATTTCAATTGATTTGGATATTTCATTTGAGGAATCTGTATTTGGAGTTGAAAGAAAAGTTCTGCTCAACAAAATTGCAACCTGTAAAGTTTGCGGGGGAAGTGGTGCAAAATCTGGCTCCACAATGGATACATGTTCTACTTGTAATGGTAAGGGTCAAATTCATGAGGTCAGACGCTCAATAATCGGATCCTTTTCTACTGTAAGAACATGTGAGACTTGCCACGGCAAAGGTAAGGTTCCAAGAGAAAAATGCGCCAACTGTCATGGAAGGGGAATTCTGAAATCTGATGAGGAGGTTAAAGTTCGGATTCCCTCTGGAATAAGCGACGGTGAAGTAGTCCGTCTTTCAGGAATGGGAGAGGCAACCACTGGGGGAGTTGCGGGTGATCTTTATATAAAAATTCATGTTGAGAGACATCAGATTTTCAAAAAAGAAGGTAGTAACCTTATCATGACGCTTAACGTCAGACTTTCAGACGTTCTATTGGGTACAACTGCTTTTATAAAAACCCTTGATGGGGAGATAAAACTTAAAATTCCGGAAGGAACTGGTTTCGGTGAGATTCTGCGCGTAAAAGGAAAAGGTGTGCCTTACGGGAATAAACGGGGCGATCTGCTGATTAATATAAATATTAATATTCCACAGAAGCTGTCTAAGGAAGAAAAGAAACTAGTTGAGGAATTGAGAATTAAAGGTATATAACTACTTGCCCCGTAGTCAACTTTGTTGTACTACTGGGGTTTTCTCATAAATAGCGGTTCAGGCTTTTTTACTTCTCCGCTTGTAAAGATATTTAATATTTTTTCAGCAGTATCAGGAAGAAACACTCTTAAATCCAGAGCAATATCAACAATTTTTTTTAAATACTCTGGAACAAGTTTCAACTTCTCTTCTTCTGTCAATTTCCATGGCTCATCTTTTGCAATGGAGTGGTCAAGTTTCTTTATATTTGACCAAATGAACTTCAGCGCCTCATCCGGCTTATATTGTTCAATATATTCTCCAATTTCAGCTGATATTTGGACATTAGATGTCCACTTGGACATCGAATGTCCAAGTTCTACTCCCTCTGACAACTTGGCAATTCTTGAGACTAGATTTCCTAAACCATTTGCCAAGTCAGCATTATATTTTTCCTTAAATTTAGAAAGTGAAATGTCACCATCATATCCGAAAGAAAAAGCTGTTAAGAGCAAGTAACGAGTCCCATCGACTCCGTATTCATTTACTAAATCTTTCGGATCAATCACATTACCAATGGATTTAGACATTTTCTGGCCATCAATTGTAAAAAATCCATGAGCATAAACTACCTCTGGTAAGGAAACTTCATTTGCAATCAATATGGCCTCCCATATAAGAGCGTGAAACCATAAAATATCTTTTGCCATCAAGTGCAGTTGTGCCGGCCAGAATTTTTCCTTGCCATCAAATATCTTTGTAGCCGAATAGTAATTCAACAGAGCATCTATCCAGACATATATCGTCTGGCTCTTGTCCCAAGTAAGTGGAATGCCCCAACTCACACCAGCGCGGGAAATTGAAATATCATTTATTCCTTGTTTTATCTTTCCCACGATTTCATTTTTTCTCTGTGATGGTAGTACTTTATATTCATCTTTTTCCAAAGCTGAAAGCACCTTTGATGAAAATTCCTTTAATTTAAAAAAATAATTCTCTTCTTTTTGTTCAGTAAGCTTAATATCAGGATGATAAATGCAAAACTCATTTTTTGTTTCTTCAGGTGCATAGAATCTTTCACAACCTACACAATAAAGCCCCTTATAAACTCCCTTGTAAATATATCCCCGGTCAAAAAGCTTAACTAAAAAATCGCTAACAATTTTTTCATGTCTTGGATCAGTGGTTCTTATAAACTCATCATTGCTTATATTTAAAAGTTTCCAGACATCTAAATACTCATTTACAACCTTATCTGTAAATTCTTTCGGTGATAATCCCGCAGTCTCCGCCGCTTTCTGCACTTTACTACCATGTTCATCTGTGCCGGTAAGAAAAAAAACGTTTTCCTTCCCTAATTTTAATCTCCAGAAACGAGCAAAAACATCAGCAGTTATAGTTGTATAAGCGTGACCAATGTGGGGTTTGTCATTCACATAATATATGGGAGTTGTAATATAGAATTGCTTTTTTGACATGCGCTAAATTAAATCATATTTAGAATATTTAGCCAAATTAAGCCATTTTTTAGATCTAATATTGCCAATTAGTTTAAATTATGCTATAGTTTTTTGCAGAACCTTCACAGGGGAAAAAGTGCGGAAAATAATCGTCGCAGTAGCGCTCACGCTACCGAGCATGATTTCCGCACAGCAAGCGGAAATCGGATTATATCATCAGACGCTTTTTGTAAGAGGCGATTCTGCATCGGTAATTCATTATGATTTTTTGCAGGGATATACGTATCTAAACTCTAAGTCAGGAATTTGGGGTTTTGCGTACCACGAGACAGGTTACTTTTCTTCAACTGCGGGACTTTTCTACGATATTGTTCCTTGGTTTGAAATTGGGGGAGCTCTCGGAGTAGAAGTCATGAATTCAAAAACATATTTCCGGTGGGCAGGGTTGGTGTGGACCGGAACAGATAAACTTTTCTTGGAAGTCTACTATGAAAATGGCGCTTCTAAGGAAAGCTGGTACTATGCCAATCTGATGTGGCGGCCGCAGGAGCAATACAGTGTGGGTATTCTTTCACAGAGATTTGCCGGTACAGGAGTGCGTGTGCTAGTGAAACCACTGAAGAAGATTCCTCTTGAGCTCTGGGTTGCTCCTCTCATGTACGAACATGAAAGGCGAAATCTAAATGCTCTTATTGGTATCCAACTAGTACTCCAGAAGAGATAGATCCTTAACAAAGGGGGAAACATGCTTGCGATCGCCGTTGGCGTTCTCGCGGGCATTGTTCAGCTCGCGGGATATTGGGTCTACAACAGGACAGCCAAGAAGCCAAGCAGCATGTCTTGGTTTATCTGGGGCATTGGAAGCCTCATCACTTTTTACCTTTACAGCGAGCTAGTTCAAGATTGGGTCAAGGAATTCCTGCCTTTTGTCTGCATGCTCGCAGCCTTCGCCACATTTATTGTTTGCGCAATCAGACGAAAGTTTGACTGGCCAGACAGGATGGATGTTGCAGTACTGGGGTTGGATGTGTTGGTGGTGGCGTACTGGTTTTTATACAGAGAAGCAACTTGGGCCAATCTTTTGCTTCAGATTGATGTTGCCATATCTTTCATTCCTCAGTTTCGCGGAGTTTGGAGAAATCCTGATTCCGAGGATTGGAAGCCGTGGCTCATCTGGAGTGTAGCTTACTTGCTTCTTCTGACAACTGTGTTGATGAAATGGGAGAGTTGGTGGGAACTTCTTTACCCCATCAATTATTTCCTGCTCCACGTATCAGTATTTACAATCTGTAAGTACAGGACCGTCAAATGATGAATTTGGCGGTCTTTTTTTTATTTCGACGAGTGAGAGATGTGTGAGAGTATTCTCTCACAGCATCCGAGCGACGTCGAAACAAAAGGTTTAATACTCCGCAGCTCTGCTGCGGAATCCTGCGAGCAAAGCAAACTCGCAAAGGGTCCAGGGCTTGCCCTGGCGTTTAATACCTTTTATTATAATTTGATGTATAATTTTAAAAATGAAGCAGTTCTATGTTTTGAAAAGTAAAATTCACGGTTACGGTCTAGCTGCTGGTGAAAATATAAAAAAGGGTGAAGTCATCGCAAGAATCCGGGGTATAATGAAATTTAAAGTTAACAGAAATAAGAAGGACGCGCTCGGTAATCCTGATTGGGTTGGAGTTGAAAAAAATATTTGGATTGACCCGGAAAAGCCATATAAATTCATTAATCACTCCTGTGACGCTAATGCCGGCATAAAAGGCAAAAGAACCTTAGGTGCAGTAAAAAATATAAGGGAGGGTGAAGAAATCACATTGGATTATTCAACCATTGAAGGAGATAACCGCTGGGCAATGATCTGTGCATGCAATTCAAATGGTTGCAGAAAATTGATAAAATCTATACACCATCTGTCGGAAGAGGATTTTAATAAATACATGCCTTACATACCTTCGTACTTTAAAAAAATTTACATAAGTACAGCAAAAAAGAATGGAAAAAAAGTCTAAAATATTTTTTTCGGTCTTTTTTATATTAATTGCCATTTCAATTGCAATAATGGCATATAGGTTTTTATATTTGAAGGATTATGTAATTTTTTTATCTGAAGATGAGATCCCAGAGGTAACATTGCAAAGCTTAATCTATGGAAATTGACCAATTAAGAGCGGCGTGCGAGTGGGCATCAACAAAATTTCTGATAATTTCTGAGAATGTTTTTGATCCGCTTATATATTATTCGCATTTAATTCCGCTTTTGCCCGCATTAATTCTTGGTATATACGTTCTTAGTAAAGGAAGAAAGGTGTTGCTAAATAAAATTTTTGCATTTATAACAATTACTTTTGCATTTTGGTCATTTTTTGATCTTATTGTCTGGGCTACTGAAAAAAACCACTTCACAATGTTTTTTTGGTCAACAGTGAATTTGCTTGAGGTGCTTATCTACGCTGGTTGTTTATACTTTATTCAAGTTTATATTGACGGCAAGGACACTAGCCTAAAATCAAAGATAATTGCAGGAATACTCCTTTTACCGACAATTGTGCTGGCTGCAACAAATTTCAATCTATTGGGTTTTGATTTATCCAACTGCAATCGAGATGCCGTTGAAGGACCACTTTCGCAATTTAATTACCTGATAGAGATAATATTTGTAATCTGGATAGCTATTTTTGCCATGAACAGATTGTACGTCAATAAGGATAAAGTGAAGAGAACTCAAATTATTTTAGTTGCCTTGGGGATTTTGCTATTTTTACTGACGTTTTCATGGGGAAATATCGTCGGCAGCTTATCTGATGATTGGAGACTGCCGCAATGGGGCCTGCTTGGCATGCCGGTCTTTATTGCCTTTCTCACGTATTTAATAGTCAAGTTTAAGTTCTTTAATCTAAAAGTTATTGGTGCGCAGGCTTTGGTATTAATTCTTTGGTTGCTTACTGTTGGCATTTTGTTTTTAAAGACAATAGAGACGGTAAGAATCATTACTTCAATTACACTAGTTATACTTCTGATATTAGGCATTCAATTGGTCAGAAGTGTTAAAAGAGAGGTCGAGCAAAGGGAGAAAATCCAAAAGCTAGCTTCTGATCTTGAGATTGCAAACGAAGGGCAGGCAACTTTGATTCATTTTATAAATCATCAAATTAAAGGCTATCTCTCAAAGGCAAGAATTATTTTCTCCGAACTTCTCACTGAGCCTTCGTATGGCCCGGTCACAGAACCTGCTAAAAAAATGCTTGAAACAGGGCAGTCTGGTGTAAAAGAGGGTGTTGATTTTGTCCAGCAGATTCTCAAAGCATCTGATATTGAGAAAGGGACCATAGCTTACGATATAAAGAGTATTGACTTCAAGAAACTTGTTATAGAAGTAGCTGCTGAAATGAAGCCGCAAGCCCTTGATAAAAGGCTGGAGTTTAAATTTAATATTGAAGGCGAGAACTTCAATATTCAGGCAGATCAAAATCAACTCAGAGAAGCGGTAAAAAATCTTATTGATAATTCAATAAAATACACCCCTTCAGGCAAAGTAGAAATTTTACTTGAAAATAAGACTGATAAGGTTGTGTTATCCGTAAAAGATACTGGTATCGGCTTTGATGATGCACTGAGGGCAAAATTATTTACGAAGGGCGGCAGGGGAGAAGATTCTCTTAAAATTAATGTTACTAGCACGGGTTACGGGCTAGCAATCGTAAAAGGAATTATTGAGGCACACAAAGGAAAAGTCTGGGCAGAGTCGGTTGGAATTGGCAAAGGTTCTACATTTTTCATAGAATTACCTATTTAAAATTATTGTAAGGCGAGAGATTACATAATATTATATTTATAGGCTAATTCGCACGAATTAGCCTATAAATATAACAAAATAATATGAATAGTATTGAAAAAATTTTGAAAGCATTAGCCAATAAAAGAAGATTGGCAATTGTTAAATATCTAGATTCAAAGAAGGGCGCGTCCGTAGGGGATATAGCGGAAGCAATAAAATTATCTTTCAGATCAACATCAAGACATTTACGGGTACTTTCCTCCGTAGATATTATTGAAGGAAGTCAAATTGGTTTAACTGTGATTTATAAACTCACTGTTCCTAAAAATGATTTTGTCAGTATGGTTATAAATAAATTTTAAGCATAACTTCTCTATAGGCTAATTCGCACGAATTAGCCTATATAAATGATTTTATAAATTATTATTTAATAACTTCATAAAACAACATTATTTTGGTATCATTTTTAACATGAAAGAGCGCAAAATCCTGGTTTCCGGTATACAACCAAGCGGCAAGCCACATATTGGTAACTACTTCGGTATGATGAGACAAACAGTTGAGATGCAGAAAGAATATGAGAGCAGGATTTTTATTGTTGATCTTCACGCTCTTACAAGTCTGCAGGATCCAAAAGAAATGTCGGAAAATATAGTGGATATTGCTATTGATTACTTGAGTATCGGACTTGACCCCAAAAGCACACTTCTTTACAAGCAATCAGATGTGCCAGAAATCACAGAGTTAGCGTGGATATTTAACTGCATAACCACAATGCCATATCTTATGCGAGCTCATGCTTTTAAGGATGCTGAGGCAAAAAACAGAGAAATAAATGTCGGTGTATTTGATTATCCAATGTTAATGGCAGCGGATATTCTAATACATGATGCGGATATAGTCCCTGTAGGTTTTGATCAAAAACAACATTTGGAAATTGCAGCCGACACAGCTGAAAAATTTAACAGAATATTTGGAGACACTTTCAATGTGCCGAAAGCTTATATTAGAGAAAATGTTGGCACGATTCCTGGAACAGATGGGCGTAAAATGAGTAAGAGTTATAAAAACACCATCAATCTTTTTGCAACAGAGGAGGAGATAAAAGATGCTGTAATGAGCATCACTACAGACTCAAAAACAGTAAGCGATCCAAAGGATCCTGAAACTGATAAAGTTTTTGCTATTCATAAATTATTTACTGAAGGACAAGAATACGATGAATTGAGAGGGCGTTACCAAGCTGGAGATATCGGATACAAAGAATCAAAGGAAATTTTAATCAAAAACATCATTAAATTTATTAATCCATTGCGCGAAAAGAGATCAGAAATGGAAAAAAATAAAAGCGAAATAGTAGAAATCTTAAAGGAGGGCGGTAAAAAAGCGCGTAAAATTGCTGAAGATAAAATGTCGGATGTTAGAAAAAAAATAGGAGTTTCTATTTATTGACACATATGAAACGTACACTTATAAGAGATCTGAAAAATGAAGTTGGAAAGGAAGCACGAGTTTGCGGATGGATTAGTGTTAGGCGCGATCAAGGTAAGCTTATTTTTTTAGATATTCGCGACAGAGGTGGTGCAGTTCAGGCAATAATACTGCCAAACAATGATGCTGCCATGAAAATAGGTAAAGATTTAAGATCAGAGTGGGTAGTTGATGTGCTTGGTGTAGTTAATAAAAGGCCAGAAAAGAATATAAACAAAAATGTTTTAAATGGTGATATCGAACTTGAGATAAAAGAAATAAAAATCCTCAATGAATCAGATGTCCTGCCCTTTGAAATTATGACTGATGGCAAAGATATAAAGGAAGAAATAAGGCTTCAATATAAGTATCTTGATTTGCGCAGGCAAAGACTTCAGGACAACTTGAGGGAACGCCACAAGGTCGCCAAATATATCCGGGATTTTCTTGATAAAGAAGAATTTATTGAGGTTGAAACTCCAATCCTTACCAAATCCACGCCGGAGGGCGCAAGAGATTACGTAGTGCCTTCACGACTCTATCATGGAGAGTTTTACGCTCTTCCTCAATCGCCCCAGCAGTACAAACAACTTCTGATGACAGGCGGACTGGAGAGATATTTTCAGCTTGCCAGATGCATGCGTGATGAGGATACCCGCGGTGACAGACAGCCTGAATTTACCCAGCTTGATTTGGAGATGAGTTTTGTTGAAAGAGAGGATGTGATGGATGTAAATGAAAGATTATTCATTGAAATCATAAATACTTTATATCCAAATAAAAAAATTCAAGACATTCCTTTCCCAAGAATTTCATTTAAAGATGCAATAGAGAAATACGGTATTGATAGACCCGATCTGCGCAAAGACAAAAGCGACCCAAATGTTTTATCATTTGTCTGGATAATAGATTTTCCATTTTTTGAAAAAACTCCCGATGGCTGGACATTTACTCACAATCCTTTTTCTGCCGCAAAAAAGGAATTTGAGAATGATTTGATGGAGAAAAAAGATTTGGCTAATATAATTTCGCAGCAGTACGATATCGTATTAAATGGGGTTGAAATTGGCGGTGGCAGCATAAGAAACCACAAGCCGGAGCTTCTTAAAAGGGTCTTTGAAATATTGGGGCACAAAGATGAAGATATTGTAAAGAGTTTCGGTCACATGCTTAAGGCACTTAGCCTGGGCACTCCGCCTCACGGCGGGATAGCGTGGGGATTTGACCGCTTTTTAATGATTCTTCAGGACGAGCCCAATATTAGGGAAGTTATTGCTTTCCCCAAGACAGGCGAGGGAAGAGATCTAATGATGGGTTCTCCATCTCCTGTTTCAGGGACACAACTCAAAGAGCTTGGGATTGAGATAAAGAAAAAAAATAAATAATGGATTCAGTATTCAAGGTAAAAATTGCTACATTTGAAGGTCCTTTGGACTTGCTGCTCTCCCTAATTGAAAAGAGAAAACTACATATTAATGACGTATCTTTATCAAAGGTGGCTGATGATTTCATCAATCATATAAGGAAATTTGAAAATTTTCCGATGAATGAGACATCAAATTTTATTTTGATAGCTTCCACCCTGCTTCTGATAAAATCCAAATCACTTCTTCCGAACATGGTACTATCAGCCGAGGAGGAAGAAAACATAGAAGATCTTGAAATAAGATTGAGACTATACAGGAAGTTCAAAGAGCTTTCAAAAGCGATACTCAATCTTTCAGAGAGTGGCCGTATTTATTTGAGAGAATCTGATTTTCAAAGACCTGTTGTTTTTTCACCAGACAGGGATATTAATGTCCGGAATTTGACTTCAATATGTAAAGAACTTATAAACAATTTCCCAAAAGATAGTGTTTTACCAAAGGCAGAAGTAAGAAAAATTTTAAGTTTGGAAGAGATGATACAAAAGATGACAGAAAAAATCAGCTCAAACTTGAAGATGAACTTCAGTGAATTTACAAAAAATCACATACGGGATATTGGCGTGAAATCCAAAAAATCCAGGGATATAAAAATAAATATTATAGTAAGTTTTTTGGCGCTTCTCGAGCTGATAAAGAGGGAATTGATTGTTGCTAGTCAAGACAAGCCTTCGGAAGAAATTGAGATTGAAACTTATACTATTGATGTTCCAAAAATCAGATGATAACAAATGCAAAAAAAATTCAAGCTATACTCTTTTTCTTTGGTGAGCCGCTGTCTGTAAAGAAGCTTTCAGAATATGCGAATATAACTATAAATGAAGCCGAGGAGGCACTGACTGATCTTAAAAATAATCTGGAAGAAAGCGGTTTAACTGTGGTGAGAGAAGGGAATGAGATAATACTTGGCACAAACCCTGAATTGAAGAATTTAATAGAGAATATTACAAAAGAGGAGCTTGGCAGCAACCTAGCAAGAGCCGCTCTTGAAACTCTGACAATTACTTTATATAAGAATCCCATAAGCAAAAGAGAAATAGATTTTATTAGGGGTGTAAATTCAAGTTATATAATTAGAAATTTAATGATAAGAGGCCTCATTGAGAGGACAATCTCAAAGGTAGGCGAGAGAAGTTATTTTTATAAGCCGACAATTGACCTTTTAAGTTATCTTGGTATCAGTAAAATAGAGGATCTGCCGCATTATAAGGAATTTGAGAGCGAACTTAATGAGTTTGCAAGCAAGGAAACAAAAGATAATAACGATGAACAATAATAATTATCCTAAAACATTGGGCAACAGACAGTTACTTAACCTTGGACTGCTGCTTTTATTATTTTTATCGGTCATATTTCTGTTTTCTTTATATTCATCAAGAACTATCCGCCACTATGAGAACACCAAATTTACTTCACCTTCCCCATTTGAAAATATCGAACTTGAAGCAGTGTCGGCGCTTGTTTATGACATAAAAAATAAAAAAATAATTTTTGAAAGGAATGCATATGAAATGAGACCACTGGCTTCTATCACGAAAGTTTTAAGCGTAATAACAGCTCTAGATCTTCTTCCTAAAGAAACAATTGTTAAAATTGATAAAAATTCGCTTCTTGAGGAGGGTGACACTGGCCTCTACAAAGATGAGAAATGGAAGCTTTCAGATTTAATTGATTACTCTCTGACAGCTTCGTCAAATGATGGAATTTCTGCAATCGCAGCCTCAGCCGGAGCTCTTTCTGGATTAAACAACTATCAAGACAGAGAAAGGGACTTTGTCGACAAAATGAATTCAAAAGCCAGACAAATCGGCATGAGCAACTCTTACTTTATTAATGCGACAGGATTGGATTTAAAAGATGGAAGAAGCGGAGGATATTCAAATGCTTACGAGACCGCCCTGCTTCTTGCATACGCGCTGGAGAGATATCCTGAAATCCTTGAATCGACCACTCATTCTTCAATTGATATAGCTTCCCTCAGTAATATTCGTCACAAAGCCAGCAACACTAATAACGGTATCAGAAATATTTCCGGACTTGTTGGTTCAAAAACCGGTTTTACAGAAATGGCAGGTGGCAATCTCGCTATTATCATTGATGGCGGATTGGGAAGACCGTTTGTAATTGTGGCGCTTGGTTCAAGTATTGAGGGTAGAATAAATGATGTGACTTCAATGGCGCAAAAAACATTTGAGTACTTGGCTGGGGGAAACTAAATAATTTTTATGATCCCGTTAGAAATAGGAAGTGCTTTGACTTTGTATAATATAAGCCCAATACTTAGAAAAACTATTTAAGTAGATTTAGATGACTTCGGTATTAATGTTTAGAGCACTTCCGTAGTTTACTAATTTATCGTAAAGTAATAGTAATTGTCTAAATTTATAAATTTTAATTATTAATTAACTTTGTAATTTCTAACGGGATGATTGCAGACATAATTAAAGTAACACTTCCGGCAGTAATCGCATTCATTATCGGCATTCTTATTACGCCGATTGTTTCAGATTACCTGTATAGCAAAAAAATGTGGAAAAAGAAGGCTGGGAAAATCGCGCCAGACGGCAGAGATACTCCGATTTTCAATGAGTTGCATAAGGACAGAGAAGTGAGTACACCGAGAATGGGAGGAATTATTATCTGGGCTTCAGCGCTAATTGCAACGGCCGGTATATGGTTTACATCAATATTTCTGCCATCAGATTTAAGTGTCAAACTTTCATATTTGAGCAGAAATCAAACATGGCTTCCGATTTTTACGCTTATTGTCGGAGCAGTAATAGGCCTCATTGACGATTATCTTGAGATTAGGGGGTCCAAGTCATATTTTGCCGGTGGACTGTCTTTAAAATTCAGGCTTCTTATAGTTTCACTTGTTGGTTTAATCGCCGGCTCGTGGTTTTATTTCAAGCTTGATGTGAGCGCTTTGGGATTGCCAGGTGGCTTATTTTTGGTTCTTGGACCCTTCCTCATTCCTTTTTTTGCGGCAGTCATGCTTGCAGTATATTCCGGAGGTGTGATTGACGGATTAGACGGATTATCTGGAGGTATTTTTGCGGCAATTTACAGCGCCTACGCAGGAATTGCATTTTATCAGCAGCAAATAGACCTTGCTGCATTTTGTCTTGTGATTGTGGGAGGGATACTTGCTTTTCTCTGGTTTAACATACCTCCAGCGAGATTTTATATGACTGAAACTGGAATAATGGCTCTGACACTGACTCTTTCTGTTGTTGCTTTTACTACAGATAATCTGGCGGGTGGTTACGGAATTCTAGTTCTGCCTATAATTGCAATGCCTCTAGTCCTAACTACTTCCTCGGTAATCTTGCAGCTGGCTTCAAAAAAACTGCGTAATGGAAAAAAAATATTTCTCGTTGCCCCGATTCACCACCATTTTGAGGCAAAGGGATGGCCATCATATAAAGTAACAATGAGATTCTGGATTATTGGGATAGTTTTTGCTCTTCTTGGATTAATTCTAGCTTTAATCGGCTAATTAGGGGCATTTTACATAAGTTGGACCTCTGTGACAAAGTCTGATCTTGACTTCCACCTCACGTAGTAGTATAATTGGAATTAGATGTTGCAGAACTCTTTCGGTGAAATTTAAAAAGAAAGGAGCAATTATGAAGCTCGTCAGACGCCTGAATCTGCTGCTTGCTTATAAGTGCCAATCTTGTGGTACGACCCAGCAAGCAAAGGGAGAGTGCGACGAGTGTGGTTACAGCGCGGCGAACCAAGTACGAATCAGCCGAAAGCAATTTTGCAAGCTTTTTGGTCATCTTAGCTTGGCTGAAGGCCAGAAGAAAACAAGTTCTCGTTTAGACTGTTGCACCGAACATTTCACCTATCGTTGCAGAAGGTGTGGCGCTTCGGTTAAACACAGCGTCACGAACTCATGGGGCTGCATGGCTCACGGCCCACTGAGCTGAGAAAAAATCACCTCAATGAATAAGTAAGTCGTACCGTTTGTGAGAAACCGTCTTCATAGACGGTTTTCTTTTAGCAGAAAATCCCGCATGCTAATGTGGGGAGGACGTCATTTCATTTTATGGAATGTTATACTTTGATATGAATGATCCGGTAGTAGAAAATGACATTATTAAATAAATGAGAAAGTTTTTTGCACTACAAAGGGTGGTATATTATTCGAGGAAAATAACTGGAATGATGAAGTTCGGTAGAACGATGTCATTTTTCACTACGGGATGCAAAAAAAGGTAGATAAGCCATTTCTGATAATAACTCTTGTACTAATTGTATTAGGTTTTGTAATTTTTAATTCTGCCTCATTGGGACTTCTTGCACGTAGCGGAGAGAGATTCGCGAATGCCGCCCTCTCTCAAACAGTTTACGGGTTGTTTTTCGGGACAATTGCCATGCTTGTTGCCTCCGGAATCAATTATAAAAAATGGAAAAAGTATTCATTTTATTTGTTTTTTGCATCAGTGATTCTCTCATTATTGGTTTTTTCACCGATAGGATTTGAGCACGGGGGCGCTAAAAGATGGATCGATATTTTTGGTTTTTCATTTCAACCCTCGCAGGTACTGAAAATCGCTTTTATTATTTATTTATCAGCTTGGCTTTCAGGGCTTAAAGATAAAGTTAAAACATTTAAATGGGGATTATTGCCACTTATTATAATTATGGGTATTGCCTGCGTGGTGATTGCAATACAGCCAGATACAGACACTGTCATAATTATTGCCGTTTCAGGAATTGCACTGTATCTCACTGCCGGCGGTAAATGGAGGCATATTCTGATTTTATCCCTGATTTTATCTGTAAGTTTGGCATTTTTTGCTTTTTCCAAGCCTTATATTTTACAAAGAGTGAAAACTTTCATCAATCAGGATGAAAATCCGCTTACAAGCGGTTATCAGATCCAGCAGTCGCTTATCGCCATAGGCTCGGGTGGAATAAGCGGAAGGGGATTCGGCCAGAGCATTCAGAAATTTAATTTTCTTCCGGAGCCAATCGGCGATTCAATATTTGCGGTTGCCAGCGAAGAATTCGGCTTTGTGGGAGCGGTGTTTATTATTTTATTATTTATGGCTTTTTCAATTGCGGGTTTGAAAATTGCTGTGAGGACTTCGGATATGTTCGGACGTCTTCTTGTAGTCGGCATAATTATTCAAATAATTTCCCAATCCTATCTGAACATCGGCGCAATGCTTGGAGTCCTGCCTCTTTCGGGAAATACACTGCCATTTGTAAGTCACGGCGGTACAGCATTGCTTTTTACTCTCGCTGAAGTGGGAATAATCTTAAATATATCCAGATTTCAACAGAAAAAGAGCTAGTTTTGTAGTATCATTATCAAATGCGAATTTTATTTACTGGCGGAGGCACAGGTGGCCATTTTTACCCAATTATAGCCGTAGTTGAGCAGCTAAACCGGATTATTAAGGAGAATAAGCTGGTAAATGTTGAGCTTTATTTTCTTTCAGAGAGTCCCTACAACCCATCGGTGCTTTTTGATCATAACCTTATTTTCAAAAAAAATTACGCCGGAAAACTCCGAAAGTATTTCTCAATAATGAATTTTTTTGATCTTTTTAAAACAGGGTGGGGGATACTCCGTTCTCTTTGGACGATTTACCTGATTTATCCCGATGTCATGTTTGGTAAAGGCGGCTATGCATCTTTCCCTGCCATGCTTGCTTCTAGAATTTTAAGAATTCCGGTAATAATTCATGAATCCGACTCAGTCCCCGGACGAGCAAACATCTGGGCATCAAAATTTGCAGAGCGTATAGCTGTATCATATCCTGAAGCGGCAAAATATTTTCCTCAAGAGAAAGTGGCGTATACCGGCCAACCCATAAGAGAAGATTTTTTTCTTCCCCTGAGATCAAATGCCTACGAATTTTTAAAACTTGATCCTTCTCTTAAGACAATACTCATTATTGGCGGGTCACAGGGATCGCAGATTATCAATGATGCGATTACAGAGTCAGTGCCAAAACTTGTTGAAAATTATCAGATAATTCACCAGACAGGAAAATTCAATTTTGAGGAAGTGCAGAAAGTCTCCTCTGCAGTCCTGACAAGAAATCCGAACAAGGAGCGTTATAAAATATACTCTTATCTTGACTCTCTTACACTTCGCAGTGCTGCTGGTATCGCAGATTTGGTAATTTCACGAGCCGGATCTTCTATATTTGAGATTGCTGCATGGGGTATACCTTCTATTATAATTCCGATCCAAAAATCAAACGGAGATCACCAGATTAAAAATGCTTTTTCATATGCCAGAACAGGCGCTGCAGTCGTTATTGAGGAGGCCAATCTTACCGGAAATATAATCGCAGCCGAAGCCGAAAGAATTCTTGGTGATCAGTCAATCCATCAAAGAATGAAAAGTTCTACTTCATCATTTGTAAAAAAGGATGCGGCTAGAAAAATTGCCGAAGAAATCTTAAAAATAGCTTTAAGTCATGGGGAATAGAAGTAATTAACAATGAACAATGAACAAGAAACAATAAAGAGCAGGGGAGGTGTTGTAGTTAGAATGGCACCTTCACCAACGGGCAACCTTCATATTGGCACTGCGCGAGCGGCCCTTTTCAACTATTTATTTGCAAAAAAAAATAAAGGTAAATTTATTCTGCGTATAGAAGATACTGATAAAGAACGCTCAACTAAAGAATTCGAAGAGGATATTATGAATGGATTCAACTGGCTTGGACTTAGTCACGACGAGTTTTACCGACAATCCGAAAGGACAGAATCTTATGTTTCTCATTTGAAAAAAATGATCGAAAGCGGTTCTGCTTATATCTCTAAAGAAACTCCTACCGAAGTCGGAGAGCGCAGTGAGGTCATAAGATTCAAAAACCCCAATAAAAAAATTACTTTCAACGACTTAATTCGTGGTGATGTGGCCTTTGATACTACAGAGCTTGGTGACTTTGTAATTGCAAGAAGCATAGAAGAACCGCTTTATCACTTGGCAGTAGTAGTTGATGATTTTGAAATGGGAGTGACACATGTTCTGCGCGGCGAAGATCATATATCAAACACGCCGCGACAAATTTTGATTCAGGAAGGCATTAGCGCCCCAAGACCTATTTATGCGCACCTGCCGCTTATATTGGGAAAAAAAAGAGAGAAACTTTCCAAGAGAAAACATGGTAAGGCAGTATGGGTAGATACGTATCGACAGGAAGGATTTTTACCTCAAGCACTCTTAAATTATTTTGCACTTTTGGGTTGGAATCCAGGCAATGACAGAGAGATTTTTACAATTCAAGAATTAATTGAGGTGTTCAGTCTGGAAAAAGTCCAAAAGAGTGGAGCGGTTTTTGATGAGGAGAAATTAAAATGGGTAAATTCAGAACATAGAAAAATTCAAGAAAAAACTGACAATGAAAATTTTGAGCAAAGCACAATTGAGGCAATTGGCAAAATTTATAAATTTGATAATGACTATCAGAAATCAAGCGTGCTCGAGGCACTTAAGATTTCTGGTTCAATTTATACCACTTTCACTGAGCAGGTAAACTTTATACAGCAAGCATTAGACACTTCTCCAATTAATTCTCTTAGGTCCCTTTTGTGGAAAGAAGAGAAAGATTTCTCCAATACCATACGTCATATTCAATGGGTTATTGATAATTTTGAAAAAATTCCTGAAGAAAAATGGTGTTATGAAGAAATAAGAAATGCCATCTGGCCATACGCAAACAAAGAGGGGAGAGGCGCAGTTTTATGGCCTATCAGATACGCTTTATCAGGAAAAGATAAGTCTCCTGACCCATTTATCCTTGCTACGCTGCTTAAAAAAAATACAACAATAAACAAGTTAAGGTCAGTATTAGATGAAATTAAAAATGAAAAATAAGGTAGGAAACAGTAAATTTATAATTTCTTTATTGATCTGCTTATTATTTATAAATTCTGCCGATGCGCTAACAGTTGAGGAGCTGCGAATACAGATTGAGGCGAAATTATCTGAAAAAGCAAAGTTAGAGGAGGAGAATAAGAAATTAGAAGCTCAAATTCAAGAGACTGCAAAACAGGCAAATACTCTGCAAAGCGCGGTAAAAACTCTTGATGCCACACAGAAAAAACTTTTAAGTGATCTGAAAATCACTAAATCAAAAATTTCAGGCACAGAGCTTATGATAAAAAAACTTGAGATTGAAATAGGTGATACGCGTGAAAAAATTTCAGACAGTAAAACAGCGTTATCTGAAACTCTGCGTAATATTGATAAGCATGATGATCGTCCACTAATTGAGGCTCTTCTCACTTATAATACAGCGGGTGAATTCTGGGATGACATCGAGAGTCTGCGCAGAGTTCAGGAAGTAATGAGGCAAAACACAATTGAGCTTACAAAACTGAACAAAAATCTTTCGGAAAAAAAAGGGCAGAATATTGATAAAAAAAATGAACTTGTAGATTATAAAGATGAATTATCAGACAAGGAATCAATTGTGGACCAAAATAAAAAAGCCAAGACAACTCTTTTAGCTCAGACAAAAAACAAAGAAGCAGAATATAAAAAAATGCTTGAACGCAATATCGAGCTTGGCAAAAAATTTGAACAGGAACTTTTTGAGTTTGAATCGCAGCTCCAGATTGCCATCGATCCCAGCCGTCTACCGGGAGCTCAAAGCGGCATCCTATCTTGGCCTCTTAGTTCCATAACAATCACCCAAAAATTCGGTAAAACTATAGATTCAAGGAGATTATATGTTTCCGGAACGCACAACGGGGTTGATTTTAGAGCATCTGTTGGTACGCCGGTTAAGGCAGCCTTAAGCGGCACTATAAGGGGCCTCGGTAATACTGATGAACAGGCAGGATGCTATTCATATGGTCGCTGGATATTAATTGAACACCCAAACGGTCTTTCTTCTCTATATGCGCATCTTTCGGCAAGTAAGGTTAGAGCCGGTCAGAATGTCACTACTGGAGAAATAATCGGCTACAGCGGGGGACAACCGGGAGTAAATGGCTCCGGCTATTCAACCGGTCCGCACCTTCATTTAGGACTTTACGCGACACAGGGAGTAAAAATCTCCAGGTACTCACAGAGTAATTTCTGTAAAAAGGTCGATATTCCAATTGCCAGTTCAAATTCATATCTGGATCCTCTCGCATATCTTCCAAGGATTTAATAGACCACATTAGAAACTCGCATGGGTAAGCCTATCATGCAATCCTCAAGCTGGGCATATTGCATCTAACGAGGTAAAATTATTATTATTGTAAATAAAGATAAAGAAAACGGTTTTATAGGACTCATTATTGCCCTCATTGTTGCTTTGGCGCTTGCGAAATATTTTTTTGATTGGAATTTGTTTGATTTCTTGAAATCTCCGGGTTTCGTAGATGTATTTACATATTTAAAAAAGGCAATTCTTATTATCTGGGACAAACTATTATATACGCCTGTTAAATTCATCTGGGACGAAGTAATAGTAGGAATATTTTGGAAAATAATTATCTCCGGATATGAGATATTAAAACACTGGGTTGACAGCAATTAATAGTAACTCTGACTTGTTCTCCTCAAGGCTTATTTCTGTTAAGCACACAATATCAACGTCGCAAAAGATATATTGTGCGACGTTGTTATATTCTAATTAAATCTATCCCCTAACTATTAACAATGCGCTCAATGACTATTTCTTAAATAATCCAATCAAACCTAGAATCAGTATAACTGTCGCTACTCAGTAATTTTGTATATATTCTTATATTTTTCTTATTTCATTCTTTTCTTTTAGTACTTAGATCCTTATCAGTTAACGATAGTATCTTTGGGTAAGTTGGTTTTATTATTACCTCTATTATGATAAAATATTTATAGAATACTCAAACCATAAGGAGGTGTTTGTATGAGGAAATTCATTCGGTACGCTTTAAGTATTCTGATCCTCTGTGTACCTCTGATGGCTCAAAGCTGCTAGAAAATCCTAGCAGTTTTTTATTATAAATAGTTTCTAAAATTTCTTATTGGCAGGAATCGCAGATGTATGCCTGAGCCGGATCTTCCACATCTGGGAAATCAAATGCTTTCGGTTCTTGTTTTGGAGTTTCAATTCTAAGAACTAATTCCTCTTCTTTCATGAATTAATTTTATCAAATTTTGAGCATCACAAAATTGTGGATATCCAACAAAGACACACTTCCCCTCCCCTGTCTATATAGCAAATTACTAATTATTTAATTGACTAAGCTTTTGGGCCTGTTAGCCTATTAAAAGATCTGCTGAAATTTCAATGGAGGCTACTCATGTTAACCGCCAGAATGAACGTCCAGACTTGGGTTGAGCTTATTCATTGGTATCGCCCAAGTTACCCTCATGTTCTTGATTTCATTCGCAACGAATCATTCGGTTTCTTTCCTACTGAATCAATCGCACATAAGGAAGCAGCTGACCGTAAGCTTGGCGATTTTCAAGGACACGCACTAGCTGATGAGAAATTTGCAAATGGAAATGCCCAAGAAGGCTACTCATTCAAGCGATGTCGCGTTGTCCTTTGGGAAGGAAGAAAAACATACGGTAGGCTTATCTCTGTCTCTGATACATTCGTCCGACTTCAAAAAGGCCGTTTACATGAGATTAGAGCAAAGAAACGCTCTAGATCCCGTAAACGATAACCGCAACCAATCTGCGGTTTTTTTATTTGGAGAAATTGCAATAATTTTAAAATTAAAACATTAAAAATTCATTAAAATTGTAAATTAAAAATTGAAAATTATTATAGTTTTCTCACAACTGCCTTAACTACTGCAGCGACCCTGAAACTAAATTTCGGATATATTGATTTATATTTTTTATTTGCCGGCTCAAGAAATACTTTTTTGCCTTTTCTGCGAAAATATTTCATCGTCCATCCACCGTCAATTTCTGCAATCACAATCTGCCCCTCTTTTGCATTATCAGTTTTTTCAACCAATACATAATCCCCTTCCGTAATAAATGCCTCAATCATTGAATCGCCTTTTACTTCCAAAATATAAGTTTTTTCTTTGTCATCAATCAAGAAATCTTCAAGACTTACTCTGTCCAACTCATCCTCATCAACATCCACAGGAAAACCTGCTTCCACCAGACCAAGTATGGGAATGTCCTCATAAATCTGGTTTGGAATAATTCTTCCCTTTTCATCTTTTGAAACAACACCCGCATCAGTCATCCAGTTTATTAATTT
>Ga0209542_10006155_pt1 | contig 23504 bp, 16 predicted proteins | sample RifCSPhighO2_01_FD_184028 | JGI IMG/M metagenome (GOLD analysis project Ga0209542, IMG submission 184028) | Soil microbial communities from Rifle, Colorado - Rifle CSP2_plank highO2_0.1 (SPAdes) (version 2) | ecosystem: Environmental > Terrestrial > Deep subsurface > Rock core/Sediment ... | reverse complement strand
ATATATTATAGAGCAAAAGCTGGTTCACCCTTCCCACATTTTGGCTTTGACCTTTACCAATAAGGCATCCAAAGAAATGCGCGCGCGGGTGGGTAAACTGCTTGCCAGGTTTCCCGGGGCGGCGGAAAAGCTTACCATGGGGACTTTCCATTCGGTTTGCGCCAGGCTTCTTCGCAGGGAAATTTCAAAAATCGGCTATGGTCCTGACTTTGTGATTTTCGATACCGACGACCAGCAGAAAATTTTAAAGGAAATCGGCGAGGACTTAAAAATGCCCAAACAGCTGCCTCCTTCGCTGTTTGGCGCGCTGATTTCCCGCGCCAAGAATTTTTTGCAGACTCCCGGCGAATTAAGCTTGGACGTGGACCCGAGAATGCAGGAAAAAGTTTTTGAAGTTTACAGTCGCTACCAGGATTCTCTGATTAGGCAAAACGCCGTTGATTTTGACGACCTGTTAATGCTCACAGTCAAGCTATTTGAGGCAGACCATTTGACTCTGGAAAAATACCAAAAACTTTTCAAATACATTCTGGTTGACGAATACCAGGATACAAACGCGGCGCAGTATCGTTTGCTTACCCTCTTGGCTAAAGCCCATAACTTGTTTGTGGTGGGCGACGACGCCCAAAGCATTTATGGGTTTAGAGGCTCGGACATTACCAATATCCTTAATTTTGAAAAAGATTTTCCCGAGTGCGCGGTGATCGCGCTGGAGCAAAATTACCGTTCAACAAAAAATATCCTTTCCGTAGCCCAGAAAGTGATTGAAATGAATCCGGAGCAAAAACCAAAAACTTTATGGACTGAAAACTTGGACGGCGAAAAAATTACTTTAGTCCAGGCCGATGATGAGCGGGGAGAAGCAGAATTTGTGGCTAAAACCATAGTCAGGTTTGCCTCTGGGCAAAAAGACGAACCTGAATATGAAGAAGATCTCCATCCCGCCACATCTATCCTTGACCGTTTTTTATCGGCCCGCAAGAAATATGGAAGTACAAAGACGGGCTTACTTAGGCAATTGCCGCAATTGCCTAAAGCTCATGAACCTTTAAGGGAATACTGCGTTTTGTACCGTACCCATGCCCAGTCGCGGTCTATTGAAGAAGCGCTGATCCAGTCCGGCATCCCGTACCAGATTATAGGCGGCTACAAGTTTTATGACCGCAAGGAAATCAAGGACATGCTGTGCTATTTGCGGTTAACTTTGAATTTTAGGGATTTGGTTTCTCTAAAGCGGGCAATTAACGAGCCCGCGCGCGGCATTGGCGACAAGTCGTACCAAATCATCCGGGATTTTATTTTGGATGCTACGAGTTTAAAGCCTGATTTGTCCTTGGCGGATTTTAGGCAAAAATTTACCGAAGTGCCGTTGCCCCCGAAGCAATGGCAAACCGCCCAGGATTTTTTTGAAATGCTCGAGCAGTTCCAGAGCTTGCCTAAGACTGTAGGCTTGCCAGAGCTTATGAAAGTCATTATCCGCCGGGTTCGCTTCGAGCAGGCTTTAAGGGATGGTTCTGACCAGGGCGAGAGCCACTGGGAAAATTTGCAGGAGCTGATAACCGTGGCGCAAAAGTTTTCCCCCACAGGCGGATCCGCCTCTGGCGGAAAGAATCTTTCGTGGCGGGAGGCTTTGAATGAATTTTTGGAAGAGGTCGCGCTTTTGTCTGAAATCGACCAAAAGCAGGATGAAAAAGACGCGGTGACCTTAATGACCCTGCATTCGGCCAAGGGTTTGGAGTTTGACACGGTTTTTTTTGTGGGGCTCGAGGAAGGCATTTTACCCCATTCACGAAGCCTGCTTGACCCTAAAGAACTTTCAGAAGAGGTCCGTTTGGCTTATGTTGGTTTGACCCGGGCGCGCAAAAATTTATTTTTACTTTTTGCCCGGTCGCGCATGGCTTTCGGCAACCGCCAAATCCAGTCGCCATCGCGGATCTTAATGGCTATGCCTAAAGGCGTTTTGCGTTTTTTAGGCGGCGCGGAAAGGCTTTTTGCGGCGGAAGAAGGGGAATTGGAGTATGTGGAGGAATTGGATACAGAATAAATTTTTATTTAACAATTTTTAATTTTCATTGAATTTTCAATGTTACATTGGCCATTGGAACATTTACTGAAAATTGAGAACTGAAAATTGAAAATTAGAAACAATTTAATTTTGATGGACACTCAAGCACTGAAAAATTTACTAAGACGCTATAGTCTGAAACCTAACTTCACCTATGGCCAGAATTTTTTGCTGGACGATGAGGTTTTAGACGAGATTGTTTCCGCCGCAGCAGTAACATCGGCCGACCAAATTTTAGAAATCGGACCGGGCATTGGCAATCTAACCCGCCGCCTTTGTGAAAAAGCCCTGAACCATGACGGTACAGGGCAAGCAGGATTTGTTTTGTCCATTGAAAAAGACCCCAAGTTTTTGCCGATATTAAAGGCAATAAAAAAAGATTATCCGAAAAATTTTCGTTATGAGATTGCTGATGCACTGGAGTTTGATTTCCAGCAGGCGCTGAGTGAACGCCGAATGACTGTAGCCGCTGAATTAAACGCTGAAAGCAATGTTCAGCGACCTATCAGCGTACCCATCAGCGACCTATCAGCGTCTTACAAGGTTGTTGCCAACATCCCGTACTACATTACCGGCAAGATTTTAGAAATGTTTATGACAGCCAAACTTAAGCCCGCAACAATTGTGGTCTTAACCCAAAAAGAAGTGGCGGAGAGGATTACAGCCAGGGCAGGGGATTTGTCATTGCTTGCTATTTCCGTCCAGTTGTTTGGCAACCCGAAAATTATAAAAAAAGTCCCGGCAAAAAGTTTTTATCCCGCCCCAAAAGTTGACAGCGCAATTGTGCGCATTGACTTACCGGAAGAACCTAAATACAAAATTGACAATGAAAAGAATTTTTTTAGAATTTTACGCGCCTGCTTTTCCGGCAAAAGAAAACAGCTCCATAATACTCTTGTGAATAATTTGGGTATTGATAAGCATCAGGTCTTTGAAATATTAGCCAAGCTTAAAATAAATCCCGCGTCCCGGCCGCAGGAACTGACAATAGAGAAGTGGATAGACCTGCACAACAAAATCCTAAATCCCAAACTCTAAATCCTAAACAAATTCCAATAAATAAAATACAAAATCACAAACTGTCTCTGTTTAAAATTTGAATATTTGGTATTTTGATATTGTTTAGAATTTAGATATTAGATTTTAGGATTTGGCGGTTATTTAGGTTAATTAGAATAATTAGGTTAATTTTCAAACTTTACTTCATCTCCAATTTTCACGTCATTCTCTTTGCTCCACCCCGCGTTTACTTCCAAGACCATGTCGATCATCGAGGGCGGATAATATAAAGGCAGCGAATCACCCGGGGATTTTGGAGCAGGAACGTCGGATTCGATGGCAATAATCTTCCGATCGTTGATCCAAATTAAATCCAAATCAAATTTCATTTCTTTCATCCAAAATCCTACGGTTGTGCCTTTTGGAAATTCGCGGTTGAAATCAAACAACATGCCTTGGTTTTCCTTTAATTTTTCTCTGCCTGACAACCCTTTAGTCATTTTTTCTTTTGTATCAACCTTTTCGACATAAATTTTTTTATTTCCAATCATCAAGGGCATGGCATAACCATCGTCTGCCTGTTTTTTTAAGCTGCCGCAGGCAACGGACAATAGCAAGATTAGGAGCAAAGGAATGATTTTATTTGCTATAGACATTTTTGTGTAAGTGTGCTATAATTATATCAGAAATTAGAAAAAGTGTTGTAGAAACCAAAAGAAAAACACAGCTTAATATAAATGCTTTTATTTGTGCTGATTTTTATGTCGGTTATTTTTGGCGTTTATGGACCACTGGAATTCAATCCTGCCTTCAGCTCAAGCTAAGGCAATTATAGCCTGCCTATCGTTCATTCTGATTTTTGATTTATTTAATAACTATCAAAGCCTGAATGCCTTAAATTATCTTCCTTCCTCGCGTTTATTAAAATCGATTGATAATCCGACCGTTTTTTATGTCAACCAAAACCGGCTGAAAATGGCAATCCCTTCCGCGCAGGTTTTTTTGTCTTATGGCGCGAAATGGGAAGACATTGAAATTGTGGGAGAAGCGGAATTGGATTTTTATAAAGACGCGGAATACATAAAGCTGATTGGCAATGCCAGAGTCTATCAGCTTAAAGACGGAGTAAAAAGATATTTGACGCAAAAAGCGGCGAGCGCGTTAAAAATTTTCCCCGAGGAAGTTATCCCTGTGAATCGCGCGGAATTTAACGCTTATACGATTGGCGAAACTTTGGACGAAGCGGAAGCGATTGCTTTGAGGACAGAGAAGGACGCGGCCTTAATATCACAGCGGGAAAATCAGATATGCGTGCCGGATGAAAGCGTGGGCGGGGAAGACGGATGCAGAATTTTTGAAGCAATGGAAAAAAAGGATTCCTCGCTTTGCGACAGTATTACCAGTGAAGAGTGGAAAGCAAAATGCTATATGTCGGTTGTCCCTGAAAGCGGGGATTACCTCGCGAACTGCAAAAAGCTTTTGGATAGCGATTTTAAAAATCAATGTATTTCGCAAACCGCTTTGGCCAAAAATAATTCCTTATTGTGTTCAGAAATTTCTGATGCCGGAAAAAAGCAATTTTGCGAAAGCGGAATAAAAATTTCTCAAAAAGATATTAATGCTTGCGATAATTTGCCGGAAGGCGACGCGGCGGAAGGCAGAAACGTTTGTTTAAATTTTTTTGCGGTTGCCAATACAGACATTCGCGCCTGCGAAAAAATTTCTGTTGATTCTATTTACAAAAAATCTTGCGACGATTTTTTTAAACAGCAACTATATGTGCAAAAAAAATTACAGCCTACTGATTGGTTGGCAAAAGCATCTTTCAAAATTTTATTTTTGATTCGGGGCAAGTCCGCCAGTGCGCAAACTAACCCGACCGATATTCCGGTTGGAGGCAGATTTTTGCCCGGCGCATTTGACATATATACCTTTATACCTTACTGCGGCATAACAGTTTCGGTTGCCGGTCCCAGACCAGGAGTATTTTTGTGGGTTCCGAATAGAATTTATGATTATTTTTTAGAAACTATTTATCATGTTGAGCTGAATATGTTGGGGCTTGGAAGAATTGCTCCGCCATGCGTGCCACATTTATTTATGCTCGGTTCGGGTTTAACGCCAATTTAAAAATTAAAAAATTTAACCTGTTAAATAATTTTTACTTAACTTCAATCAAAATAAAAATAAATCTATGATAGAAGAAAATCAAATTCAAAAAGAGCATATTCACTTTGGACACTTAGGATTAATCTTGTCTGTGGCAGTGTTGTTAGTTGGAGTTTCCTGGATGAAAAACCCTGACTTGTTTGATGTATTCAAATCCGAATCATCAGGTTCATTAATAAGCGCCAATTTGCCGAGGTATTACGCTTATGAGCCTCCGGCACAGGTTAGCGAAGCGCAGGTGGCCGGGGCTTCCACCGAGGGCCAGGGGCCCATGATTATCAACGAAGACGGCACGCTTAGCCAGGCGGTTGAAAACGGGGATGTGCTTGGCGCGCTTGTAGGAAACGAGGTTCTGGATTTGGAAAGCGTCAAAATTAAGGTTTTGCCGGACAGCAGTGAAGCCATAAATAATTACGCGGCTAAGTCCGCTGAAATTGAAAACGCGATTGTCGGCGACAGCGAGTTTGAAAACGCGCTTAATTCCGGGAACCAGGCCCTCATTGACCGCGAATCAGATAAGTTAAGGGGCGTAGGGGAGGCTTTGGTGAATTTACCGGCGCCTGAAAGTATGACTAAGCTGCATAAGCTGAAAATTTTACAATACGACGCGGCCGTAAATATTTTGCAGAATTTTACCCAGGCGGACAGCAACCCGGAATTGGTGGGGCAGTACTTAAGCCGGTTTTTAAAAGCCCAGCAGGACCTGGACGCGGAAAATAATTTAGTCCAACAAAAATATAATTTAACTACAATCGGTACGGTGAACTAAAATGCGGAAAAAGTTCTTTGCGAAAATTTTAATCAGCGCTTTGATTTTTGCCCAAGCGGCCTTGGCGCCGCTTTCGGCTTTTGCTCAGTTTGGCGTAAGCAACAAAGTGCCAACCCAAGACGGCGATTTGTATGAAGTTATCAGCGGAAAAAAGCCCAGCTTGATAAGTAATCCTATTTCATCTTTTGAGCAGTTTACCAAAGCTTTGGATTTGGCGCTCGACACCACGACTTCCATAGTCAACGGCGTAAAATGTTCGGATATTTTAAAAGCCGCCACTGATATTTTAAACAAGGCGGATGATTTTAATTCCTGGACTTTTGGGGGATTGTCTTTGGTAACCGGCAGCGCGGGCGAAGTGGCTATGCTCAAAGGCAAAATCGTTTCTTTGAATAACGCCAAAACCTGCGTGGTAGACAAACAGCTTGCGGTTGTTGAAAAAATCAAGCCCGGGAGCATTTTGGAGGCCCAGGCCAAACAGACTGCCATGGATGATTTGACCAAGCAGAGAGAAAATATCAAATTAAGGCTGGACCAAATGAACATGCAGCTGCGCCAGGCGCAGGGCAATTTTTGGAAATCGGTAGTTGTGGCGACTTTGCTTAAGACCACCAAGCTGGTCTCCCAGCGGTTGGTAAACACGCTTACATCCAAATATAAAATCAATAACGTAATGCAATACGCGGACGCGGTCGCGAGCCAGGTTTATACAACCCAGCTGATTTTGAGCAAAGCCACGGACAAGCAGGACCAATTGATTTTGCGCTCCCTTGCCACTAATCCGCTTTTGCGGACAAAGATTGATTCGGCAATCTACCAAAGGGCGGCGGATGCTTTGGAAATTAACGGCGAAACATTTTCCACGCGCGGCATGAGCGCGGACGACCCGGACCTTTATTTGAAGCTCGCGAAATTTGGAGACCCTAACACTTCGGTGCCTTATTTGAAAACTTCATATAATAACCGCTCAAGTGAAATGAGTGCCATTGGCAAAGCTTCGGCCCAAAATGAAATCCTTTTAGGCAGCGGGCTTAAGGCGCCGCGCACCTGTGAGGGCAATGTCTCCACCCAGAACGCCATAGACCAGGAATGGGCGCAGGTAAATGACCAGATGCAGAACCGCCTGGCGCTTTATTGGGAATTGGAGGATAGCTATGATACCCGCTATAAATCTTTAAGCCCTAAAGACCAGCAGCAGCTTGCTACGGACTTTAAGAAAGCCGAGGCTGATTATTTAAGCGCTGCCGCAAAACTTAAGGAGATGCCGACTAAATATGAGAATCCGGTTTTGGATATTTGCAAAGCTATCGCTTCGCCGGCTGAGATGGTCAACAAAGGCATAGACAAGGCCTTTGGCAAATTCGCGGATAATTTGGGGGACTACAAAACCGAGAACCTGCCGTTCTTTATGAATTTTATTTCCGACATCGGCTCCAACATTGCTTCCGACCTGATTTTCGGCGGCGACGTGAAAGCTACCCTCCTCCAGGAAAGCGGCAATATTTCCACTGCCATCAATTTGGGCATAAATTTCGCAGACGCGCAGACCAGCCAGAAAAATATGGAAAATGGCATAGACTTTTATTTTGTGCCCAGCACGACAAACCCGAATGGTTTTACCATTAAATGGGAAATTTTGCCGGTGATTGATGATGTCGCTTACGTTACCGTATCGGGCCCCGGGGTTTCAAGCATCCTTACAGATTCAGCCGGACGCCCGGTTGTTGGCCCTACCGGACAGCCCTTGGTCAATAAGTTCCTTGGCCGTTCCGGCTCCAAGTTTGTTGAAGCGCCTAATGGCGGCACCTACTCTTTAAGGGTGTTCAACAATAAGGACCAAGCTTTATCCAACACAGGAGGGTTGACGGTCCCGAAACCCCAAAGCGCCGCGTTAGCTAATCCTGCTACAACCCCCACGTACCGTTTTCCAAGCCGTGCCGCATGCATTCTTGCTGAAAATGAAGTTTATTGCGATTCGGAAACTTCTTTATATCCTCCCGGCGGCGTTAGGGGCGTGTTCGTAAAAAGGCCAAGCGAACCGCCAAGAGGTTATAAGACGGAACAATTAAGATAAGAAAATTTAATCCCCCGGAACTGATCCCGGGGGATTTTTTATGTGTGGATAATCTACCTAAACGCCGAAAAGTTCATTAACTAAGCAGGTTTGGAGTTTTTTTATGAATTATGGTATAATTTTGGTGTAGTTTACGGGTACGGAGGCGGAAAAACCATTTATTTTTAGACTTTTTTGAAACTGAAATTAAAAGAAAAATTTACCCCGTTAGAGAAGGCAGTCGGCGGAATCTTTCGTTTGCCTCAACTGTTTTGGAACCGATGGCTATTTAATAAGGCCAGAGGTTCTCTAACGGGGTTTATAGGAATTTTGGGTAAAATTTTAAGCCCTAAGACCTTCTTTTTGGGCGTTTTGGCGATTTTTGCAGTATCCCAAATTGCATTTTTTGCTTTTCCTTCGGAATCCAGAGCTCAAAATAAGGATATCAATCTGAATGATGTAACAATACGCTTTGATAGTTTCGTAAACAACCAACCCAATCCGGACAATTATGTAAAAGTCGTAAATGGAAAAAGCTTCTCAATAAATGGGACATTGAGGCTGCTTAAGCCGGATTCCCTCCATTTTGATTCGGATAATATTGCGTACGAAAATGCTCTTGATGGCGAAGTGGTGGCCGCCGGTTTTGGCGTTACGCCTTTTGATACCTCTAAGGTTTGCAGGCAACTTGACAACAGTCGGATTGTGTATTTATATTGTGATTTTGTTGCCAAGACAGCGCCAAACAAACAGCAAGATGTTGTTCAGAAAGGCAGTTGGGATGGTTCGCCGCTGCCTTTGAGCAGTAATGTGGCTTTGATCTACAGAGCCCCGGCTCCGGTAGTTGTGAGACCGGAGAGTTTTGCCTCGTTAGGCATTACTACCCCAAGCAAGCAAGGGACAAGATATAAGATATATGTTTATCCCTATTTAATGCTTTCCAATGGCAGTTTGCCCATTAGTAGAGATGGCTCTGCTACCATAAGTTTTCCGGGAGGAGGCAAGGAACTCTATATTGACTATTTTGACTCCCAGCCTGATGCGGACGCTGCGCCGGCAAGGCCCGCGGATGGCAGCGTGCCCGGTTATGGCGGTACAGCCACGGGGCCGAATACTTCGGCAGGCAGCAGCCCAATATCCAAATTCATCAACGACCTGATTACCGGCATTGCGTCGTTTATTATCCAGCAGGTTTTTAATCTGTTTACTATTTTGGTAGCGCCGCTCCTGCAGGGCTTTTTGTCCGTAAGGGTGCATACGGACGTTTTTGTAAATGTCATCTATCCCGGCTGGGAAGTCTTAAGGAATGTCTGCAATATTTACTTTATTGTCGCGATTATTGCCATTGCTTTGGGAACGCTGTTTCGGGTGGAATCTTACAAGTTCAAGGACCTTTTGGTCCAGCTGATGATAGCGGCCCTTACCGTGAATTTTAGCCTCGTGATTGCCCAGGCGGTCTTGGGGGTGGCTGATACCCTGCAGAACCAGTTTTTGCCCAATAACCAACAGGTCATTGGGCAATTGGCCAAGGATTTGATGCCCGCGAACATCAAGGAGATTTTGGACAAAAATTTGCTTGCAAAAGACAGCGTGTTTGCCACGGCCGGCACCAGCCTGTTTTTAATGTCTATGAGCGTGGGCGCGTTTTTGGTGTTCTGCGCGATTTTAATTTTTTTGCTTATTCGGATTGTAGCCTTGTGGATTTTGCTGATGCTTTCGCCTTTGGCTTACGCGGCCGGGGTTTTGCCTTCCACTTCGTCTATGCGTAAAAAGTGGTGGGATGAGTTTATAAAATACGCTTTTTTTACGGCCATAATGGGATTTTTTATGAATATGGCCGCGATAATTTCTTCCAACTACAAGTACGTGTTCGCGGATATTTCCACGAACATGATCAATAATACTTTTACGGTTTTAATTTTGGCCGTAGCGAGCAATGTCCTGCTGTTGGTATTTTTGATAGCGGCCTTAAAGATCGCCTCGGACATGGGCATTTTCTTTGCCGACAAAGTCACGGAAATTGCCAAGAAAGGCATGTTCATGCCGTTTAAGGGCGCGGCGGCGATTGGTGTTGTGGGGGGCAAAGGGGCAAAGTGGGTAGGCAAAGACTGGGCCGGCGGCTGGATACAAAAAAAGTATAATGAAGGGACTGCCAAATTAGCTGAGGGCGGTAAATTGAAAAAGGCATTGTTCGCAGGACTCCACATCCCTTCTACTGTTAGAGCTTTTAGAAAAGACTCGAGCGAGAACTTACAGCGCAGTAAAGATTTAACCGCGGCCGCGGCCCTAAGCGTAAAGCGGCAGGTGCCCGGTTTCCGGCGCAAAGGGGAAGATCCCTTGGCACTTTATAATGAACATAAAGGCAAGGAGCTTTTAGAAGAAAGACGCGGAGAAACTTCGGACAGCGAACAGGATGAAGTTAAGTTTGCTTTGAAGTTGTATGAGGATGCGGCAAAAGGAGATAAAGACGCGCAATTGATGTTGCCTGAACAGCTTCGCCGTATGTTTAAAAACCACAACATGAATGAGTTTGTGGAGCAATTCGCTATAGAAGTGGGCATAACTGACAAAAACGGTGTAAAGAAAAGAATTGGAAGTCAGGATGATAAAAAGGTTAGGTATAACAGAGACAGCCTTAGGGGCGTTATGAACGAATTAGAGAGAATGGGATCCATTACACATACTGTAAACGAAGAATATCAAAAACGTTTAGGTACTTTAGGTTATGCTTCCGATGACCTTACCGGCAATGAATTGACATATACAGATGATACCGGCAAAGCCCATTTAATAGATGTAGAGTTTAACCCCACAGCTCTTTCTTATGAAGTAGTAGGGCAGAAAGATTATTCTGACCTCCATGAATACGCGCAAAATGATCCTTCGGTCACCAATGATTTGACTCTCCGAGCCATGATAAAAAGTCTGGAGTCAGGTTCAGGGTCGGATTATAGCTCTTTTAAAGCGGCTCATCCAGATTTTGATATGAAAAGATATAAAAACGCGAGACAGGATAGGAGCAAAATCGCGGAAAGAAATATTAACCTTAGTAAAAAGCTGGAAATGCCGCAAATGCAGCAGTGGTGGGAGTCCATGGTTTCCCATGATTCAAGCGGTAATATAGTTTTCGGTGGCTCGGGCGCCCATATATTCACTCACATGACTACAGGTAAGGAATTTTTAGGCACACGCGGCCAGCCGTCCGGTCGAGTAACAGAATTTTATCTGCCATTCGTTAAGGATAGGACACAGTTTAGAAAAGAGCTAAAGAGAGTTATTAAGGAGAAGGCTTTTGTTGATGGCAGAAAGATACAAAATATAGATTTGGAAGTTGACAAACAGGAATATGATAATTTGCGCATGGTGGCTTTAATTGAAAAGGATATAGACTTAGTTACGGTCAAAAAATTTGACCTTATTGATCCCGCTACAGCCACAACTACTCGAGCAGCTCTCGCCCCTTCAGATCCTAGGTATGCCTCTGAGCTAGTCAAACATATTACTGATTTAAGAGCAATTCTTAAAAAATGACATTAGATCAAGTAAAAAGAATTGTCGCTGATTCCCAATTCCCGCCGGACTTTAAACGGCGGTTGGGTTTAATTTTGCCTAACTTAGATAAATACATCTTAACTGGCCTCGGCAGGGAAGTAAGCCGGGGAGACAGTCTGCCCATTGCCGTGTTTTTAGTCGAAAAGTGGGAAAATTTTGCCAGGATACTCGATGGCTTAAGGAAGAGCGATTCCCGCGCTGTCCAGGATTTTTTTAAGCTCCTTAGGGAAATCGGTGATCCGGTAATAAATGAAGAGGAGAAATTATTTTTTTTAAGTTTGGTCTTAGATGCAAGATCGCTCGCCGGCGCCTCCAAGCTGGACATATTACCCCAAGAATATGAGAATATTCTGGATTATGAGATTTCGTTATTTTGGCATTTGCCCAAAGAAGAAATAATGTTTTTACTGCAGAACCGTTTGTTATTCTTGGAAAGCAAAATAAACCTGCTTAACCATATGCAGGTCGTGACATGGGAACACGATTGGGATTATGCAAGTAATTTTAGCAAGGCTTTTTCCGATTTATTGTACCAGAATAAGGAAATGTTTGGAGCAGGCGCGCCTAAAGAAGTGGGGGTTTGGATCAAAGAATTTTTTAATTTTAGCTCGCCGACGTTTTCGCAGGCTACTGTAGTGGGAGTGGCGGAATTTTTAGTAAAAGACCCTTTTGTCCAGAAGCTTACCGGCGCTGAAAGGAAAACTTTATCGGAAATTTTAAAATTATTTATATGGTTTTTAGAACCGCAAATTAATGAAACAGAAGTTTTGGGGTATAAGGAAGAAATGAGGTTAAAAGAAGCCGAGCTGGCTGAAAAAGAGGCAAAGAGCGCAACGGGAGGCCTCGTGGCTGCCCCAACTATACCAAAAGGGCCTTTGGCTGGGGCGCAGAGACCAATGAGCGATGTTAAGACCACAGATGCGCAGATAAAAACTGATTACGCAGATGCAAAAAAATCAAAATTTGAGGACAGGCAAAGCCAGACAGGCAGAGGGGAAAATGGGAATGGGCCGGGGCAGGATAGGGGGTTGAAGTTTGGGCAAGTGCAGGAAAAAATTCCAAACCAGAAACCAATGCCGCCGGTTCCGCCAGGGGGAAGTATGAAGTATGAAGTAAGAAGTATGGATAGGCAGGTGGAGATAGACCGAAAATTAGAAGAGTTGAAGAATAGAAGCAAGAAGAAAGAATTATGAAGTAAGGAAAATTAATAAATGAAAGTTTTCCAGTCAAAATTCAACAAATTACCTGGCACAGATTATCGGGAAGTTTACGAAAAAGCATGGGATTTATATAAAAATATTAAACGAAAATCCAAAAGGAAACCGTATATTAGATCAGCTTACTTTGGGAACAACAAAGTCTTTCTGGATTATTTTTGGCAACACTTGCACCAGAAACATCAGTCAGATAGGTTAAGACGTTTAAAGTTTTACGCGTGTGCTTTGGAGCTATTGCAAAAAACAAGGACTTTGCCCACGATAAAATCACATGTTAATAAGCCCCACAATCTTTTGTATCGTTTTTTAGGTAAAACCTCGGAAGGAGATTTATTTGCGGTACAAATACTGCAAGATTTAAAAAAAGAAAAAAAGCATTTTTTATCGGTTTTCCCATATGATTTACATGATGAATAAAAAAAGAGTCTCCGCAAGTGTGGTATATAAACCACGGGGCCGAGACCCTTTCTCTTAAGGGCTTCCGCTAATTGTGGTGCAAAAACCACGGGCCGAAGACCTATATAATAAGATTAGCAGAAATTATAAAGTTGTCAAGATAAAAATCCGCTTTAATTAAAAGCAATATGCAACCGCAGGAAATCGATAAAATTAAACAACTGGTAAAATCATCCTCCCTATTATCGCAAACCGAGAGGGAGGAGTGGTTGGTTTTGTCCGGGCTAATGAACGACAAGCAGTTGTGGGAGTTGCGCGAGATTTTGTCGTCAAATACACAGCCCCAAATCCAGAACATCAGGCCGGCTCTTTCGGAAATTCCCCAGTACCATCCGGTACGGGGCACGCCACCCTTGACCCATATTATGAATTTGCCAAAGGCGGGCACGGCGGTGTTCCCGCATCAAGAAGTAAGAAGTAAGAATCAGGAAGTAAGGGTTGAAGAGAAGAAAACAAAGTTTTGGCAGAAGATCAAAGATGTTTTGGAGGAAAAGGAATTGCCGGCAGGGCATCTTGATCCGGTTAAAGAATTAGAATTGCCCGCGCGTATCCAGCAGGCTCCGGTTGCGCCGCCGCTACCCGTAGCAAGCCCACAGGCTCCGAAACAAGATTTTAAGCAACAAGATTTTAAGCGCGAAACCGAATTCTCCGTGGGTACCCTCAGGGTAGACAAGCTGGTGGTATCGGGCGAAGGGCAAGGGCAAGCAGAAACCGGCGGCCAATTGGCGCAAGAAATCATCAAAAAGAATGAGGCTAGGGCCGGTGAAAAACAAAACCAGGCTCAGCGCGTTGCCCCAAATTTTCCGCTCAAGGGTAATTTTAGCAAGCAAATATCCGAGTATGAAATGGCCCAGAGCCGTTCATCAGAAGGGCGGGAAGACGAAAGGCAGTTAATAACCGGCCTTGAAGATCCGGGAATTTTAGTTGAAGCGAGAATAGGAGGCAAAGCCAAGGGTCCGTCTTTTCAGGAGGAGGCGGCAAAAATCAGCTCTTTGGAAGAAGCCGGAAGGCTTTCGTCTTCGGACCTGGCCAAAAATATAGCTTTGCCGCTTAAAAATCTTGCCGCAAGCTTTGGCTACCACAGGCTGGTCTTATCGTTTGAAAAAAGCCCCCTGTTCCAGAGTTATATTGCCACCGGCCTGGCCGCGCTTTCCGGAAAAAGGGATTTGGACGCTCCCGCGCCGGGCGGGCAGTTAAGCCGCAGGGAATTTGAAAAGATGGCGGATGTGCTCCGGGCGATTAAGAATTAAGAAGAAGTAAGAAGCAAGAAGTATGAAGTAAGGGAAAACAAATAAAAAAATGCAAAACGACGGTAAGAAGAAGATTGAGTCTTTTACGGACTTAATTGCCTGGCGGGAAGGCCATAAGTTGGTTTTAGAAATTTATAAGTCTACAAAGGCTTGGCCGAAGGAAGAACTTTTTGGCTTAATCAGCCAGATTCGCAGGGCAGTAGTTTCTATAACTTCTAATTTAGCCGAAGGGTTCAGCCGGAGCACCCTGAAAGATAAGGCTAATTTTTATACCATGGCCTTGGGCTCGTTGACGGAAACCCAAAATCAGTTGCTGATCGCGAGAGATTTAGGTTATTTGGAGAATAAATTGTTCCATCCATTAGCTCAAAGAACGGTTGTAATCAGTAAATTAACAAACGGGCTTATTAAAAAATCACGAAGTCTTAATCCCTAATTCTTACTTCATACTTCTTACTTCAAGAAAAGAGATTTTAAAACATATAGTTGTTAATGTGCTATAATTTTATATAGAAACATCGATATAAACTACCATGCAATATCCTGTGCCGCAATTTACGGAAGTGGAAGACAAGCTGATTGGGCCTTTGTCCATCAAGCAGTTTTTTATAGTTTTCGCGGCGGGCATCCTAATTTTTGCAGGGTATTCGGCGACCAAAAGCATAGTTGCTATGGTAATTTTGTTCCTGATTTTCGGGGTGCCGGCATTGGCCTTGGCTTTTGCCAAAATTAACGGACGGCCCGCTTACCGGCAGCTGCCTTTTTTGCTTAAGTTTTTTTCCGCCCCAAAGAAGCTCGTGTTCCATAAGGAATCGTCAGGCTTTTCAGCCAGCACCAAAATGAAAGACGCCTCGCTTTCAGAGGATAAAAAACCCGAAGAAAAGGCTTTGGGAACCACCAAAGAGAGGCTGAAGCAGGTGGGAGATATCCTTAAAAAACAGGAGGAAGAGGAAGAGCAGTTAGTGGGGAAGATAAGATAGAAGTAAGAAGCAAGAAGTAAGTATTAAGGTTCGGATTTTCATCCCTTACTTCATAATTCTTACACCATACTTCTAACCATGGATATGCAAAAGAAAAACAAACAGGTAGGCAAGTCAACGCAAAGTTTTTTGCGCATCGCGGAAATCAAAAATGACACCGTGGTTTTGGACGACGGCACTTTGCGCGCGATTCTAGCCGTGGCTTCCACCAATTTTGACTTAAAGAGCCAGGAAGAGCAGGAGGCGATCATCTTCAACTACCAAAGGTTTTTAAATTCGCTTGATTTTTCCGTCCAGATTTTAATGCAGAGCCGCAAGATGGAAGTCGGGTCCTACGTGGAAAAGCTAAAAAAAATCGCTGAAAAACAGACCAATGAACTTTTAAGGGTCCAGACGGTGGAGTATGTGGAATTTATCAGCCGGCTGATTGAGAATGCCAGCATTATGAACAAGAATTTTTATTTAATTGTGCCCTTGGGCAAGAGTATTAGCCCTTCGGTGCCCGGGTTTTTGTCAAGGCTATTCGGTGGAGGCAAAACTAAAGAGGCCGCGGAAAGGATTGAGAATTTTGAAAAGGCAAAACAAGAGCTCGATACCCGGATTCTGTCCATGTCGTCCAGTATATCGTCCGTGGGGCTTCAGGCGGTAAGACTGAAGACCGAAGAGATTATCCAGTTGTATTATAATTCCTACAACTTCGAGTCAGGCCCTGTTATTGATCCTAAATCGTTGGCTGAGATAAAACTAGCCGAACCCCAACCATGAAGTAAGAAGCAAGAAGTAAGTATTAAGGTTTACAATTAGACTCTTACTTCTTAATTCATACTTCTTACTTCTCTTTAATTTATGTCCCTATTCAAACCAAAAACCCAGGAAGAGCTTGATGCCAAGAAAGCGCGGTTAGACGAACTCGAAAGCGAGGCTAACGCGGGCAAGCGCTTGCAGGAGGTCGACAAGACTTATCGCGAAGGGCTTACAACCCTAAGGGATCTTATTGCCCCGGCGGCTTTGGATTTCCAGGGCTCGCATTTTGAGCTTAACGGCAAGTTTGCCCGAAGCTTTTTCGTTTTGGCGTATCCGCGCTTCCTTTCATCAAACTGGCTGTCTTCCATCATCAACGCCGAAGGCGCGCTGGACGTGTCGCTGTTTATTTACCCCATTGATTCCGAGACAATCCTTAAAAAGCTAAAAAGCAAAGTCGGCGAGATCGGTTCCCAGGTCGCCATCAACCAGGAAAAAGGCATGGTCAGGGACCCAATGCTGGAAACCGCTTACAGGGACGTGGAGTCGCTCCGTGATTCGCTTATCCAGGGTACGGAGCGGTATTTTAGGGTTGGGATTTATTTTACCGTGTACGCCGACAATTTAAAGCAGTTAGATGAATACAGCGCTTCTTTGGAGTCAGCGCTTGGTTCCAAATTGATTGTGACTAAGCGGGCAATGCTCCAGACTCAAAACGGCTTTAATTCCACTTTGCCTCTGGGCCTGGACGAAATGGATGTGGGCAACAACATGAACACCGGGCCGCTGTCCACGACTTTTCCGTTTGTATCATCCGACCTAACTTCCAACGACGGCATCCTTTATGGCATTAACCGCCATAACAACAGCCTGATACTGTTTGACCGTTTTGCCATGGAAAACGCCAACAGCGTGGTGTTTGCCAAAAGCGGGGCCGGGAAATCGTACGCCATCAAACTGGAAATTTTAAGGAGCCTTATGGTCGGCACGGAAGTGATTGTGGTTGACCCGGAAAACGAGTACAAGCATTTGGCCGAGGCCGTGGGCGGCACGTACTTGAGCGTGTCTTTGAATTCCAATTCCCGTATTAACCCGTTTGATTTGCCCGCGGGCCTTGAGGGCGAGGACAATTCCGACATTATGCGCACTGCGGTGGTAAGCCTTTTGGGCCTCGCGAACTTGATGGTCGGGAAATTGAACCCGACCGAAGAGGCGTTTTTGGACAAGGCGATTTGGCAGACTTACGCGAAGAAAGACATCAGCCCCGAACTCCAGGATTTCAGGAATGTGGAAACTCCGACCATGAACGATTTGCTGGAAATTTTACAGGGCACGGTGGGCGCGGAAAGCCTTGCCCAGCGTTTCATGAAATACACGGAAGGCACTTTCGCGGGGCTCTTTAACCAGCCCACGAATGTCGTCCTCAATAACCAGCTGGTGGTTTTCTCTATTAGGGATTTGGAAGATGAGCTGAGGCCGATTGCCATGTACATCATCTTAAATTACATTTGGAATATTGTAAGGAGCGAGCTCAAAAAAAGGATTATGGTGATAGATGAAGCCTGGATTTTAATGCAGCACGAGGACAGCGCCAGGTTTCTATTTGGCATTGCCAAAAGGGCGCGGAAATACTATTTGGGTCTCACGACCATTACCCAGGACGTGGTGGACTTTATGAACAGCCCTTACGGCAAGCCGATTGTGACCAATTCCTCCATCCAAATTTTGCTCAAACAGTCGCCGGCGGCCATTAACGTAATAGCGGAAACTTTCTTTTTGACCGAGGGCGAGAAGTATCTGCTTTTGGAAAGTGAAGTCGGCGAAGGCATCTTTTTTGCCGGGAGCAAGCACGCGGCCATTAAAATTTACGCGTCCTATGTGGAAGACCAGATAATCACCACAGACCCGAAGCAGTTGTTGGATATAAAAGAAAGCCAGGAGAGCGTTAATTAGTAGCAAGTAGTAAGTAGCAGGTAGCAAGCTGGGGGGTTTCCCCCTGATACTTAATACTTGCTGCGTGCTACTTTTTTTATGGCAGAAGACGACAATAAACAATCAAATACCGGAGTGGCGGACGCGCCGGCTGGCGATGAGCTTGACCCTTCCCAGCGAGAAGTTGATGAAGCCTTGCGCGGAGTAGAAAGGGCTACTTCGGCGGAAGAAAAAAAGGCATCAGCCGAAAATGCTTCCCGGGTTTTTGAACCTTTGGGAGGCACTCCGCTGCCGGTTATTTATAATAAACCTTTAGGCGGCGGCGCGAATATTTTTGGGGTAACAGTTAACCACAAGCCGATGTTGCCGGGGGCGATCGCTAAGGTCGCGGTGGACACCGAAATAGAGATTGGCGGCGTGTTTTTGAGCTTGTTCAACAAATGGGAGATCCAACGGCGCAGCGGCGGCGCCCCATTGCCGTTGCCCAAGCCGATATTTTCAGCCAAAGGCGCGTTAATTTATGTTAACAGGCCGTTAGCCCAATTATTGCCTGTTGGGACTGATTTTGAAATTATTTTATTTTCCGAAAAATTGGGCGGTCGGCGCCGAAAATTGCCGATAAGGTTTGTTTTTTTAAAGCCTGAGGAAGCCAAAGGGCAAAAAGCTGCGGGTGGGGAAGAAGCGGGCAGAGAGCGCGGCGGCGCTTCGGGTCCGGACAGGAGCGCGGTGGATTCTGCCGCCGGGGCAATAAATACATTGATGGGCGGAGTCCAAGCCGCAATGGGTGATCCTTTGGCGAAGTTTGCCGAAGGGCTAAAAGGCGGGAAGAAAGCGGCTGGAGAAAATTTGAAACCGGTAATTCCGCCGGCTATCAAAACAGTTCCAGCGGCCAGGGCCGGGAATAAAGCCAAAACCAAAGAAGATTTTGACGCGGATGGGGGCGATGCTGATGTAACTGATGAAATATCAACCCAGACGCAGGTACGGGCAGCGCCGGAAACTATTCGGCAAAGCGCGGAATTGGTAGGCGAATATATAGATAAAAATCCGGAAACCATCGAGCATACCCAAACTCGTGAAAAGGTTTTGGGTGCTTTAAAATCCGGCGATTTAAGCGGGCTTAGCGCGGAGGAACATGCTAGCCTGCAATCAACGGTAAAAACTATTGCCAGTTCTTCGGGCGGCGCTGAAATAGCGCAGCTAAAATCCGCGGCGCGGATGGTTGGCAGTGAATCGGCCAGTATCCAAGCCGAAATGCAGAATGAAGCTTCAGCGGAGGTGCAAGCAAAAACAGGCGGCGGATTGGCGCCTGCGTCGGCGCCTGGGGACAAGCGTATGGAGTTCAAGCAGAGCGCGGAATTGGTCGGTGAATATTTGTATAAAAATTCGCAATTGGTCCCGGATACAGCGGCCAGGGGGAGGATTTTAGAAGCGCTGGGTAAAGGAAGCCTGGAAAGTTTGTCGGAAAGCGATAAGAAATTATTGGTTAATGTGGTTAAGCCTGCCGCGACTGCCCCTAGCCAGCCGGCAAAACTTCAGGCGGCCATGCAAACAGTGGCGGATGTTGCCGAAGGAAAGGCCAAGTTGCCTTCCGGCCTAGCTCAAAGTCCGCGTCCTGTTGGGCCTTTAGAAGCCCAGACTGCGCGTAAAGAAAAAGAGCCGGTTGAGTCTGAGGCATCTAAAAAGCAAGAGCAAAGGATATCCAAGGCAGAAGTTCCAGAACAGCGCCCACAACAACTTACGGAAGCCGCATCGTCTGCGGAAATGGCTGAAAAGTTAAAGGTGATGAAAGGCTTGGAGGGGCAATTGTCCAAAGTCCCTTCGCCCCAGGCCCAAAAATCTTCTGTAGATGGAGTCCAGGGCAGGCTCCCGGCGACCGGGGAGGCTGTGTCTTCTTTGCGAGCAAGTGAATTCGCGAGCGGCGCTCCGGGAGCCTGCGGCGCTACACAGCAGTCTTCGGAGTCGGAAAGAAAATTGGAATCCGAACAAAAGCTGGAAGAAAGCGGCGTTGGTTTGCCGCCGACAGATTTGGAAGAAGGGGCGGTGCCGGAAGGGCCGCAAGAGGGATTGGGCGGTCAGCCGCAGGCTCCCGGAGCGCCCCGTCCGGGCCGCGGAGAACCGATTGCGCCGGCTCCTCCGGTTGGACCGGCGCTCCAAAAACAGGCGGAAGAAGAGGCGGAAAAAAAGAAGCCGGAAGAAAAGCCCGGGGAAGAAGCCCAAGCTCCGGAAGAAGAAATTCCGGAGGAAACACAAAGGGCGGAAGAAGCCCGCCAGATTGCCCAAGACCCGCGCGGTCTAAAAAGTTTTAACCAGAAAGAAGCAGAGGTACTCCTAAATAAGGAGGTTAATGCGGTTTTAAATAAAGTTGCCATTGGGGTATGGGCCACGGCAATTGAAACTGTTTTTTTGACCGTTTTGCTCGGCGCTATTATAGGCGATATAATTTGGATTTTTGGCCCAAAAGTTATTGCCAGCTCCTCCAAGTTGGCAAGCTGGGCTGCAAAAAAATTCCCTAAAATGCCCAAAGGGTTTAGGGAAAAGGTGGATATTAGTTCCGTTAAGCTTAAATTAAGTTTGGGCGTTAAGGCGCATATTGCGGCAATGAATGCGGTTGTTTTGCTTATCGCAGGCTTAATTTTCTTATTAGTGGCAGCTCTTTGGGGGGTTTGTAACAGGATTGAAGGCTATCCGCTTAAGCTGTTATATAACCTTGAAGGGGTTTGTGTTGTTTTAGACAAAGTTTCAACTTCCTTGAACGATGCGGCGAGTTATGCTAATAACCTTACAACTCAGCCTCCTCCGGTGCCTTCGGGCGGGCTTTGCGCGCCGGTTGCTGTCGGGCCTGCCAGCCCCCAGGCTTTGGCGAGTACTTGTTTCGGTCAAAATGCCCCGGCCGCTTCAATTATAGCCAACCCGGAAAGCGGAGGAGATCCTACCAGGGAAAGCGGGGCGGATAAATGCAAGGACGGCAATTCTTTTTCTATTGGTTTATTTCAAATTAATCTAGTGGCCCATGGGGATAAAATCAGTCCGGCCTGCGGCAAGAGTTCTTTGTTTAAAATAAACGGCCAGGGTTTTCAGGGGGATTGCCTTTCAAGGAACAGCAAAGGAATTTGTGTGCGCTATGATTGTGAGGTGATAAATTTGCCCCAGTATAACATTTGTAAAGATTACCTGAAAGATGCTTCCCAGAATATTAATTTGGCATGCCGAATTTCAAACAACGGCCAGAATTGGTCTGCCTGGAGCAATACTGCGCGGGCATGCGGGTTCTGATATAATTATGGATATGGACAACCAAAAAAAATTTCCAATGGGAGTGGTGTACGCGGCGGCAGGGCTACTGGTTTTAGCCGGGCTTTTTTGGGCGGTTATTCCGCTTGTTAAAAATACTGACCTAGAGCCTACGGGCCAAACTATGCCGGTTTTGGGCAAGGCCGGCGACGTTAATGTGCGGAACGTGTATAAGAACCCGGTGGAAAAAACAGAAGAGGCCATAGTCATATCGCAAAAGCCGGGCTTTAAGATTATTTATTTTCCCAAGGACGAAGCTTTCCTTATAACGCTTGCACAAACACCCATCAGCCAATCGCGCGCGTTGGCCGAAGCTGAATTGTTGGCTAATTTAGGCATTACAAAGGACCAAGCATGCGAATTGAAGGTCGTAATTACTGTGCCTTATGAAGTGGACCCCGCGGCTTCTGGGCAAAATTATCCGTTGAGCTTTTGTCCAAATTAGGAGAATTAGGTAAAATCTGCTATAATAGTTTAAGGTAATTTAATCAAATTTGAAATAAAAATGAACAAAAAAGCCATAATAATCCTAGCCGCAATTTTTTTGCTAATTGTCGGCACATTGGGTTTTTTAATATATTCCAGGAGTTCATCTACAGAGGAACAACCTCCTGTTGTAGTGGATAGTACAAACACCCTACCGGATCCTGTGGATCAAACCACTCCTCCGCTCCCGCCGCCTGAAAAATTTGCCCTGCTCACGCAGGCCGGGGAGCAGGTGGTGTCACCCGCGCTTTTTTATAACGGCAATGGCGTGACTTATTTAAATACCCAAGGCCAATTAATGAAGGCGGATTTTGAAACTTCGGTCGAGGGCGGGCAAACTCTCGCTCGCTCGCGGAATTTGGACATCCAGCAAAAAAGCAATATAGCCAGGATTTTGTGGCCAAAAAACGGGGATGATTTCATAGCTGAATCCGAGGATTCCGTGGGCAATAAATCTTACAGTTATTTTAATTTTTCCACCGGCGCGTATTTAGATTTACCAAAGGAAGTAACGGCTTTAGAATGGCTGCCCAGCGGTGATAAAATTATTTTTGTCTGGGTAGCGAAAGATGCAGATGGCAATGAAAAGGCGACTTTGAATATTGCCAACCCGGATACCAGCGGCTACTCGCAAATCGCTGAACTTTATGAAAGCGATGACGCTTTATACCTCTCGCCCGACGGCTTGAATTTGGTTTTCCATAGGGCAAAAAATACAGGCAGCGTGAATAAAATTATCCAAACCACGCCTGACGGCAAAATCTGGAAAGATTTGGTTAAGGAAGGGTATAATTATGGAATTCTTTGGAGCCCGGACAGCCAGAAACTCTTATTCGGTAAATTGGACCGCAGCGGTTTGGGCTACCAGCTTTGGTATTATGATTTGTATTCCGGGGAAGTGAAGAATTTAGGGCTTTCAACTGTACCCTTGAAAGCCGTTTGGGGCAGTGACAGCCGCACGGTTTACGCGGCCGCGCCTAATGGAGGGCAGGCAATAAGGGATTACGCGGAGTTAACCAATACTTTTACCTCGGATATTTTTTATAAAATTGATACCTCAACTTTGGAAAAGACCGAATATCTGCCCGAAAATTTAACTGTTGACGGCAGGGATTTATTTTTGAATCCCGGTGAAGATAAAGTATTTTTCAGGAACGCGCAGGATGGAGGATTGTACTATTTAGACCTTTTGCGTTAAGCGTTATAGTTAAATACCCGTTTGTCTTTTTAGCTTACTATAAAAACAATAATGAGCAAAAATGACAAAAACGACGGAAATGACAAAAATGTAGCTGCATATTATTTTTGTCAATTTTGTCATTTATTTAATTTTTGTCATTGATCTTATGTCTAAACAATCCACCATCTTCATCTGCTCTTCCTGCCAGCACCAAGCCCCCAAATGGCAGGGGAAGTGTTCGAATTGCGGGGAGTGGAACACGCTGGAGGAGAAGCATGAAGTAAGAAGTAAGAAGCAAGGGTTTAAGCTGTCATCAGCTGTGGATTTATCATCACTCGCCATGGATCAGCATGGGAGGATA
>Ga0209542_10006153_pt1 | contig 23510 bp, 36 predicted proteins | sample RifCSPhighO2_01_FD_184028 | JGI IMG/M metagenome (GOLD analysis project Ga0209542, IMG submission 184028) | Soil microbial communities from Rifle, Colorado - Rifle CSP2_plank highO2_0.1 (SPAdes) (version 2) | ecosystem: Environmental > Terrestrial > Deep subsurface > Rock core/Sediment ... | reverse complement strand
CATCACTTCATTTCTTGGCCATCTTTTTCTTTTAGTCATACGAATATAATGCCTAATAAGTAGATATTTTTTATTAAAGACAAATGCATAAAGTTTATATATAATAATGCCTAACAAATATTTATAACTTTGAGATGTTATATTGTAATATGGTTTTCATAAGAAAAAAGAAGGTCAGAGGTAAAACTTACTATTATGTCGTTGAAAGTAATTTGATAAATGGAAAGATTAAGCAAAAAGTTATTTACTATATCGGCACAGCCGATACACTTCTTAAAAAACTGAAAGTTAAGCACTAATATTTACACATAGCTAATTAAACCTATAATCTTATATATCTAACATCCTTAAGTAATTGATGTCAGATTTGGCGTTTAATATTGATGACGTAACAGTTTACCAAAGAGGAATGGATGAAATTCTCAGGCAAAGACAGGGAGAAGCTGACGAAGCAAGAAAACAGCTTCGCGATGGTAATTTATCAGAGTCGGCAAGAGCGTCATGTTTAGCAAAAATAAGGAGTTATGAACAAATGCGGGAAGGGTTAAGGACAATAACAATTTATTCTGATTAATTATATTTAGTATGATAACTTGTAACAAGACTATTATCCAGCCAATGCCGAGTATGAATTAATAAAAGGTACCCTCACTAATTAATTATAAGAATTTATATTAATCAAATCGGATTTATATTAATTATGTTTTTTGTTGCGACTATCTGGTTTTGTATTATAATTTCTAGCCATCAGTAATAAAATCATCTCGAATTAATCTAATTACCTATTTTATTTCATAACTTCCATTAACTACTCTCCCACAACAAATCTTATAAACCTCGCATTTGCTTAATCATTATGGCGCTAAAACCAATTGGAGAAAGAGTAATTCTAAAACCGGTAAAGCATGAAGAGAGAACAAAGTCAGGAATCTATCTTCCAAAATCAGAAGACAAAAAAGAAGGGATAATTCAGGAAGTCGGAGCATTGAGAGACAATCAGCCAATGCCTCTGAAAAAAGGCGACCACGTCCTATACTCCGGCTACTCCAACGAAGAAATAGAGTTCAACGGCGAGAAATTCATTGTTGTCGAATTCAAGGATATCGTTGCGAAGATAGAAGGAGGGACGCAATGAGAGTTAGAGATTATCTTGAGCCGATACAAAAAGCAGGATTAACTATTCTTGCTTATCCAACATCTCTAAGAAAATCAGGATTGCATTATGAATTGACAGATAATCCTGGTCGCGAGATACTTGCAAAGACGGCCCTTGGAGGACTCATTTTTGGTGTAACAGTATCATTAGCATCGGTTTTATTGAATAAGATTACCGGAGATGGTGTTGTTTATGAATCTGGATTATTGGTTATGGGTTCTAACTGTTCTTCTGGGCTTTATGAATACTTAAGAGTCAGGCATGGTAAAAAAAACAAATCCACGGAGGAATTAGATTAAAATGCCAGAAACACAAGAAAAAATAGTCTATGTTTGGGGAAATGATTTAGATCCATTTAGTAGAGGTACAACACCAACATATTGCACACACCCCTTTAGCAATACAGGGAGAAATACTGGGGACGGAAGTGCAAAATCGGTGGCTGGCTGGGTTAGAGAGCTAATGTCTAAGGGATATAATCTAGTTTTAGACACAACTCCAGAAGGCAGACGCAAACCTTTAGATAAAGAAGATTATCCAATATTTTTGGAGTTAATTAGACAACAAGGAGGCTTGGAATAAAATGCCAAAGCAGCTAACCTTCAACGAAAACGCAAGAAAATCTTTGCTCGCAGGAATAAACAAAGTCGCAAACACAGTTAAGATGACATTGGGCCCAAAAGGCAGAAATATAATTCTCGACAAAGACCCAATGCCATTGATAACAAACGACGGAGTCACAATAGCAAAAGAAATAGAACTAAAAGACAAGTTTGAAAACATCGGCGCAAAACTCATCAAAGAAGTGGCGAGCCAAACACAGGACAAAGCCGGCGATGGAACAACCACAGCCACCTTATTGGCGCAGTTAATGATAACAGAAGGCTTGAAAAACATAACAGCCGGAAGCAATCCAGTTGAAGTGAAAAAAGGAATTGAACTCGCGACAAACAAAGTAGTCCAGTACCTAAAGCAAAAATCAGTTCAAATAGCAACAAAAGAGCAGATTGCACAGGTTGCAACAATCTCAGCAAATAACGACGAGAAAATCGGTTCTTTAATCGCAGACGCAATGGAAAAAGTCGGCACAAACGGCGTGATAACTGTCGAAGAAGCAAAAAGCATAGAAACTCATCTCGAACTCGTCGAGGGAATGCAGTTTGACAAGGGCTATCTCTCGCCTTACATGGTAACAGACGCAGAAAAAATGGAGGCAAATTACGAAAACTCATTCATACTAATCACCGACAAATCAATTTCAAATGTAAAAGAATTAATTCCAGCTCTTGAAATCGTATCCCAATCGTCCCGTCCGCTTTTGATAATCGCCGATGATGTCGAAGGCGAAGCCCTCACAACACTAGTATTAAACTTGCTAAGAGGAGCGATAAAGGTTTGCGCAGTAAAAGCGCCGGGGTTTGGCGACGAGAAATCAGAGCTTCTGCAGGATATAGCAATCCTCACAGGCGGAAAACTTTTCCTGAAAGACACCGACGACAAACTTGAATCACTAAAACTTGAAGACTTGGGGCAGGCAGCGAAAACAAAAACAAAAAAAGACGAAACTCTGATAATTGAAGGCCGGGGAGACAAAAATAAAATCCAGCAGAGGATAAATTCGCTTGAGGCAAGAATCAAAACAGAGCAGTCTGCTTATTTGAAAGAAGATTTAAGAAAACGCCTTGCAAAATTGTCAGGAGGCGTCGCAGTAATTAACGTAGGCGCAGCGACAGAAACAGAATTAAAAGAAAAGAAAATGCGGATTGATGACGCTCTGCACGCCACAAAGGCAGCAGTTGAAGAAGGAGTTGTCGCGGGCGGAGGCATAACTTTGATTCACGCAATAAAACAAATTGACATTCTGAATCTTCCCGACGAACAGTTAATCGGAGCGAGAATTGTGAAGAAAGCGCTTGAAGGCCCCATAAGGCAGATTGCAGAAAACGCAGGTAAAGATGGAAGTGAAGTCCTGGCGAATTTAGCAGGCAAAGACCCAGGCATCGGCTACAACGCACGCACAGACACTTACGAAGATTTATTCAAGTCAGGAGTAATAGACCCGACGAAAGTAGTTAGATACGCCCTGCAGTCAGCGTCGTCAATTTCAGCAATGGTTCTGACAACCGAAGGGCTTGTCGCCGATTTGGACGAAGACAAAGATAAAAGAGATTCCAACCCTGCGATTATTTTATAATTAGTTCAAACATCCAATAGTTAATAATAAAATAACAACCCGCACATTCATTTAATAATCAGTCCTAATTAACCAAAATACCACCAGCGATATAACACCATATCGAGTTTATGTTAATTATGTTTTATGCTATAATTATTATTAAACGTTCCGCAAGAAATCCTATTGCTTTAGCTGTAGGATGAATTGCGGCATAATCTTTTTGTATTGATTATCATAAAAATACTTAATTGACTTAACTCACTATATTGCTCAACAGAAAATCAACAGAAGCACCACGCGTCGCAATAAGACGAAAAGGACGCCTTGCCCTTTAGGGCAAGGAGGATGTCACATGTATTCACTCATTCACAACAACCGTCCCCATCGCCCACGCCCTTATATGATCATGATAACCCCAGCTCCCAACCCTGTCAAACTTAAAGCTATAATTCTCACCGGTAAAATAAACTCTGCATGCGTCAAACGTGCTCGACTGGTTAGAAGTCCCGCACTTTTCTATGCTCGAATTAGGATAACGCGTGTGAGTCGGATGATTATTAGAAGCAATCCAGAATCTCTGAACATCGCCGGCCATCCAGACAACCGACTCGCCCTTCTTAATTTCAATAGTCAGAGGCTCAAATCCTTTTTCATTAACTTCAACAACATGCACGGTTTCTTCCTCAAAATTTTCTTCATCGCTCGGCGATTCCGCAGCATCCTCAGAGTCAGAACCTTCCTCGCTCTCGCCGGAAGAACCCTCCTCACGCTTAGAGTCGGAATTATCCCCGCCTAAGCCAAAAAGATAAACTCCTGCGATAATTAAGATAACAACAATTAAAGCAATTATCAGCCTCGTTTTCATATCAAAACTAATTCATTGAGATATTTATAATTTATCATGATTTTGTGCCCGTTAATAATCTATCAATTCCTGATTAATTAGAGATACATTCGGCAATATATGATCATATCGAATTTATGTTAGTCATGTCTTGCAATAGAATTCACACTAACAAATCATCTCGAATTCATATTAACCAGTTATCTGTGTCAAAAATCTAAAAATAAAAAATAAGTTTACAATTCCGCGTCAATAACCTGCTTTATCTGAGAATATGGAACCGCTCCGCTGACTAGTTTCTTATTGACAAAATGCAGGTTCATCTCTCCCGCCCAACAGCCTCGCCGATGTTCGAATAGCCGTCTCTCTCCAGCAATCTTGCCAACTCTCTGTTAATTCTTCCGATAACTGCCGGCCCTTCATAAATCATTCCAGTAATCAGCTGAACCAAATTTGCCCCGCTCTTTATTTTTTCGTAAGCATCCTCTCCATTGAAAATCCCTCCGCACCCGATTATGACAAACTTCCCGCCTGTCTTCCTGTAAATATATTTTATCAGCTCGTTTGATTTCTTGGCATTGGCTTTTCCACTGATTCCTCCAGGATATTTTAGATTGTCTTCTTTGTAGATCTCTTTTCGGTTTTTAGTTAAATTACTGACGACAAAACCATTTACGTCGTATCTGCCTGCGAGACTTATAATTTTGTCCAAATCTTTTATTCCGATATCGGGGGATATTTTAACAAAAATAATTTCCTTCTTTCTTACCTTTTTAATTTTCTCCAGTAATTTTTCAAGCAAAACGCTGTCCTCAAAACTTCTTCCGTCGCCGGCATTCGGACAGCTTATGTTTATTGTAATGTAATCCCCAGAATTTTTCATAATCTGAAATCCTTCAAAATAATCTTCAACACTTCCGTCTCCTTTTATTTTTCGGTCGTTCGTCTTAGCAACACTCACTCCGACAGGGATTCTGAATTTTCTTCCCTTTAATTTATCACGGACTTTTTTGGCGCCGTCGCTAACCAGCCCGTAATTCACAATTATTCCTCTGTTCTTGACAAGTCTGTGAAGCCGCGGTTTTGGATTTCCCTCACATGGCTTTGCTGTGACGCTCCCGATTTCAACAAATCCAAATCCAATATCAGGCATCAAATCAACAAGCTCCGCGTTTTTGTCAAATCCGGCTGCCAGTCCGACAGGATTTTCAAACTTAATCCCGCAGATTTTTTGCTCTAGTTTTTTATTTTTGTAAACAAAAAATTTTCTCAGTACTATTGACAATCCGAAAAGCGCAAAAAACTTTCCAGACCTAATGCTCAGGTTGTGAATTTTCTCAGGGTCAATGCAGAACAAGACCGGCCTTATGAATTTCTTGTACATGTTTTTTCTACAAAACCATATGTTAAAAACTTATCTTTTTTTCACTGCGTTTGTTCTTCTTAAATACACCGAGCAAAATCCACTTCCCCGGCGGCCAGTGAACAGCCGCTTCTTAAGTTACTATTCCTGTTAGCCCCAAAAATAATTATCATAAAATCTAATCTCACTCAAGGGCTGTGATTTTACTACATTAATTATTTCCGTTTCTTCCAATTAAATCTCACAACCCCTCATGATTTTACCGCATTACCAATTTACCATCCGCCAATAATCAAAAAGATAAAGATAAAAATAAAAAATTGAGTTTACAATTCCGCTTCGATGATTTGCTGGAAGTTTGCAAACGGCTGTGCTCCGCTTATAGGAACTCCGTTTATCACAAAGTAAGGCGTGCCTTGCCCTCCCGCGGCAGTTGCATCTTGCGAGTCTTTCTGAACCTCGCTTTTCATCTCGCCTGAATCAAGACAATCTGAAATGTCATAGCCGATTTCCTTAGCCCATGCTTTCAAGTTCGCGTTGTTCAAGGACGCTTGATTTTCAAAAATCTTATCATGCATTTTCCAGAACGCTTCGTCTCCTCCCTGTTTCTTTACGCACTCTGTTGCTTCTGCAGCCGGCTGCGCCATTGGGTGAATCGAAGTTAAAGGAAAGTCTCTGAATACAATCTTGACTTTTCCCGTGTCAACATACTGCGATTTTATCTGTGGCAATGTCTGGCTGTAGAATCTTCCGCAGAACGGACACTGATAGTCAGAAAACTCAATTATTGTAACAGGAGCGTCTTCATCGCCCAAAACAGCATCGTCGTCAACAGTCGCCTGGACTTTTGAAGTTGTCCCGCCGGTTGTCCCGCCTGTGTTCACAACATTTGCATTTACACTCGGCTCTTTATCTCCGGAGAACATAACAACCGCACCGATGATTAAAACCGCAATAAGGACAAACGTAGAATATTTCCACAAGTCGTTCTTTTTGATAGTGATGCTTCCACTATTATTTTCTTCACTCATTTTCCCCTCCTTTCAATCTTGTATGAATATACGGTTGAGTCAGATTTTCCATCCAAGAAAGTCAGCGTTAGGATATTTAATCCTTTCGGAAATAATTTTCTATAGCTGGAACATTAAATTTTACAACATTCGGCAATATAATAACCAAATCGAATTGACATTAATTGCTTATGCTCTTCCTTATAACTATAATCTTGCACGATTTTGCATTACGACGGTTTTGATTTCATCCATTTAAATCGTTTATACAAGCATAGCGTCGTAATCAATGAGTTCAATATATCCAGTCAGACACAAATCTTTAAATAACGCTTTTAACATTAACCTCAATCAAACAAGAGGAAAAATGACAAAACACTGCATCTATTGCAAAACCCAAATTGATGAGAACTCGGTGGTAGACGTTTGTCGAAGGTGCGGAGTCGGCGTTTGGGGAGAAAAGATGTTTGCCGCAATTCTGCAGAACATGTCGCAGGCAAAAGAAGCAGGCGACCTTTTCCAGGGAACAGTCACGCATTCGCCTTCTCCAAACAAGCCAAAGCAGGTTCTTTCTAAAAACGATTTCGTAGAAAAATCCTTGGGAGAAAAACCATCGTCAGACGTATTCTCCGAAGACAACGAAGTTTTCGCCCCGTAATTCTGTTCGTTTACATCATAGCCGCCAGGATTAATTGAAAATGCATTCGGTAATATAACAATCGAATCGAGTTTATGTTAATCATGTTCTTGTGATGGACAAACATTATTCATTATATTATAGCGTCGTATCGAATTTATATTATCAATTTCAATGCTAATTTCCCAACCTTCAGGAATTCCCAAAACAGGCAATCCAACCAAACTTTTATAAACCAATTTTATCCTTAATCAGCATGTTAAAACGCAAGAAACCGCGTCAGAAAGGAAAGTTCTCATTCACGAGATTCTTCCAGAAATTCAAGGAAGGAGACACCGTAGCTGTAGTCAGGGAACTCTCAATTCCATTCTATTACTCAAAAAGACTTCAGGGCAGAACAGGCAAAGTCCTCGAGAAGCGCGGCTCTGCCTACTACGTCGAAATCAAAGACCTCAACAAGCCCAAAAGATATTTAATTAAACCAATACATCTAAAGAGGATAGAACAGCAATGACAACACAAAAATTAAATGGCAAGTTAATGGACGCTGGATTCACCAAAACCCGCAGGAGGTTTTGGTAAATGACAATCCTCCACAAAACCCCAATCTCAATGCCTGAAGTCAAAGAAATAGTCGGAAAGCTGGAAGAAAAAACAGAACTAAAAGCATACCTAAAGAAATTCACAAAACTCTCAAAAGCAAAAGCAGAAGAATTGAAAAAAGAAATCAACGCTCTAAACAACATAAAAATCAAGGAGGAAAATGTTGTAAAAATAATTGACTTCTCCCCCAAAGAGCCAGAAGAACTAAATAAAATTTTTACCGAGGTGAGTCTATCGGAAGAGGAAACAAATGCAATACTCGCAATTACAAGGAAATACTAAACATGACAGAGAAAGAAGAATACGCAGTAATCTTGGATTACTTGCCTTACGGCTATCCGGTGGAAAAGAAGACAAATCCTATAGCCCAGGCAATCGGCGTTAAAACTTTCGCCCTCCTTGAATTAGTTCCAAGAAGAGGAATAACTCTGGCGCCTAAGGAAAAAGTTTATATAGGTCCGGATAAGAGAGATAAGATATACTACATCGCGGGTAGGCTTTCACGAGAAAAGCTTACAGAAACAGCAAAGATCCAACTGCTAGAGTTCGTCGAGGACGTCGTTGGGGAGCATGAACAGAAATTCGTAGATTTCTATAACAATGCTCAAGCCATAAACACACGCCTTCACCAGATTGAACTTCTGCCAGGTTTTGGAAAAAAGCACACGCAGGAACTCCTTGAAGCAAGGAAAGAAAAACCATTTGAGTCCTTCGAGGACTTGAAGAAGAGGGTCAAATCAGTTTCCGACCCCAAGAAAGCAATAGAGAAGCGCTTCATGGAAGAGCTCCTTGAAAGGCAGCGATTCAATTTATTCGTTAAGTAAAAAAATGGCAGAAACACAACAAGTTCAACAGAGAAGTCGAGAAGAGATAGAAAGTGATTATGCAGACAGACAAGGATTAATAAGTTCTTTAGGATCAAGATGCTTAATGCAAGATATAGTTTGGAGACGGCAGCATTATCATAACCAGCGAGTTAGATTAATAGAGGCAATAACAGACTCAAACTTTGTGGAAATAGATATATATCACATAAGAAATTCTGCAGTTAGGGTAACAACTCCGAGACGATTATCCGAGGCTAAGTATGAGATATTTGTAGGAGACGACTCTGTTCAAGATATAGAAAGAGATTTTATTTATTTAGTTAATGAAGCAATTCACAGGATTATGATACAGGAAAATAAATAAAATGGCAGCCCCAAACAAAAAACAAAACAAAGAACAAACAGAAGAACAGAAGAAAAAATACGAACCAAAAGAAGAGTATCTAGAATCTCTTACAAGAATCGCATCCTACGACATCCCAGGCAGCAAAAATCTTTACTCAGGACTCACGAGAATCAAAGGCGTTTCTTGGGCGTTGTCAAACGCACTTTGCATAAAACTAAAACTGCCAAAAAACAAAAAAATCTCTGAATTATCAAAAGACGAAATAATAAAAATAGAATCATTCTTGAAAAACCCGGAAATAAAAGATTATATGAAAAATCGCCAGAAAGACCAAAGAACAGGCGAGTCAAAGCATCTCGTCGGAACAACGCTTGATATAACAAAGGACTTTGACATAAGAAGACTAAAGAAAATCCGTTCTTACCGCGGAGCAAGGCACGCAGCCGGACAGCCGTCGAGAGGGCAGAGAACACGCTCGCACTTCAGAAGCAAAGCCAGGCAGGCCGTCGGCGTGAAGAGGAAAGCAAAATGATAAATCTTGGAACGGACCCAGAACTAATGAACGAAATCGAAATGCACAGAAAGAGATTTGTTAACAGAGGAAGAGATTACACCAAAGGTTATATAGACGCTTTTGAAGACAACAATTCAAGTTTAGAAGAGGGTCTTGCTTGTCTTTGTGCTTTGTATGGCCATTCAGAAATACCTGAGAATTATGTTAGATACTGGGGTGCTGTCCAGGCGTTGAACCAGTTTCCTAAAGAATCGCAGAGGAGGGTCGGATGATAACAAACAGAACAGCCAATAAATTAAATGAAGAAATAATTACCATAAAATCAAATTCATCACCGCAAGATTGTCTTCATATTACCAAATTCTCCCAATTAAACTTTAGTGGCAAATTAAAATGATCAGAAAGAAAAAACTCTACCTCAGACCAAAGAAGCCATTCCAGCTCACAAGAATAAAAGAAGAAGACGCGCTTGTAAAAAGATACGCCCTGAAAAACAAAAGAGAAATCTGGAAAACAATCGCCAAAGTAACTTACTTCAGGCATAGGGCAAAAGAACTTTCAAAGATGCCGATTGAAGAGCAGGAAGTTTTGTTCAACAAGCTGAAAGCAATCGGGCTAAACACAAACACAATCGCAGATGTTCTCGACCTGAAAGTTGAAAATCTCCTCGACAGGCGCCTCACTTCAGTCCTTGCGCAAAAGAAAATAGCAAACACAGTCAGACATGCAAGGCAGTTAGTCACTCACAAAAAAGTTCTAATCGATGGAAAAGCAGTAAGTTCGCCGTCGTATCTAGTCAAAGTCGCCGAGGAAAACAAAATAAAGATAAAAAATAAAGTAAGAAAACCAAAAGCCGAAGCGCCAAAAGAAGAAGCGCCGGCCGAACAGCCAAAGGAGGAAAACAAAAATGAATAAAATGACGCCCCAAAAACAAAATTACGACTGGGACAGATGGCATGAATTATTGGATATAAGAAGCGCTAGACAATTAACTCCCTCAGAACAAATAGAATATGGTAATTTTGAAGTATATGTTTTACAGCGTGATGCAGAAGAGGCTGCAAAAGTGCAGCCACATTTAGATGCACTTATGGAAAACCACATGGAAAGAATTAGCAAATTGGAAAAATTAACAATTCTAGTAGAAGCTCAAGCAAGAGGAAAACCATGATAAATAAAAATCCAGTCCATCACCACAAGATTGTTCCCATATTATCGATTTCCCACAATCAGTTAATGAGGCAATCTAAATGACAAACAAACAAAACATCGAAAAACAAAAAGAAATCCAGGAAGAAATGCTGGAAGAAGAAGTTGAAAAAGAAATAGAAGAATTGCCTCTCCCAGTTGAAAAGAAAAAAGAAAAATCCAAAGACGAAAAAATAGGAATAGCCTACATTCACAGCACGAAAAGCAACACAATAGTCCACGTCACAGATTTAGCAGGAAACACAATCTCCAGAGTTTCAGGCGGAATGGTGACAAAGCACTCAAGATTAAAATCAAACCCGACAATCGCAATGTTCGTCGCCAAAAAAGTCGCAGAGCGGGCAAAAGATTTGGGATTCACAAGCCTTTACGTCAGAATCAAAGGAAAAACTCACTTCGGCTACGGCCCAGGCGCGCACGCGGCTGTAAAATCCCTAGGCAAAGAAGGCTTTAATATAATCAGTATTTTGGACACAACAAAACTTCCAAGAGGCGGACCAAAGCAAAAGGGAGGGCGCAGAGGCAGAAGAGTTTAAGCATAAACTTTTTAACCCCTCATTTGCTAAAATTAAAATGACAACAGAAAAAATAACCAGCAACCAACCAACCAGCTCGGTAAAAGAGTTTTACAACCCCTCATTCAGATTTCTTATTACCGAATTTCCAAAATTAAATTTTAGTGGCAAATTAACAAAATGACACAACGAAATCACAACCAAAACCTGAGAGATATACACGACAATTTAGGTCTCTGTGACGAGGAGTTTGTTGTTGGACGTACGATTATTAACCCTGGAAGCGTAAGGCTCTTATTAGATGATGACTATTGGGGGCAAGATTAATATGACACAAACAATCCTCAACACTCCGGAAAAACTAATCCTACGAATGGAAGAAAACCAGCAGTTGGCAAACGCAATCCGCCGTTCAATTACAGAAATCCCAACTCTTGCAATTGACGACGTGGAAATCTTCAAGAACGACTCAGCGCTCTACGACGAAGTTTTAGCGCACAGGCTCGGTTTAGTTCCGTTAAAGACAGAAAAATCAATGTCATCAAAAACAGAAGTAAAATTCAAGCTTTCCAAAAAGGGCCCATGCACAGTTTACGCAGAAGACCTTCAGGGTTCAGGAGAAATCCTTTACCCAAAAATACCACTGACAATCCTCAGCGAAAATCATAAATTAGAATTAGTAGCAACAGCCCGTCTTGGAGTTGGTTTGGAGCACGCAAAACACGTCCCAGGACTTTGTTATTACCGCCACGTCCTGGAAATAAAATCCTCACCAGCAATTGACAAAATAATCCAGAACGCAAAACAAAATATTAAACCAGAAAAGAAGGGAAGCAAATGGCTATGCGACTTGCAGGACGCAGATATAGATGCGATAAAAGAAATCGACAAGGAAGCTGTCTCAGACTCAAACGAATTGTTATTCTTTATAGAATCCTACGGCACCATGCCCGCGAAAGAAATTCTTGAAAAGGCAATCAAAGCCTTAGAGCAAAACCTTGACGCTTTTGAAAAGTCCGTTAAGTAATTCTATTCTCATGTAACAAAAATAATCAAATTCTCGGCACAGACAAATATAAATTAAATACGGCAAAGATTTAAATACAAGATATTCTTACGAATAAGATAAACTTATTGGAAATAAAGATGGAATCAATTGAAGTAACAAGCATTAGTTCGAGAGGACAAGTGGTTATTCCTAGAAAGATTAGAGAGAGACTAAGTCTTCAAGAAGGAGAGAAGTTTGTTGTAGTCGGAGAAGACGACACAATTATTTTTAAGAAACTTGTTCCTTCTTTTAAGGGATTTGATAAATTGCTTAAAAAAACGAGAGAGTTCGCTAAGCAAAAAGGTTTAGGGGGCAAAGACGTTGAAGATTCTGTAAAAGAGTTACGCAAAAGATGATACGCATAGTTGCAGATACAAATGTCTTTATCTCTGGCATATTCTGGGAAGGCAATTTTTCCTCCAAAGTTATTAATTTGTGGAGAAACAGAAAAATAGATTTAGTCAGTTCCATTTCGATTATCGAAGAATTAACTAAAAATCTTAGAGGATTTAAGATTGAGATGAATGAAGACAGCGTTCAGGAATGGGAGAACATGATTTTAGAAAACGCTATGCTTGTTGAACTCGAAGAGAGAATTGATATTATCAAAGATGACTTTAGTGACAATAAGTTTCTTGAGGCAGCGGTTGCAGGGAAGGCAGAGTATATAGTCACGCAGGACAATCATTTGTTAAAAATTAAAGAATTCAGAGAAATTAAGATTTTGACTCCTGAAGAATTTCTGATCAGATTAGACAATCACTAAATAAGAAATAATCATCTAAAAAATCCCCTCGAAATTTAACAAAAATATCTTCGTAAAAATGTTTAAATTAATCGAATCCTACGGCACCATGCCCGCGAAAGAAATTCTTGAAAAGGCAATCAAAGCCTTAGAGCAAAACCTTGACGCTTTTGAAAAGGCCGTTAAGTAACTCCTGACTTATTATTTAATCTAATATAAAAGACATTAAGTTTTAACAACATTCTTCATTTATGCTTCAACTAATCTAAACTAATTGAAAAACACCATCGGCAATATAACAATCGTCTCGAATTTATATTAATCATGTTTTTTGTGATGGGCAAACATCTACGTTCTTCTATATAACATAAAAAATGCGGGCGGAAGGACCTGAAATACAACTTCTTTAGAAAAGAAGTTCTATGAGTCAAGAAACTATTTTTGGATTCGTAAATAAATCATGTTTGCCGCAGGCACAATTCGCTCCGCAAATTTACATGTCTTTCAGACATGAATGCGGGCGGAAGGATTCGAACCTTCGCAAGCACTAAGCTATCACGGCCTTAACGTGACCCGTTTGACCACTCCGGCACACCCGCATCAAAAATAAAACTCCCTGCTCTTCTTAAAACTTTCCAAGAAATAATTATTTCAGTAAAACCATATTAATCAAGCTTAAAGATTGTTTTATTACTAATCTTCGTTTATCTCTAAATATTATCATCTATTTAGGAAAACTAGCTAGGCTGCGTGCTCGCGGCATATTCCGTAAATGCGTCATATTCAGGGAAATGCCTCCTCAAAATTTCTTCACTTGCGCCGTCATAGCGCAGCGTCTGAAAACTAGCATAATTTTCTATAAACCTTGCTTCAGAATCTTTGATAGAGCCAGCAACTTCGTGATAAATACAGCTCCCTGCCCAAATCAAAGTAATCCCCCAGAAACCTCCAGAAACAACTCTTGCCCAAGGAAACCTGTTAAATTGTTCTGCATCAATATCGTCCACCATAACTTGATTAAAAACTAAATTCTTATAAACATTTCTATTCTCGCTGAAAAATGGGACTCCACAAAACTCATCGCGTAAATCAAGGAATGCATATTTCAGGAAACGGAGTAGATATAGATGTTATAGTCAGAAGATTTTACAATCAAGAGCAAGTCAAAATAGCAGACCTTGAAATCCGCTCCCAAGGAGAATCCACCCTCCTAACTATTTCAACCAATGACGTCCCTTTAGTAATAAGGGAAGGAATAGAAGTAGAAATATCAGATCAAAGAAGGTCTAAAAGTACAGTTCACATCAATTATAGAGTAGACAAAAAATATTTATTAGAAGCAAGAGACTACGAACCTAAATAATCCCATCTCTATATCCAACCCAACAAATCTTTATTATCTCACAACAATCATCTCAATAATTAAAAGATGATATCCTGGTTTGAAAAACACAAAGTCCTATCAGCAGTCATAACAATAATAATAGCAGTTGTAATGTTCTACATTTCATCTCTAACTTTCGCACCTGGCGCGCCAGGCACAAATTACAAGGCAATCCTTTATCACGTCTCTGCTTTCTTCGGCTTGTCGTTCTTTTTATTCATAACAATAATCCAAGGCAGAAAAAAAAAATTTCTAATCTTCCCTATAATAATGGCTCTCCTCTACGCCTTTTCCGACGAGCTTCATCAATTTCTTGTTCCCGGAAGAGCCGCGTCACTCGGCGACATTTTCCTTGACTTCATAGGAATAGCCCTTGCATTTTCGCTTTACTCAGTCTTGCTGGTTTACAGAAAAAATCATCTCTAACCGCCCCGCCCCACTAAAGAACCCCGCCTGCGAGCAGCCGTTCGCTTCGCTCACTCCGAAGCGTTCGCGAACGCGAGGAATGAGAATTTCCTATTCGCTTTTTCCCTGCTCGCCCCGAAGAAAATAATTATCACCAAATCCAATCACGCTCATTAAATAATTCACAGATGAACCAAGCATGATTTTACTAAGATACCAAACGAGCAAAGCGAGTCCAAATTAATCAACTTGAATAATCATTCAACAAAAATCGCCGGTTTCCCAGGCTTAGAATTCTTCGCCTTCCCCGTCGGATCATACTTCTTAGAATCATTCACAGCAAAAACCTTGATTTCCTTCCCAACTCTTTTGCTCAATTCCTTGCCATCATAAAATTCCTTCTCTGAAGGCAAAACATAAACATAAATTTTCTCAGCCTTCCCGCCTTTAGAAGAAACAATCTTCAGAATATTCAAAACGTCATTAACAGTTTTCTCCAAAGCTTCTTCAATTTTCTCAAACTTCTCATCAATCTTCGCCTCATCATAAATCGGCCACGAGCTCAAACTAATCAAACTCTTCCCCCCTAATCTTCCCCACAATTCTTCAGTCACAAACGGGCAATAAACATGCAAAAGCTTCAAAAACGACTCCGCGTCTTTCCTGCTCAAACTCTCCTCAGCAAAACTATCAAACAACGCGCGAAGTTTTATCACCGCAAGATTGTGCCTAAACCCCTCAACATCCGACGTTATTTCCTTAATCGCCTTATTCAACTTCGACTCAACCCTCGAACTTGTCTTTCCAACTTTCAATTTATTAAAGTACTCATAAACTTTATTAACAAATTTGAAACTTCCATAAATCGCTTTGTCGTCCCAGACAGAATCGCTGTCAGGCGAAGAGTTGGAAACCAAATACATCCTCAAAGAATCAGCTCCGTATTTTTTAATCATCTCAAACGGTTCAACAACGTTCCCTCTTGACTTAGACATTTTCTCCCCGTCCGCGCCTTTCACAATTCCCTGAGTGAAATACTTAAGAGCCGGCTCGTCAAATTTCAGCAATCCAATATCTCTCAAAAACTTTGTGTAAAACCGAACGTAAATCAAGTGCATCGTGATGTGCTCCGGCCCGCCGATATACTGATTAATCGGGCACCAATAATCCACTTTCTTCTTGTCAAAAATTTCTTTGTCGTTTCTCGGGTCGCAATATCGCAGGAAATACCATGAAGAATTGACAAAAGTGTCCATCGTATCTGTTTCGCGCCGTGCCTTTCCAGAACACTTAGGGCATTTCGCATTAATCCATTTTTCATTCGTCGCGAGCGGGTTTCCCTCGCCAAACTTGACTTTCTCCGGCAGTTCAACAGGTAATTCTTTTTCCGGCACCGGAACAATCCCACACTTAGAGCAATAAACAACAGGAATCGGCGTCCCCCAATATCTCTGACGCGAAATTAACCAGTCTCTTAGTTTATAATTAACAACTTTCTTCCCAAACTTCTTGCCAATCTCAGAAATCGCGTCTTGCGAAAGCAATCCATCAAATCCTTTAGAGTTAACAATCTTCCCATGCCCAGTAAAAGCACGAGACATTTTTTCAGCATTCAAAGAATACTCTGACGGATTAATCACAACCTTGACAGGAATCATATATTTTTTCGCAAACTCAAAATCTCTTTGGTCGTGAGCAGGAACAGCCATCACCATACCGCAGCCGTAATCAGCCAGAACAAAATTCCCAGTCCAAACAGGAATCTTCGAGCCATCAGCAGGATTAATCGCATACGAACCTGTGAACACGCCCTCTTTCTCCAACGATTCAGCATCTTTCTCCGACGTCGATTTAACTTTCTTCAGGAACTTCTCAACTTCTTTCTTCTGCCCCGGCGTTACCAAATCCATCAAACGTGAATGCTGTGCCGACACAACCATGAATGTAACTCCGAATAAAGTATCCGGACGCGTTGTAAATATTGGCCATCTTTCAGAAACAATCTTCTCAACTAACTCAGGAAACTCTTCCGTTCCCATGTCTCCTAAAGTATAATGTCCTTTGCCTTTGAGTTCAACAGCTTTGACTCCAAGTTCCTGCTCATACAACTCAACACTTTCCTTAATCCCAGGAGACTCGTCATCAGAAACAAAAATAACAATATCTCCAACGAGGTTCTTAATATTTTTATTAGTCTCAAAGTCATAAAACTTTATCTTATCCTTTTTCATTCCAGGTAATTTTTTGGCCGGCGCAACCAATACTAATTTTTTAATCTTCTTTCCGCTCTCTCCCAGCCATCTAACTAAAAATGCACTACCGCAACTGTGTCCAATCAAGATTGTATTTTCATTAATTTCATTCTTTTCAAATTCTTTCTTCCAATCATCATAATCGGGTTTCCAGGGTTCAGGCATTAGTGGAACAGAGGTCTTAATCCCTTTTTCTTCTAATCTTTTTTTAGTCCATGGAAGCCAGTGTTTGTCAAAAGTTCTTTTACCTCCATCCAAAGCTTTTTCCTTGCTTGACGGACAGCCATGAATAATTATTGCATTAGAATTTTTATTATCCTGATTTTCAATCGCAAACCCAATCTCAAACCCATGACTCTTCCCAATCCAATTCCTCTGCAACTTCTTCGCTCTCTCAGGCCACTCAACATCGTCAAGACCCTTCAGTAATTCCTCAGCATAATCCGTAATCCTGAAAAACCACTGCTCAAGATGTTTAATCTCAACATTCGTGTTCTCGTGTCTCCAGCATTTCCCGTTATGAACCTGCTCATTCGCCAAAACCGTCCTGCACTCCGAACACCAATTCACCGGCGCCTTTTTCCTGTAAGCTATCCCTTTCTCAAGCATCTTAAGAAAAATCCACTGATCCCATTTGTAAAACGCAGAATCAGATGTCCGAAAAACACGGCTCCAGTCGTAGCTCCACCCCATAGCTTTCTGCTGTTTCATAAAATTCTTTATTGAATTGTCTGTATATTTCTTCGGATGCGTTCCTACTTTAATCGCCGCGTTTTCAGCCGGCAAACCAAGAGAGTCGTAGCCAATCGGATAAAGAACATTCTTGCCTTGCAATCTCTTGAACCGAGCGTAAATGTCCCCCAAACTAAAAACAAACGCGTGCCCGATGTGCAGTCCTTCACCCGACGGATACGGGAACATATCAAGGACATAATATTTCTCTTTCCCCTTTTTCTCAGAAACCTCGAAAACCTCGAAAACCTTCCCCTCTTCCCACTTCTTCTGCCATTTCGCTTCTATCTTTCTGAAATCATAATTCATAATAAGTTCTGTCTTCTTAATAATTTAAACCTTTTCCCAGAGAATATCAATTATCGTTTCCTTGAAATATGAGCTTAAATTAAAACTGTCGGCCCAAACAGCGTATGCTCTCCAGCCATCAAAACTATTTTTCAAAGAACTAAAATCATAAACTCCCTTTTCAAATAATTTAATTCTGTTCTTCATCCCGCGAATATTTCTCGTTCTTAGTAATTTATAGAATGGAAAATCTCTAAATCCAACAAAATCAATTCCTCTGTAAATATTTATGATATGGGTTTTGTCTTTATGTAACTCAATACCCAAATTATTTCTGAGAAAAATGTCAATCGCCCCCCCCCACAACCAAGTTTTTCAGCCGTCTGTCTAAGATTACAAAGTCATCAACGTATCTTACATAATATTTAATCCTCAGGACATGCTTGACAAAATAGTCTAATTCATTGAGGTAAACATTGGCAAAATACTGCGAAGTTAAATTGCCCAAAGGCATTCCAATTCCTTCTTTTTCAGTGTTCTTCAAAATTCGCGTTATCAGCCAGATAACTTTTTCATCTTTTATTTTTCTACCGATTATTTCAATTAACTTATCATGCCCGATGCTTTGAAAATAATGTTTGATATCTGATTTAAGGCAAAAGCCGCAGTTTGTGAAATTGTTTGTCACTTTTCTTGCAAATTTATCAAATCTCTTAACAGCCAATAGAGTTCCTTTGCCAATTTGGTTTGCGCAAGAGTCATAAATAAACGACTTCTCAAATATTTCTCCTATTACATTAATCAAAGCATGGTGAATAACTCTGTCTCTGAAATCTGATTTTGAAATCACGCGTGTTTTGGGGTCGCGCAGGACAAATGTAACCAGTTCTTTTGGGCAGTAAGTCATTTCTTTAAGTTCATATTGCAGTTTTAACAGATTTTTCTTTAGGTCTTTTTCAAATTCTATAACGTCTTCTTTTGTTGTCTTTTCCTTTCTTGCTTTGTGCCAAGCCAGAATAAGATTGCTTAATGAGTAGATTTGTTCATATAAGTTGTCATAGGTTTTCATGAAAATTCCTAGCCATGAAATTGAGCTATTCGACCATTGCCATTGGAGTTCGACAGCCTGTTCCTGTTGGAGTTGAGGTTGCGATTCCTGTTCAGGTTGAACCTGGAAATGGGTAGCCCTTTACTCTTCATGCCACCGCCACTTCATATTTCACTCGGCGCATTTTCGTTTCTTCATCGCTACTTAATGTCGTGGTTGAATTTTATGACTTTTGCAGGCAAAAGCCGTAAGCAAAAGGCGTGTAGCCCAGCCATTTGCATGACCAGGAGTTTTGTAAGAACGAAATACTATTTATTTCTTTCCTCTCAGTGATTCTTCTAAATTTTGAATGTATGTTCTCGCATTCTCAAGCCTACCTAAAAGTTCGCTTCTCTGCTGTGTTTCTAAAACTTCAGATAAATCGAGCGCGCCGCCTTCGGCGGCAACCACAACTACCCGACCAGTGCCATAGGAGTACGACAGCACGTACCCGCTGGAGAGGAGGCCGCGACTCCTGTTCAGGTCGAACCCGGAAATGCCATCGTCTCTTGTAGACCAAACTCTTTTTCCGTTTTGTTTGTCAAGATGCAAAGGCATTCCTTTATCATCAGTGTTATCGAATTTCAATCCGTTATATTTTCCTAAAAATCTTTCATCATAATGAACATGAAATCTTTGTGCAGGAACAGCGATAAATCCGTAACTCTCGTCTTGGTTTGGAACAAAATTAAATCCTGTAATCATTCCAGGTTCTCTCAACGCTCTTTCTACGTCTATGTGTTCAGCGAGCGCCTGCGTAATCCTATCGTTTTTCGGCTCGTAACCATCTTGAAGAGTTCTGAAAACTAAAGCATTTGCGATAGTGTAGTGTTTATTGTCAGTCATTTGCATAAATTCTTCATCCCAGTCTTTCGGTAGTGATACTCTTCCGCCAAAGGGTCTCACAACTTGGTCAATTATATTTGCATCGTTAACATTTGCTTCAACAACTTCGTTTCCTTCTAATCTCAACTGGAAATTCTCATTCTCCGGGAAATTTTCTGTTATATGTTTTCTGTAAGCATCATAAATTCTTCTTCCTGTTTCACCAACTAAGAAACTTGGAGTTAGAACTACCATTCCGCTTCCTCGCGGAACGAAGGCAATTCCCGAAAGTCCTTGTTCTGCTGTTTGTGTCATGACTTCTTTGAGAAATTTAGGTATTTAAACTTTTCTATTATGTAGCTACTAAAGAAAAGTAACTAATATAATAACTTACAAGAGGGCAGATTTAAACTTTTCGCATATCTTATTTGATTGGTTTTGATTAGCGCCCCCCACGATTACTTAATCCTAAGAATTAAGATAACAACATTTTTCTCAATCATAAATATTTTTTCTATGCCCAATCTTCAAAATTACGATTGCTTCTTTTTCTGGGAAAATATCTGCAATTATTCTCCAATCACCAACCCTTAACTTATATCCCTTTATTTCAATCAATTTTTCAAAAAATCTAAATGGATTCTCTTTACAATCTTGGAGTTTATTCCAAATCCTTTCCTTAATTTTAGTTTTTAACTTATTCAAATCATGAAGAGTCCTCTTTTCAAAAACAAGTTTATACATTTTATAAGCCGAGAATTTTTTTCGCCTCTGCTTCCGTATAGAATTCTCCTTTCTTAACTCTTTCTCTTGCTTCTTTAATTTCCACGATTATTTTCTGTGATAATTTCGGTTCTTTCTCTGCAAGCTTGGCAAGGTATACTAATTTTCTTACAAGTTCGTCATAGCTTTCACTTTTATACTGGCGAAATTGGTCAAGCCCTTCTTTCGTTTTTGGATTTATTCTTATTGTCGTTTCCATATACAATTGTATACATATGTATATTATTTAAACTTTTTGCCCGTCGTATCTCGCCCTTAGCAAATCTTTATTCGGAGCCTGCTGTCTCATTGCTCCAACCAGAAACCCCTCCAGTCTCTTACTAGAATCAATCTCTAAAGCATCTTCAGAAATTCCATGAGCCTTCGGCGAAGCAACAATTAAATCAAGTCCGCTCGGACGTCTCTTTATCCATGCCCTTACAGGCTGTGGCGTCAATTCCGATGTATCAACAAAACAGCCCACTTCGACAGCAATTGAAGTATCAATGCGGACATGCGCAAGCCCGTGTTGAGTATATCTATTAATTTCAATAGTACCAATGTTATAATGTCTTGACTCCGCTGAATATTTATTTGCGCTCATGCCAATCGCAGAAAATTCGAGTTTAAATAATTAACCCAAATTAATTTCCAGCCCTCGCCCCACCCCACCAAAACCACCAACCTCCCAAACCACCCACTCGCAACCGCTCCTTACGTCACTATCCTTGCTCGCCCCAAAAAATGATTAATGCCAAATCCAATCACGCCTGTTAAGTATGATTTTACCAGAATATTATTTCCCAAACAACAATAAATCCAATCGCCAACTTCATCAAACCTGTCTTAATCTTAGCCCGCGATATTACTATAATAGTTATTAATCCCAAACCTTATAAATTCCCCATTCCTAAAAACACCGAGGTGAAATAAAAGATGGTCAATAAGAAAACAATTTCCGCATTTAGAAATTATAACCCTGCCGGTTCTCCAATAAATCACAACAACCCATTCAGATTTCATATTACCGATTTCCCCCAATTAAACTTTAGTGGCAATTTAATGGACGCTGGATTCACCAAAACCCGCTGGAGGTTTTGGTTATGAAGATCGCATTCTTCGAAATCCACCCTTGGGAAAAATCAATCATAAAAAGAAAACTGAAAAAGCACAGACTAGTTTTCATCAACGAACCGCTGACAGAAAAAAACGCCGCAAAAGCAAAAGACGCAGAAGTCATCTCAATTTTCATCTACTCAAAGATAAATCACAAAATAATAAAAAAACTTCCCAAGCTAAAACTACTAATCACTCGTTCAACCGGCTTTGACCACATAAAAATCGGCGACTGCAGAAAAAGAAAAATAATTGTTTGCTACCGTCCAAATTACGGAGAAAACACCGTCGCTGAACACACTTTCGCCCTTATCCTTTCGCTCTCAAGAAAAATCCACAAGTCATACCTAAGAACTCTCTCAGGAAATTTCGGAATTGAAGGTTTGAAAGGAACCGACTTGGAGGGAAAAACAATCGGAGTTTTGGGTGCAGGAAAAATCGGCAAGCACGTAATAAGAATCGCAAGAGGATTCAACATGAAGGTAATCGTCAACGACAGGCACGAAGACGAATTCCTCGCAGAACAATTAAACTTCAAATATGTCTCACTAAAAGAAATCCTTAAGAAATCCGACATCCTCACTATTCACATTCCTTACAGCAAAGAAAACTATCACCTAATCAACGCAAAGACAATAAGCCAGATGAAAAAAGGCGCGATGCTAATCAACACTTCAAGAGGAGAAATCGTTGACACGGGAGCAGTCATCAAAGCCCTTGATTCAAAGAAACTTTCCGGCGTCGGCTTGGACGTAATCGAAGGAGAAATATTAATCAAGGAAGAAAAAGAACTCTTGCATAAAAAAATAAACAAAGAAGCCTGGCAGCAAATAGTAGAAGACCACACTTTGCTAAGCAAAGAAAACGTCGTCTTCACCCCGCACATCGCGTTCTACTCCAAAGAAGCCCTCCACAGAATTATAGACAGCACAATCCAAAACATCAAAGATTATGAGAACGGCAAGTTGGATGAGAGTTATATTGTCTGCTGATTACCTCTCCAAAAAAACTTGTTTACAATCTTCTTTGTAATCAGTTTAGTATTATCTGCTTTCTTTAGCAAAACACCAGAAGCACAATCTTTAAAGTAGCAAATCTCAATTTCTTTGCCCTTGCTTTTAACTCTTTTTAGTAATTCGGTAAAATCGCCATCGCCAGAGATTAAAATGGCTTTATCAAACTTATTGTTATAGCAATCTTCCATCATGTCCAAAGCCAAAAAAATATCATCTCCTTTAATTGTGTGATATTCTTCTCCCAGAATGTTTAATCGGGATTTTCTTGTGCATAAACTAACTTTGCATTTTGGTATCCTGCGCAGCCTATTAAAAAAATCACTCTGCTTTCTCCAAACCTTTTCGTTAATCTTTTTCTTAATCAAAGCATTGTAATAATAAATCTGAATTAACTTATCCTCTTTGATTAGATGTTTAATGTATCTCTCAAAGTCAAATTTGCTGTCACTAAATCTCTTATTTATAGAAGTTAACCCGCCATAAAAATTTGCACCATCAATATAAACGCAGATTCTTTTTTCCGAGATCTTACTGATGAAAACATGAGAATCTTCCGATTCGCTTTTTGCTATCTTTGTCATAATAAATTCCCAGTGTTCAACACAACTGGGATACAGTGCGGTGTGTCCGAAGACTTAAGGCCTCACCTG